>ERZ1669248.193-NODE-193-length-34810-cov-10.061660_pt1 | contig 34810 bp, 43 predicted proteins | sample MGYA00579296_ERZ1669248 | MGnify/ENA primary metagenome ERZ1669248 (study PRJEB41166, sample SAMN08046057) | hot springs metagenome | biome: hot spring; feature: neutral hot spring; material: thermophilic sediment; isolation source: thermophilic sediment from...
ATGGTATGCTTATAATGGATCTAGGTTTCGTGGAGAGTTATCATGTTGAGTTGGGGAGGATGAATAATGGTAAGAAGGGTAGACCTTACAAGATTGCTGAAAGCTATACAAGATTCCTAGCCATTATAAGGTATATATTCTCTATTGGTTTTAGTCTTCAAGATTTAAAACATTCTTCGGAGAACACATACTCTCAAGAAAACCTAGATGGATAGATTTAGAACTAATAACTAAAGCATAAATATACAATATACTCTTAAACATGGTAACACCATAGAAAAACAAGACCCCAACATTAGACAAGAATATCAAGCCCTAAGAATTAGGCCACAAGGCATCAGAAAATAGTAGATAAGGTAGAAGTATTGGTTAGTGAGTTGTAGTTTCTAGTTGTAGGATGTTTAGTTTACTGAGTTCATGTGTTAGCTTCTGTTTGCCAGGTTCGATCTCTATTAATGCTTTAGGCTTGAAGAGTTCAGGGTTTGGATCTTTGAGGAGGTGCCCCGTACATATGCATACTATTACTTCATCTGGAGATATTCTCCCTTCCTCAACCATCTTCTTTGCACCTGCGACTGAGGCTGCAGAAGCTGGTTCAACACCTAAACCTTCAAGTCTAGCAATAGCTGCCTGCGCTTCACGTATCTCCATATCAGAGACTATGACAGCGTCTCCTCTAGATTCTCTAATAGCTCTAAGAGCTTTCTTCCAGTTTACAGGTTTACCTATTCTTATCGCTGAAGCAATAGTCTGGGGATCCTTGATGGGGTCAAGAATGTCTCTGTTCTCTCTAACCATTTTAGCGAATGGTGCTGCACCTTCTGCTTGAACTCCAAACATTTTAGGGGTATTCTCTATTAATCCTAGGTTTTTCAATTCTGTTAAACCTTTCCATATTGCTGCTATGTTCCCACAGTTACCTACAGGAACAAATACAGAGTATTCTCCACCTAGTTCTTCAGCAAGCTCGTATCCCAGAGTTTTCTGCCCCTCAAGCCTCCAAGCATTAACTGAGTTAAGAATATAGTATCCTATCTCCTCTGCTTCAGAGAAGACTATTCTTAATGCTTGGTCAAAGCTCCCTCTAACTTTTACGAGTACTGCACCGTGAGCTAATGCTTGGAAGACTTTACCGAGTGCTGCATCTTGAGGTATAACAGTTATGCATGGTAGACCTGCTCTAGCAGCATATGCTGCTAAGGATGCTGCAGTATTCCCTGTAGAAGCACATATAACTCCTTTAACCTTGAGTTCGACTGCTTTAGTTACGGCTACCGTCATCCCCCTATCCTTAAAGCTTCCAGTAGGATTAGCTCCCTCAAACTTTATGTAGATCTTCTTTAAACCAACCCATTTACTAAGTCTACTACATTCTATTAATGGTGTACCACCTTCGTTGAGCGTTACCTTCTTAGATGAATCAACTGGTATCAACTCACGATATCTCCATACCCCTTTCGGTCTATCTTTGAAGATGCTCCAACTACGTGTATCCACTCTATCCAAGTCGAGCACTACGTCGAGAAGGTCTCCGCATTCCCGACATATGTATCCTCTATAACTTAGCGGATATACAGCTTGGCAGTTAATACATTGAAGCCATGCTTTATCATCTTTCTTCAAGTCTCAATTGAATGAGGGGGCTCTGCTATTTAAAGAGTCACCTACAAGATGTTTTTCTAGGGTTCTATATGATCTGTCTAATAAATAGAACAAGCTGTAGCACTCTGTGGAAATAATAGTCTCCAAAATCATTATTTAGGTATGAAAATGAGAAGAATAGTTTCAGGTGTTTCGATGGCAGCTCTGCTCGTAGCTCTCGCTCTACTAAGCAACGCATTGATAACTTCAGGCAATCAGCCAACAATACAGTCAAACATTACAGAACTCGAAAATACTTCGTCTACTGCTAAGACTACTTTAACTGTTGTAGGATATGGCTCAGTAAAGTTTGGCCCTGACACCGTTAGCCTCAGCTTCACAATGATTAGTCAAGACATCTCTGCTGAAAAAGCATTGACAAAATGTAGTGAAAAAACTACTGCTGTAATCAACTTATTGAAGTCTCTTGGAATAAGCGAAGAAGATATGGAGACAGGCTATGTTAATGTGTACCCACTATATGATTGGGAAGCTAAACCTCCAAAGATAATCAGTTATGAAGCACAATATAACCTAGGCGTAACAGTTAGAGATATATCATTAGCTGGTAAAGCCATAGATGAAGCTATAAAAGCAGGTGCTGATAGACTAGACGGAATAACGTTTACCTTGTCTAATGGGAAACAAAATGAATTGAAACTTGAAGCTATAAAAGCAGCAGTTCAAGATGCTAGAGAGAAAGCTGAAACAGTTGCAAAAACACTAGGATTAAAGATTGTGAACATAGAATCCATTACTCTATCCTCTATTGAGACCCCAGCACCTATTCCAGTGTATAAGGAGACAGTTGGGTCTACTGTACCAATTCTCCCAAGCCAAGGAGAAGTAACAGCTACAGTAACAATAATCTATAGTCTAGGAACATAATCCTAAACCCATCTATTTTTTTCTCTCTTTATTTTTTTCAAGAAAGGGAAATAATGAATTTATTAGCTCGAACTACTCTTATCAACAGTGGAGCATGGTTAACTTCAATGAGTTAAAGAAGATGCATGACTTGTCGGGTGGAGCAAACAAAGCTGCTGTAATAGTATTGTATACAGTTGGTCAAGGTTCTCCAGAGATTCTATTTGTTGTAAGAAAGATATCAGTAAGTGATAAGTGGTCTGGTCAAGTTGCTTTCCCTGGAGGTAGATGGGAGCCTGCGGATAGAGACTTAATCGATACTGCTAGGAGAGAATTGTTGGAAGAGACGGGGATTATGTTGGATAAAGATTTGGAGGTTCTAATGATTCTAAGAGAGACTTCTCCATCAAATATGCCTGAGCTTAAGGTCGTACCTTTCCTAGCTAAAGCATCTTTTAAACCATCTATAACGCTCTCTGAAGAACTCTCAACATACTTCTGGGCTTCTATAAACAATCTAGAGCGAGTTCAAACATTCATTGAGCTTCCAGACGGTTCTAGAAAGAATGTTCTAGGTTTTAGAAAAGATGGATGGATTATATGGGGGATGACTGCTAGGATACTTGAAGAAGCCATACCTAAAATAGTGAGTTTAGAGTAATTCCTCTAGAATCTCTTAGAATTTATCCAGGGAATTCGAGAGGTTTCTAGAAAGGGAAATCCTATATCTTCGACGTTAGACGTATTAGATGTGGGATTGAGGTGACCTTCATGATTCATAATTCAGTTAAACTCATCCTCCTAATAGCTCTGGAAACAATCGTAGTCTTCGCTCTAATCTTCACAGGCTTCTTTATGTAATAAAACGCTGAAAGCAAGATTACGATCACTGCCAGTAAGAATATTTGAGCTAGAGCAATATGTATCTTGGATGTTAAGGATATTACGGGGATAGTAATCTCTAAATTGTTGGATGGGTTGGGTACACGCACTGTAGATAATCCATATAAGATAATTATGAGCGACTTTGTATTTTGAGGCACATATACAGTTGGCCCACTACCGTTAGCTCTGAAAATCTCAACTCCGTCTACGATAACTGATACATCTAGATCCTGAAGAGGGTTTCCTAGTAGATCAAATGCTTTAATCTTTATCTCTTTCAAGGTTGTAGGGATAACTACTGTATCGCTATCTACTGTGAACTCCATCTTGGTGGACACATCTACTCCATTCCACAATATTTCTTCTATAATCATTTGTCCTTCCATGATCCAGACTGGTTCACTATTCCATGTAATGCGCCTTCCATCTTTATATAGTACAAGCTTTGATGGTTGGACAGTTAATGGTTTACCATCTATAGTAGTGAAGAATGGTTGAACTTTGTACTCTCTTATCCACTTAACAAACATCTTCATAGGCGACGAAACTATGAATGAAACAGTCTGTTCTTCGGATTGGATGCTTCCTCTCCATCCATTGAATCTAAGCCTTAAACTATCCGAGATGTATCTATATAACTGGCTACTCAAATTCATATACTCTCCCGCTTCAACCCAGTACAATCTTTCATCAACTGTTTCTAGGAAAACCACTTCAACCAAGTAATTCTTCTCCCATAATGCTTCAATGTATAGTGGTTTATTTACCTGCAAAGTTACCGTCTCATTATAATCATCTACCCCATTCCATCCATGAAAAACTAGCTTTGTCTTGTTACCGAGATTAATTTCTCTCATAGCTTTCACTGTAATAAATTCACCTGAATTAACCCACTTTTCTTCAGACGTATTCGGAAACGTAGAAACCATTACCCTGTATTGTCTAATCCACTGTGCTTGAATATTCTTCGGTGAATCCACTGTAAAAAATATCTTTGATTGGTTAGAGTTTACGTCCCCTCTCCATCCATAGAATACTAACCTTGTATCATTCTCGAATTCAATTACATTGTCTTCTGCTAATTCTATAAATGCTTGTTCACCCTCCCTATACCATCCTCCTCCAACCGCTTTCCCATAATCTGTCGACACATTAACATAATAAAATCTTGAATAATTCAATACATATTCTTGGTCTCTGTCGAGAACTATGATTCTGGAAGGATCACTGACTCCATCACTCCAATTATCGAAGACGTACCTTAAATTATCTTGAGTCGATTCTTCTTGAATACTTACAATGTAAGTTCCTTCTTCCAATTCGATTCTGAGGATACCTCCACTGTCTCCAGTATACGCTGTACCGTTGATCCAAATCTTACCATATGGGAAAGTCTTAATAGTTAAAGTATGTTTAAGCAATCCGTAAACAATCGTTAAAAAGTATCCTTCAGTATCTCTCCTATCTACAGTGACTGACAATTGTAAAGTTTTATCTTGAAATTGGCTTCCAACATTATATGTTGCATAATATATGCTTCCATCAGGTGGAGGAACTATCTTGACTATTCCCTCACCTGAGCCTTTACTCTCATCTACGTAGAGTATTAAGACTCCGCTGCTGGGAAGATACTTATCGTATCCTATTTTCTCTCTAGCTTCTAGGAGATAGTAAGTTTCAGGATTATCTAAAACTATCTTTACTACTCTAACCCCCTCATATTGATGTAGAGGTTTAAGGAGCACATTTCTTCTAAAGCCTTTCTCAACTACGAGGATATCATTCTCTTTAATCCATCCAAGTTTCGTCCTACTCCAACTTGTTAGCTCAGCAGGGGAACATCCAGGGCAACCCAGTGGACCATTCCATGAACCATCAGCCATTAGATCCCATGGTCCAACAAAGCTATCTTCTTTATCTTTAGAAGAAGTATCATATAGGTCGGGTAGGCCGAGTAAGTGACCAAACTCGTGAGCCCAGACTCCTAGAGGATCTTCGTAAGATACAATCGATACATATTGTATGAAGGTTTTTTCTTCAGTGGATATTCTTCCACAGAAAGCTGATTTAGAATGTATATCCATATCCTCATGAGTGTATGCTTGATCTCTTCCAGAATGCATTATGATAATGTAGTTGTATCTTCTGAAATCTATATGGGGGTCAGCAGCCTTGATAGAGTCCAATACTAATCTACAAGTATTACGTTCAACATCATTCGTGTCTTCACCATAGAAAGCATAGTCTTTATCAAGTCTAAGCCAGCTCGATAATGTGTAAAGTCTAACGTTGAGCTTACCGTAACTTACCTCCCACCAATAATCATAGATTGAGCCATTAAGCTTACTGACATAGATTGATGGTGAATATCCTCCAGGCTTATCTGGAAAATCAACTGGTATAACAATTACTCTAGCATCTTCCGCTGCTGCCTCAACAGACACGATAAGTATGGTTGAAAAGATGAGGAACGTTAAGACGATGATGAAGCCTGCGTTTTTAGACTCCACAGATCATCAGTAAATTATTTGAAGTTAAAAAGTTTCCTATATAATAAAGAAAGAAGACAGCCTTATCTAGAGTTCACTATATTGAAAAACAGCATGACTGTATAGATAGGAACAGTCATTACACAATCCAGAGCGTTCAAGTTTTATGGATATTCAGACGATTCCAGCATTTACCAATTATAGCATCGTAAATAATCAGTAAACTAGACGAGATAAATTATCTTATCTGAGTAAAAGGACTCTTTCTAGATTTGTTAATAACGTTTTTATTCTTGAGTTTCTGTCTAAATTTGTTTGGAGCGTGTGTAGGCTTGGATAAGATAACTTATGGTAGGGAAGCCTTCGAGAAAGTCCTCATCCTCCTCGAAGAACATCATAAATGGTTCAGAGAGTCTATCCCTCTAATTGCAAGTGAGAATGTCCCCAGTCCAGCTGTTAGAGAAGCTTTAGCAAGTGATTTCGGAAATAGGTATGCAGAAGGATGGCCTGGAGAACGCTTATATGCTGGATGCAGATACATTGACCAAGTAGAGCTTTTAGCAATAGAGCTAGGTAAGAAAGTATATGATGCAGAGTTTGTAGATGTTCGACCAATATCCGGTGTAATGGCGAACCTAGCAGCTTACACTGTATTTGCTCAGCCTGGAGATGTTATGATGGCCTTAGCGATACCTCATGGAGGCCACATAAGTCATGGTAGACTTAAATGGGGTGGAACAGCCGGGGTAGTCAGACACTTAGAAGTTGAGAGATACGAATTCGATGAAGAAAATTTTGAGATCAATATCGATGGAACCAGGAAGAAGATAAATCAGCTTGAACAAGAAGGTAGAAAGCCTAAATTATTCATGCTTGGTGCAAGCGTATTCCTCTTCCCCCACCCAGTAAAAGAGATAGCTGATCTAGCTGCAGAATATAATGCAAAAGTAGTCTACGATGCAGCACATGTAGCTGGATTGATTGCTGGTAAAATATTCCAAGACCCATTGAGGGAGGGAGCAGACGCTGTAACCCTCAGTACTCATAAGACGCTGGCTGGTCCACAGCATGGGATGATCCTCTCCTGGGATAGGTATGCTGATGATTTTAAGCGTGTAATCTTTCCAGGACTCCACTCTAATCATCATCTCCACGCAGTTGCAGGAGTGGCCATTGCATTAGCCGAAGCATACGCTTTCTATGAAGAATATGCTCACCAGATCGTTAAGAATGCTAAAGCTCTAGCAAGAGCATTACATGAAAGAGGTATAGAGGTACTGTATGAACATAAAGGCTATACAGAATCACATACATTGATTGCTGACGTTAGCAAGTATATGGATGGAATGAAAGCTGAAAAGAAGCTTGAGGAAGCAAACATTATCTTGAATAGAAATCTTATACCCAAGGACTATAGATTAAAGACTGATTATAGGACACCAAGCGGGATAAGGATGGGGACACAGGAGGTTACACGATTAGGTATGAAAGAAGAAGAAATGGAAGAAATAGCTGAATTCATAAAACAAGTAATTGTCGATGGTAGAGAACCAAAGGAGGTTTCATTGAAGGTTAAAGAATTTAGAAAGAATTTCCAGCATGTCCATTACGCATTCAGTTCACAGACGGAAGCATATGAGTACATTAAGATTAGGTAGATTCTTTTATTGAAAGATTTAGCATCTTACAATCTACACATTCCTCTAAATGCTTTAATGCGTGAATAAATCCTAGAGGGCTGTAAGTTGAGTTAGTGGCTTCACCATTTTCTCCAAGATTATATATCCATCCAGCAGCTTTATCTTCTAAGTCTTGCTCAATAGCTATATTATAACATAGAATGTATAGAACCTTCCTCATATTTCTCCATATTACATATGCATATTGCATATAATAAATGTGTATTATGCATTGAACAATAACAAAACTTATTAACAGCAAGTTAAGATAGTGAACAATCTCTAAAGAATTTCCAGAACAAATTCAAAACCGTCAAATCACATTTCCTCTAAATAAGGAAACTTTAAAAACATGCATCATCTTCTAGGAGCTCTCCTCCATCAAGTCGAAAGGCCACCACTAGTAAAGTTTCCTTAATGGATAAAGCTCTAAAGCAACATATTGAAGAATTCCACAGAAGTTCATATTTCAGAGAAGGAAGTATAGATGATTCTTGAGCTGTTTTTTACCCTAAACGATGCTGAAGTCATAAGGTTCAAAATTCTTGTCTAAAGTCTTCCTCGAATCATTCTAATCTACATTCTAGTCTTTTACTTGGGTAATGCTTTTATCTAGTCTAGTGGATAATCCTATTGAGTGTGTTGAATTGGCCACGGTTAAGGTTGGTTTAATCGGTAAGACAAACACAGGTAAGACAACATTCTTCAATGCTGCAACACTTGGATCAGCTGAAGTCTCAACATATCCATTCACAACTAAACAGCCAAACTATGGAACAGCATACGTTATCTCCTTATGCGTATGCCGAGAATTCGGAGTAAGAGATAACCCTAAAAACTCTAAATGCGTAGAAGGATGGAGATATACGCCTATTGAGTTAATAGATCTTCCAGGATTAATTAAAGGCGCATGGGCAGGTAAAGGTCTTGGAAACCAATTCCTCTCAGTTGCTTCACAATCAGATGTACTGCTCCACGTAGTAGATGCTAGTGGGAGTGTAGATGAAGAAGGTAGATTAACTGAGCCCGGGTCAGGTAATCCTCTCGCAGATTACTATGATATAGAAGAAGAACTCGTAATGTGGATAATGAAACTAATTGAGAAAAATGATGAAAAAATAATCAAAGGCGTGAAATCAGGTAAGAGTTTATCTGAATCTATGGCTGAGATATTGAAAGGTGTAAAGATAAGCGAGGAACATATAGTTAAAGCTTTAACATTGGGCAATCTAAAAGATAAAGATTTTGAGAATTGGACACCTCTTGATGATAAAAAGTTTGCACAAATACTTAGAGAAATAGCTAAACCCACCATAGTAGTAGCTAATAAAATGGATCTAGATACTGCACCTGAAAACTTTAAGAAGCTTAGAGACAATCTTCCAGATAAAATTGTCGTACCATGCAGTGCAGAAGCAGAGCTATCTCTAAGAAGGGCGGAACAGAAAGGATTGATAAAATATATTCCTGGACAAGAAACATTCGAGATAATAAAAATGGATGGATTAACTGATAGACAGAAGTGGGCTCTAGATTATATTGCTAAGAAAATACTTGGAGAATACATGAGGACAGGTGTACAATTCGCCTTAAATGTTGCAGTCTTCAAGCTTCTAAAAATGAATACAGTATACCCAGTATACGATCCACAGAAACTCTCAGACAAGCATGGAAACATTCTACCAGACGTATTACTGATGCCTGATGGATCAACTATCGAAGACTTAGCTAAAGAAATACACTCTGAGCTTACAAGAGGTCTCCTATACGCAATAGATGCTAGAACAGGTTTAAGACTCCCAGTAAACTATAAGATAAAAGATAGAGATGTCATATCGATCTACTCAACCACGAGGAGAGGATAATGTTAGAGTATCCCATTAAGAGAGAAGATAAGAAGGATTAAGACATTTTAAAAGATACTTTAAATTCTACATAATTTTATTCTTGATCGATGTCTGAGGTTTTCAGGAAAGCTTACAATTACGTTAAGAATGAACTTTCATCCAATGCTGTGAAGAAAATGTTACTGTCTTTAGAGTTTCCAGAATTCCGTGAAGGAGAATATGTAGTAAATTTATTCATAGATTCTAATCCTCTGTTACTTGGTAGAAGATTCGAGAGCAAGATACTGGAGCTTTCACCACAGAATATTAGACATATTATAAGGGTTGGGACACTACATGGCTGCACAGTGCACCGTGTGGGAGAAGAATTCTACTATCTAAGAGATGATACAACAGTAGCAATAATAGGTAGAGATTACTACGCTGCTTCAGAACCAGAGCTTTTCGAAGAAATAAGTAGAGAAATCTATGGAATAGGCTCTAGAAGAATGATAGAAGTTGACAAACCCGTAGGATGGCTAAAAGCATTTAAGATTGTTTTCAAAAGCTAGCGTTACTAGAAAAATTCCAACCCATAATTACACTCGAACCCTATGCAGGAACACTTAATACTCAAGCCTATTAAACATCATCTCTACTGATCTATGATAAAACTGACAAAATCAGATGTCACAGAATTTTTCACAATAATTCATATAGAAAATAACGTAGCGTTAACTCTTATCTATAGGTAATCTTTCATGTAGAGATCGAAGTAGAACATTAAGCGGGTGACTAAGCTATTGTGAAATATTGGTATGTTTTCAGAGAGTATAAAGCAGTTCTGATGACCCAGTTTACTAGAGGTTTAGAGAAAGTCCTAGAAATTGGATGTGGACCTAAATATTACATGCGTTTCTGTCAATCTAAAATGTATGTAGGGGTAGATTTAATGAATAAACCTGATATAATTGCTTCAGCTATGCATCTACCTTTTAGGGATGGATGCTTCAACGGGATCATAATGTTCGACGTGCTTGAACATATAAAAGATATAGATAAAGCTCTAAGTGAATGTAAGAGAATCCTAAAAAGAGGGGGTAGATTATTGATACTCTCACCTAATACGCTTGGATTCGGATTATATGATAGCTTCGCTGATCCAGCCCATATACATCATTTCACATGGTATACTATTAAGAAGATCCTCTCTGAAAATGGTTTCAAGATTAATGAGACAATACCACTTCATCTCCATATTACATGGCCTCTCAGACTTATTAGTAAGAAAGTATTTCAAGCCATCCAGCAATCAATATGTGTAATATGTGAAAAATAATGAATCTTAACTACTTTAAGAAATCACTATTAGGGATAATCTCAGTAATAATCATCACATCAGTGATTATCTATATCTTCAATATCCCATTAAATGAAATAATACAGTTTACTCCTCAAGTTTTATTACTTTTTCTAATCTTGTCGATAATCCGTCTACTATCTCAAGGTATCAGATTTCACATTCTCTTAAAACTTTTCAGTAATTCAGGTTTAACGTTCCAAGAGTCGGTGATTATAAGAGGTTCAAGCGAGTTCTTCGCTCTTACAACTCTACCATTCTTAGCAGATGAAGCAGCTAGAACATTCATGCTTACAGAAAGAGGTTTACCATTCTCAACTTCTTTCTGGATCACCTTCATTGAGCTCTTACTAGATACTCTCATCGGCGCTATTCTATCGATAGCTTCTGGAGTATATGCTCTATTATCTGGTGAAAGATTATTAGCTTCAACTATATTAACGATTTCATCACTCCAAATAATCCTATCGATAATCTTCATAGCTTTATCAAAAAATAAGGGTATCAGTCTATTCAAAAAAATAAGATTACCTCTATCTCGGAAGCCTCAATTTACTCAATATATATCTTCCATGTTTAGAGGTGGAACTAAAGAATATTTTAGAATACTTGGCTCAATCTTCTCTTTGAAGTATCTAACGCATCTAGCATTGTTAGTATTAATCTCTATAGTGATTATAATAGTGCCTGCAATCGTTCTATACGAAATATTGATAGAATGTAGATACAGTAACTTCTTGAATGTGTTATATGCTTTCCGTTCAGGAGAGACTGTTGGAGTTTTACCGGTAACCGTCGGTGGAGCTGGATTAACAGAGATAGGAGTTTACTTCTACTTAGTGAGAGTGTTAGGGATAGATTCATTAAGCTCGGTTATCAAGTGGAGGATAGCCACATACTATCTAACATTAATCATAACTTCCTTCATGCTCATCTCTACTTCAATTAAGTATCTCAGAAAATTCTTAACCAAAATATGATAGAAAAGTCTTAGCTGTAAAATATTATTTCATCTATCAATAGGTATGCAGGCGGCTTCCAGGGTTTATTCCCATTTTAGTGTTCTATTAGAATCTGCTTTGACTTCTTCTAAAGACTAGAACTGCTACAACGACTACTATTACAGCAGCTACAGCTATAATCTCTATAATTATCTCGATCGGTAACCCTGCAGGCTGTATCGTCGGTGGCGTAGTTTCTGTCTTAGTCGGCGTCGGAGTGGTTAACACTGTTGTTCCAGGAGTAGTAGTTATGGTTGTCGTGGTACTAGGCTGAGTAGGCGTAGTCACTGGAGAACCTTCAATTGTTGTTACATATGTTATTGTAGAGGTAACTATTCTTTCAGGCTCACTTATAGTGGTAGCTCCGCTGGGCAAACTAACTACAGTGGCTATTGTTGTTCCAGGGAACATCGTTGTCTCCGTATATGTTGTTCCAGGCCTAGTATCAGTAGTTGTTATAGTTGTTAACGGTACCTCTTCCATTTCTTCCATAGTGATAGTTGTCCCCTCGAAAGAGTAAGTCATCTCTGGATATTCATAGTAGAATGTAGCTGGAACGCTTCCCATAGTAATAGTTACTTCTTCTGTGACTTGTATGGTTTGGCATTCACTGATGAATTCTGCATATATAGGCATTGGCAGAGAGAATGTTTGACCGGCTACCGTGGTAACGAATTCTAAATATGTAAACCCTGTAGTAGTCGTTACTCCATCTTCCTGATAGACTGTAGAATGCTTCATCGTTGGGTCAGTAATTACAGTCTGCATGGTTGTTCCAGGAATAGTAAAAGTAGTACCTGGAATAGTCATTACTCCACCTGCTTGAATAGGCTTAACCACTAACCTACAAGCTTGATCTGGATATTTCTCAACGATTATCATGGTATACTCGGGCACTATCAATGTTATTGTAGATTCTCCGCCTTGGAATGTTGTAACATAGGTTTTTCCAGGAATAGTTATAACTGTAGTCGTAGTGGTTGTTACTACTTGCTGAGCCATACCCGTTGCTAGAACACCGAGAAAAACCATCAACAAAAACAAAATCCTAAAACTTTTCACAAACTACACCTTTATTTGTTGGGTATATATGGAGACACAGGTATATAAACAGTAAGAAATATACTCAGAAAGTTAATACCCGAAAACATTTATAATTGTTTTGCTTGCTGATTCTCTTAACATATTGTTTGTAGAGTAGGGCGGAATAGTAGGGAGCAGTAAACTTTGAAAACTTGAATTATTCGAGAAGACTATTGGAGGAGATGTAGCATCAAGGTTTGGGGGTAGAACATTTGTAAAGGAGCTGCCGGACAGCTTGAATGCTACAGTTACAAGAGCCGCCGATGACGTATGAGAATAAAGTAAGTGGTTTAGAAGTGAATCTTAAGCAATGAAAGAAAACCGGGAACAGCTTAAATGAGGATAAACCTGTAAACGTTCTACATGAGTCTATGCTGGCGGATAACTATTTTAATCCATGCTCCTACAGGTTAGTCTTCTTTCCAATCTTCTCTTCAACTTTTTCCATGAGTACTCTATACCACTCCGGGAAACCCACATCCGTTATCACTCTATCAAGAGTATATGGTTTAATATCTAGTATTGGAGTCCCGTCAAATAAGTCTAGATTCTTAACGTAGAGTTTTCTTCCATCCCTTCTTATGAGTTGAACTATTGTTAGAGCTATTGGGTTCGGTCGATGAGGAGAATCTGTACAGAAGACTCCTACTTCAGGTAAATCTCTTAGATCTATCCCAAGCTTCAGTAATCTTTTATGTCTAACTTTCAGGGTTCTCCTCTGCTCATCTGTCACTTTATCTAGATACGCTATGATTATTAGATGTGTAAAACCGTCTATACCTTCTAATCCATCAGCATATTCCTCGAATACTTCTATATATCCTTCTACACCTTCCAAAGATTCCTTCACCAACTCATCACTCATATTTACCCTAACAACACCTATCGGATTAAAAGATACATCAACCATAATTACAACCTACCAGCTCCAACTCCAATCAACCACTTAATAAAATATAAATTGTTAAACGAAGTCAACAACATCAAATATACATCATAGAACTTCAAGGTAGAATCGTATGAAGTTTTTAAAATAATGAGATTGAGAATTCTATGTGAGCTGGATCTTCCATAGCAGTAAAAAAGATTCCCAGCAGCTGAGTAGTGAGGTACTCTTCGGTGTAAATCTTATTATTAAGAGGATCGGGGAAGACATTGTTGTTGAGGGTAGAGCGAGGACGCTGAATGATCTAATACGTCTTAAACGTTTAGCTGAGGAAATCCTAAATCAAATGATTAGAGAACATGAAGACAAGCGAACTGGCTCAGCTTCTACTAGACATCACTGAAACAAATATCAAACTATATGATTGGCAGAGAAGATGGCTTGACGATACAAGCAGGTTCAGAGTCATGCTTAAATCTAGAGCCGTTGGCGGAAGCTTCACAATAGCTTTAGAATCAATAACATGGAGCCTCATAAAACCATTCCACACAACTATACTCTTAAGCTATTCACTGAGACAAAGCATGGAATTATTTAGGAAAATCAAAGAACAACTATCCAAAATGAAAAATAAGCGTGTAAAGTTTGGAGGAGAAAATTATTCCCTTGATGTTGTCGGTTTTGAATCAAGGACAGAGATAGTTTTCAGGAATGGTAGTAGGATTATCTGTTTACCCAACAATCCTTACACAATACGTGGATACAGAGCAGACCATCTATACATAGATGAGGCAGCAATGTTCAAGAACGACTTAGAGATAAAAGTTGCAGCAATCCCGATCATTGCTGGAAAGTCTGGTAGATTATCACTAATCTCAACTCCGAAAAGCCGGAGGGGATGGTTCTACGAAGCATGGACAAGTAACATATACTCGAAACACAGGATACACTACACTGATTCCCCCCACATCACCAATGAAGATCTCGAAGGATTGAGAACTACATTATCCCATCTTGGTTGGATGCAGGAAATGGAAATGGTCTTCCTTGAAGAATCAAATAGCTTGTTTCTAACAGAATTAATATTCTCATGTTTAGAAGACTACCAGTATACAGATTTTACTAATATAAAGCCTTCAAACCCACTTTATATCGGGATAGACTTAGGAAGATATAGAGATTCAACAGTAATAGTAGTTCTTGAAAAAGCCTGTGAGGACTATCTAAAAATAGTCTTCATTAAAGAATTCACAGACGTAGACATGACATATCAGCAGGATTACATAACTAAACTCATAGACGCTTTACCCCCATAAGAGTTGTAATAGATAAGACAGGAATGGGGATACCCATGTATGACTTCCTAGCTAATATCCATCCAAACATTGAGGGATTAACACTAACATACAACGTTAAAGAAGCAATACTCCTTAACCTATACAACTACATGAAATCTAAACGCCTCAAGATACCTGTAGACTGTGAAGAACTAATAAGACAGCTACAACGATTTCAGAGAATACAAGATAAAAATGGGAGAGTAAGATATGAAGCACCACTAGGAGGACACGATGATTACGTAGTCCCCTTAGCTCCAGCCGTAGCTAGCAGTTTCAAAACAGATAGACTTAAATAGGATATAGTTAATATAGTCAACTATGGAAATGAGAGAAAAACTGCTAACCACGAAAGAGGTAGCTAAAAATCTTCAATGTTACAAGGCATGCTGTAGACAAGTGGATTAGGGAGGGCAAAATAAAGGCTATTTAAGCTACCTGGAGGTCGATATAGAATTCCTGAAAGCGAGGTTGAAAAGGATTTGGAAGCAGTTAAAGCAGTAGTCTTCAAGCATAACGTAGATGTTGAGGGTTTACTTCAAATATTTAACCAAATGGTTAACGACTGTATAAAATATGCTTTGAAGTATAACATAAGTTCTCCAATGAAGCTTGAAAAAGCATTATACGATAAGTTCAAGCAAAAGTATGGATTAGCAACCCACTACTGCATATCTGCTTGCAGGATGGCTTGTTCAGCATTAAAATCGTGGAAGAGACTTGTAAAGAAGAAAAGAGTGAACCCGAATAAACCTCCAACGTTCAAAGCATTAGCCATGAGGCTTCAGAAAGAGCTTATGAGGTTTAAAGGCGATAGAATACTCATCACGACAAAGCCTTATCATCAAGTTGAAGTTCCACTAATCCTTGGCTCCTACCAGAAGCGGTTCGTCGAAGCATGGAGAAGCGGTGAGCTTGAAGCTGGAGAAATAACGCTTCTTAGAGACAGAGCAATAGTGACCTTCAAGAAGGAAGTTGAAGAAAAGGAAGCTGAAGGCTATGCTTCAATAGACGTTAATCTAATGAGTCTAGACATATTGAAAACAAAAGGAGATTCATTAGAGTATTGGAAGATCGATTTGAAGAAGCTCTATGGCATTAGGGTTCACTATTTCAAGAAGAATAGAAAAATTCAGAAACTCTCGAAGTTTAAACCTAAGACTTCCAATCGACTTCAAGCCAAATACTCTAAGCGTGAGAAAAGAAAGATAAACGATATGCTTCACAAGATAACCACAAGCATAGTTAGGAAATTAGCTGAGGGAGGCATCGTCCCCATATTTGAGGAATTGAAAGGGTTATCTTATCATGCTACGAGGAATCACTATACAAAGTGTAAGAATCGAAAAGTAGCATCGTTACCATATAGAAAGATTCAGAGTTTTATTGAATATAAGATGAAGTGGCTAGGGTATAAAACGCATTATGTTTCAGCTAAAAACACCTCAAAGACCTGCCCTAGATGCGGGAGTTTATCCAAAGTAGAAGGGCGGGTCTATGAGTGCAGGAGATGCGGATATAAAACGGATAGACATTTTATGGCATGTGTAAACATACTCAGGATGTGGGGAATTGGGTTCTCCCCGAAAGCTCTCAATGAGCTAGTCGAGAGAGAAGGGTTACGTATGTCTATCAAAGACTACGTAGCTCAGAACCCGTCTATGCTGCTTCAACCACACCACAACAATTAAAAATAACCGAGATCTGGAAATGGTAAGAATAAGATTAAGAAGCTAAGCTATCTTGAATCTATACAGAACAGTCCGTTCAGAATGGATGAAAATAGTAGTTCTCAAAGATTATAGTTTTTAAAGATATTATATGTTTATGAGTTTTCTTAAGAGCTTCTTCAAGTCTAAGAAGAATGAGAAAGGTCTAGCTGAGACTATTCATGGATGGAGGTGGAGTGAGCCTAAGCCACTAGACCAAAGACAGTTACTTGAACTCGTCGAAGGAAACCCAGACCTTAGAGCTGCTATAGAAGTATTAGTCAATGCATCAATAGTTAACGGTTGGATAATTATAGGGGAAGAAGATGATAGAAGAAAAGTTGAAGAATGGATTGCTGAAAGAGAGAATGATTTCATAATCTTCTTAAGAAATCTAATAATGTCTTCAGTAATCTTTGGTGAAGCATACATTGAAGTCTACGCTAACTCTGTATTCAAAATCTTAGATACATACCTGTAGAAGTTATCAGAGATGAATATGGGAGAATAAACGGATACGTTCAGAAGATACATGGAAGAGAAATACTGTTTAAACCCGATGAGATAGTTCATGTTCTACTCCATCCACTTGGTACAAGAGCGTACGGTTCACCCATAGTCTCTTCTCTAAGAAGAGTATTAGAAGGTCAGATGCATGCAGAATTACTTGTAAGAGATGCTTTCATGAGGAAGGGAGTTCTCAGCAAAGTCTTCATAATGAAGTCGGGAACAGAAGCAGATTTTGAAAGACTAGTAAAGATAGCTGAACAATCCAAACCTGGATCAAGCTTCATACTAAAAGGAGATATTACTATACAAGATCTGGGGCATCCATTCCGTGAACTACAGGTACTCGATATCCTGAATGAGTATAGACAAAAGATCGTTACCGTTACAGGTGTTCCAGAGATCATGTTAGGGATAACGAAAGCCGCTACACTTGAAACTTCTAGAAACCAGATAAACGCTTCCACTATGAAAGTTAAGAGTATTCAGCAGAGCATGTCAGCGACCGTTACAGAAGCATTAAAGATCCTTAATATAGAGAAGGCTCCATGTATAGTCTATGAATGCAGTCGTAGGAAAGCTATAGAAGCTGCTGCAATAGTACACACCAACCGTGAAGAATTGACCTCTGCAGAGAAGGGTAAATTCATCATGAGATGTATTAATGAAGGCGTATGGAAAAATGTTGAAGAAGCAGCGAGAAACCTAGGTTTCTCAAAAGACACATTATATGATTGGATTAGAGAGGCAAAGATGCATACTGCAGGAGTGAAAACTAGACTTAAGAGTTTTCTGAATAGAGATACCAAGAGAGCGCTCGCAGCCATGCCGAGACCTGTAAGAGAGAGAATAATCAATGAACTAGACTCATTAACAGAGGATATAATAGAAAAGATAAAGAATCATCTTCCAAATATTCTAGAGGAAATAAGCAGAGAATCCTATGAACTAGACACAGAAGAAGTTATAGTAAGATTCAAAGTAAAGATAGCTAAATTTCTCGAGTCAGGTCTAGAAAATCTAGTAAGATTTAGAGGATTAAGTGGATCTACATATCAAATAGAGAAGGTAGAGAGTAATATAGTTATCAGAGTATTTTCAAGAGAGTCCTCTATCCATCAACTCATGATACCTTTCAAGACTTAAGAGAATTCATTAGAAGACTTTCAAAATTCATTGGATGAAACATCTTGAAATAACTAGAATGAAATTTCCTATGGAACTATTTCAACTGTATTATTATATTCTGGGTAAACCAGGTCTCGGAGAGTAAGATTCCGACCTGACGCTGCTTCTCTAATTCTCTCAATATTATCTTTAACTAGGTTGATAAGGTATCTGGAGCACTCGCAGATTGCTTTCACTCCTTCCTCACCCCATAATCTCTCAATATGAGTGTAAAGACATCTAGCTCCACATACTTCAAAGTAGTTACACTTATTACAAGGTTCAGTTATGGGAGGAGACATGGTTTCCAAGTCCTTTCTCGAAATCTCTCTGATTGATCCTATATGAGACCATTTTTCAGAGACTGCTATAGGACACGAGATAACTCTACCATCTGTAAGTATCGTAAACGATTCTGAGCCTGAACCACAGGGCGGAGCTGGTCCGCCTTCAATAATCCTCTTCAATACTCCTTGGAATGGTGCAATACCTTCTACTACATCATTCTCCAACTCATCAAGCCATTCACTGAATAATCTTAGTAGACCTGGTTTGTAATCTTGGTTTATCCACTTCCACAAGTTTTTCCATGGTTCACTCCAGATGAAGCTGATCTGCCAGTGGATGTGATCGAATAAACCTATAGACAAAAGATGCTTAACATCTCTATATATGCTGCTCTCTTCTGTAACAGTCATTCTTGCAACAATGTCTCCACAGTAACCTTCCCTCCTAATCTTTCTAACATTATCTAATACTTTTCTATATGTCCCAGATCCTCTAAATTTATCTGTTAATAATTCATTTCCATCTATTGATACAAGTATCGTGTCAAGTCTCTCAAGTATATTCTTATCCAACCTGTGTAGGAGCAGTCCATTAGTTTGGATAACCCATTTATCAACAGTGAAAACATCCATGAAATCCCTGATAAAATCTTGATTAAGCAATGGTTCACCACCATAAAATGCGACAACATCTTCTTCTCTAATTAAATCATCTAAATCATTTAATGAATACTTCACCTTCCATGGAACGATCTCAGGATCGAAGCTTCCACCACAATAACTACACTTTAGATTACATCTACCAGTAGTGTAAACGATGAAGAGCATCTGAAACAAAATAGGATAAACAAAATAAAAATATTAACCAGAAAACAGAGTTATCTTTAGAGAGTGAATTACTAACTTATCCTTCAATGATACCTTCACTCATCCGTTACTGGTTTACTATTAAAGCTTCTAGAAGAATTTGAATCACCTCTAAGAGAAGTCAGACAAAACCACAACCTACACTGGCACCATAATCGAATAAAAAAATAAATACACCGATAAAAACTAAAAAGAATCTTTATAGATTGGGAGAACAGAATTCAACAAGGATGCCGCCGTAGCTCAGTCTGGTAGAGCAGCGGGCTGTTAACCCGTTGGTCGGTGGTTCAAATCCACCCGGCGGCGAATTTATATACTACGGTGGGTGGATGCTTCATTCCTATGATCCTTACTTTTTCTATCATGTATTTTCCTGTCTTTGCTAGTATGTGTTTTCATCTATGTATAGTAGAATTTAAAGAAATGTAAGTTATAGGAAGGAGCGGTCAGTGATCGAGGGTTTCTTCATTTTTTTTTGTCTCCGCCAGCAGGGGTGGGTTCCATCATCCCTTGATATGTGTGGCCGCACGCACGTACATTATATATTTAGTTGAGTCAGCTTTTTAATTTTACCCTTCAGGTTGGATAAAAAGCTAGAACATTATTTATGTAAGTTGATTTCTGTCAAAACTCTAATTCTTTTTAAGTTAGTCTCATATGTTAATTATAGAATATTATTCTTGGGTGTCTTCTTGAACGTCTTTATTAGTCTTCTCTGGTTGAGGTTGAGCTTCAATTATTGCTTTAAGTAATTCTTTCTGGTCTAATTCGACTCTCGTCCTCCACCCTATAGATAATACATCATCTTCACTCTTGTTAATGTATCCTCTTCTAATTGCTCTTTCAATATATGTTTCAGCTTTCCATTTGGGGAATTTCGTCTCTAGAATTTCCAGTACGTCTCTTAGAGATGCTTTCCCACCTCTACTAAAGATTATCGATAAGGTGATGGCTAATGCTGCTACTTCATCTATCCTGTAATCTGAGGTTACCAAGTCTGACATCGTTAAGGGATGGGTGAGAGTAATATAGAATCTCGCTCTATCAAGGTCTTGGCTTGATTCATCTTCGAACACAGTCTTTATCTGTAATCCAAGCTCATTCAATTTATGGTTTAACAGCTCCAGTATCTTCATGTAGTTTTTTCCCAACCTGTTCTTTAGCTCCCAACCTCTTACACCTGGGCTCCTATGACTCTTGAAGAAGAGCATCGTAGCAGCGATCATCAACTTCCTAGATATCCTCTCTTCTCCACTCATTTAGCTCCACCTGTTAAGTTTATAACAAGTGATGCAGTATTCTTTCTCGGAACCTTCTCAGTGTTAGGAATAAGCTTCAACTCATTCTTTAGAGGATTCTTTTTAACTTCTACGTATCCTTCCGAGATCAAGAAACTCAAGATGTATGCTCTATCATAAGTTTCTTCTATGCTAGGTTTAGAGACAAACTCCCAATAATCGATTTCACCCTTCTCCCGAGTCTTTCCAATTAACTCACTGTAGAGAGACCTCATCTTCTCTTCTATCTCTTCTCTCTCTTTCTCTAAATATATCTTGCTAAGCTCAATCTCTTTTTCCGTAAGTTTCCAGCCATAAGTTCTCTCATCTCTTCTAGGTGGAAGACTCAGAAAATGCTCTAAACCATGATGTAATCTCTGAGATGTAAGCTGCTCGATAGAGATTATCGGTCTCCAAGCTTTTAGGAAAGCTTGAACAATAGATTTCTTATCTAGTATTGTTAAGCGGGAAGTGATAAGCTGTGAATCTATGAAGAGGGACTTAGCTTTCTCGGTAAGCCATTTATGTTGTAGAGCTATTACAGTTGCGATCTTGTAGATTGTTTCAGCATCCAGCATGTAATAGTCTAGGTCAGGATTTTCTTCAAGTATCCTACGCAGCCTAGACAACAATTCTTTAACATCTATGCTGAATGGATCTAAACCTCTCTTCTCAATGTTTTCACATACTGAGATTATCCTCTCTATTTCTTCTCTACTATATTTCCTAGCTACCCTATTATACACTTGCTCTCCCCACCATAGACCGACCGCTAATATTCTGAACCACTAAGACGTTAACATCTTCATCTATTGGGAGTCTACCAGGGGTTATTATAAGATATTGAGAGCCAGGAGAGCTTCTAGCTGAGGCCATGATGAGCTTAACCATTCTTTCTCTATTTAGAGGGTCTAGGTGGACATCGAATTCATCTACTGCTCTGAATGGGGATTTAACATAGTTTTGGAGAGCTAGTAGAAATGCTAGTGTAGCAACTATTCTTTCTCCACCACTATGAGTGTGTGCATCGAGTAGTGTAGGTTCAGCGCCTCTGAACCCTACATAGAGTTCTATACTTGCTTTTTCGGGATCCTCTAAACCTCTCAAAACAACTTTTCCCGCACCATCAGCATAGGATAGTATCGAGTTATATCTAGGCTCAACTTCATCAACTAATTTACGCAGAAAGTTCCGCCAATTCTCTTTCCTAATCTCTATCTCTTCTAAAGCTTTCTTCAGGTTTTCTTCAACTTGTTGAGCTTTAACCTCTGTCTCTCTATATTTTGCATCTGCTATAAGATACATATCTTCAGCTTCTTCTGAAACATCCCCAAGAGAAGCAATCTTTAAAGTAACCGTCTTGATATCCTCGACAATTAATGAAGTCTTTCTAACATATCTAGGTCTTTCACCTAGAGTAAGAGCTTTAGCAGCTTTCTCATTCTTTAGAAATTCAAGTTTACTCATCTCTGAATAAATCTTCTTTAATGCGTTCTCGTTTAATTCAAGCTTATATTTTGTGACTGCCAGCTGACTGTATTCTTCAATCATTAAGTTAAGCTTCTTCTCGAAATCTTCCAGCGACGATTTATCCATGAATGATTCTATTACTTCTCTCTTTATTCTTTCAGCTTCCTCACCGTGAAATTCTATTTCTCCTCTAAGTTTGACTTGCTCGAGTTTGATAGCTTCAATCTTTTCTTGTAGTCTATTCAGGTCTTCTTCTACTTCTTGGACTTCAGCCCACGCAAGCTCAAGCTCCAACTTCTTCTTTTGTTCATCAAGCATTCTCTTTCTGACGAGCTTCTCGTATTCTTCTCTCCAATATTCTACAGCGGATTTAGCTTCTTCTAGAGATCTCTTCAGAGTCTGGGCTTCAGACTGTACGTTCCTGAGTTTTTCTTCTGCTTCAATTATTCTTCTCCTGAAATGTGATGCACCTATTGCGTCTTCAATCATCTTTAGTTTCTCAATGTTGCTTTTAGCAGCGAATTGTTCAATCATGTTCTGATGCATTATTATCAGCATATTGTTTGGGTTTATTCCAAGCTGCTGTAGAAGATGGTCTACCTCAGCCTTCGTCTTAAACCTATTGTTTACGTAGTGCCAATAGTCTCCATTCTTCTTGATGTATCGTGTTATTACAAGCTGGTCTGAAGTTATCCATGGTATCGGTCTTCTACCATCTACTTCATTGTTATCAAAGATTACGGATACTCTTGCAGCTTCTTCTCCTCTCCTAATAAGGTCGCTGAGCCTCTGACTTCTCTCAGTATATGTTTGTCCAAGAGCTACAGTTATACCTAATAGTATGCTAGACTTACCTGCACCGTTCGGACCTGTGATAATGTTTATTCCAGGCTTTAGGGGGATTCTAGAGTATTCATGGCTCATGAAGTTCTCGAGAATTACTTCACGAATATATGTTCTACTAACTGCTACTTCTTCTCCTGCAGTTTCAATAGCACTCTTCGACTGCTTCATTCTAAACACACTTCCTAGAGGTAACTATTAAGCATCTTTATATGTTAGCCTTCTGATAAGATTTTTAAACCCTTTTATATAATGGTAAGATTTCTACTCTAGAAAAATGGAGATTTGATATCTCTGGAAGGTAAAATAGAAGCTCTGGCCATCTTCATAATAGATGGAAGTGGGAGAGATAAATGGTTAAGATTGAGTTAAAAACAACTCTTGAACGATTTAGACAATTCATCATACTTAATACTTGTAGATCGTTTATTCCTCCAGGATACCTTAAGGATCCAAGTATTTTTCCAGAAAGGGATTCTTCTCAAGGCCTGATATATGTTGAGGCGGTCTCGAAGATTGACTTAGAAAGGATACGTGACATAAGATTTGTCAAGGTTGCTGAAGTTCTCGGAGTAATATATAAGTCTAAGAGTGGCAATACCGATCTCCGATGGAGACAGATTAGAGGAGTAGTTGGGAAAGTAGTCGGTGAAGCTTCTCCAAACTCTATCGTAAACCTTATAGAGTCAGGTGTCTTACCTAAAAGCTCTGTAAAAAAGATGCTTCAACAATTTACTTCAGAGTCTGTTAGAGGAGAAGATATTGGTCAAGATAGCGTTGACGATGAATTATCTAATGACTCTTTTACTGAGAGCTAAATATGTTGACCTAGGTTTTTCCAAGTTTTAATCTACAGTTCTGACATAGCATCCATGATTTATAGTCCGTATCACCTATCCAATTACTGAAAGCCATTACACATTTTCTATCACTGCAATGGGTTAAGCCGTGTAGATGCCCAATCTCATGTACTGCTTCTTTTACTAATCTTTCAATGAAGATCTTCTGATCTGGGTCGAGTCCATAGAATTCTTGTTTTAATCTATAGGTGGAAACTATTGCTACGCCCTGCCATGCTAATCCGAAGATGTAATTGAATCCTGAAGCATAAATGTCTCCTTCAACAATGAGTAGGAGATACTCATCTTTTTTACGTTCTTCACTATACATCTGAACAAGCTTCCAAGCATCATACTGTCCCCTCTTACTATTGAAACTATGATGGTCTAAGATCTTCCCTATCTTTCCTATAGCGACATCTAGGTTATAAGTCTCCATTAATACTCTAGCTACGGTTTCTAAAGCTTTTCCATCATCTAGCTCAGATAGAATCCTCGCCTTCAAAAAGCCCTGCAAAAATCATTAGAGAAATAAGATATAAACTATTTCTTCTTACCATTAAATCTTAAATGAATCATAAGACTCTAGTGAAAACATGGATTATGCTTGATTAAATTGTAAATACTCTTAACTTTTTCGATCCTCTTTTCTAGGGATACCTTCTCAATAATCTTACTCTTTCATGATTATTATCGGTCTACCCTCGATTACTGCTCTAACTAGTTTTTCTCTCCCACTTTCTACAAGCCTCCACACAGTATTTCGTGAAATATTCAGCTTCTCACCTGCTTCTTCAAATGTTAACTTCTCCAACTCTATCATCTTGAGAGCTTCAAGCTCAGCTATGTCTAAGTATATTGGTTCATCAACTTGTTTAGGTAGAGGGTCAAGTCTTTCAATAGATATTATTGATGAGACTGGTATAGGTTTGGGCGGTCTTCCAACTCTTCCACATCTACGTCTCTTCCGCCAGCAGTATCCGTGCATGTATTATGTGATATATCATAAAATTTAAATATTTCGTGATATATCATAAAAATGAGTGGAAATGGGTTGGAGAGGTTTCGGGTGGAGATATATAAGCCATCTTAGAGGGTGGTGGTGTCCAAGACATCCATGGCCTCCTGCATGGGCTAGAGTATGGTATCCATGGTACTGGTATCCGCATCTACTAGAACCAAGTGAAGAACTAAAATTATTAGAAGACTTTAAGAAAGAATTACAGAAAGAGTTGTCTGTTATCGAGAAAAGGTTAGAAGATTTGAGAAAATCGATTGAAGAAAAAAGTGAAAAAAGATAGGTGGTAAAATTGGTTAAGATAGCCGTAGCCACCATGGGTAATAAGGGGTTAGAGGATATAGTTTCACCAGAGTTCGGGCACTCTAGAACATTCACGTTGATAGAATTAGAAGATGGAAAAGTCGTGAAAGTAGACGTAATAGAGAATCCTGCGAAAAACATAGCTCATGGAAGAGGACCAATAGTAGCTAAGAGCTTAGCAGACAAAAATGTGGAGACAATTATTTCAGGTGAAGTAGGTCCAGGAGCTTCAACAATACTTGAACAATTGGGCGTTAAGATATTGATAGTTAAACCTGGACAGAAAGTTGTAGATGTTTTAAGAGAGAATAAGCTGATAGTTTAGGTGAGTGCTTAGATGCAGAAAGGAGCAAGGAAACGTTACCAATATAGGAGAAGAGCAGGAAAACCACTAAAACGTATAGATATAGGTATAAGATATAGGTATAAATATTGGTAAGAGCATCAAGTAGGCGACCTTTTATGGATTTTTTATTCATTCTTTCTCTAATAGTTTTTGGATTGCTAGCAGGTATTCTAGGCGGATTCCTAGGAACAGGTGGCTGTGTAATAATGCTTCCTGCACTTTATTTCCTATATGGTTATAGTTTACCCTTAGCTATCGGGACAACTATCACAGCCGTCATCATTACAGCTGCTTCAGGCTCAATCGCCCATATAAGGATAAGAAACGTCGATTACAAAACAACGATTATTGTAACCATTTCTGGAGGGATAGGTGCAGCTATAGGCTCAATAATATTTCAATACTTGACAGCTGAACTCCCATTACTCAAGGTGATTATCGGCCTAGCATTCCTATACGTTTCAATAAGAATGATCTATGAAGGGCTTCTACGTGGGAAGAGAATTGAGAAGACAGGCAACATAGTGCCTGGAACAATTTCTGCCAAAATATTGATAGGTCTAGGCATAGGAGTCCTCACTGGAATAATTGGATTAGGGGGAGGGTACGCACTAGTCCCATCCTTCATCTACCTACTAGGATCACCTGTGAAAATAGCCGTAGGAACATCATTAACATCATTCATAAGCATGGCGGTAGTATCGGGTGGATTCAAGATATCTCAAGGATTAGTAGATATAGTGGCCGCAATCTCACTTGGAGCGGGAACAGCTGTAGGAGCACAGATAGGTGCTAGGCTTGTACCAAAAGTACCAGCATGGATGATTAAACTAATCTTCGGAATAGTCTTCCTATACGTCTCACTAAAATTCATACTAGACGTACTCGGGATAAGAATCTAGACACTATTAACATTTCAAGACAGGATAACCATTAAATGATAATAGTAGAGATGAAAGAAAACAATGATTAAATAAACTGGAAAATAGGATTAATTTTTTAAATAGTGGAAGACGCAATTTAATCTGTGAGTGTTGGAGTATGGGTAAGAAAGCAGCTCTTATTAGAGGTGATGGTGTAGGCCCGGAATTAACTGCATGCGCTTTAAGAGTTCTCGAAGCTGTAAATCCAGACATAGAGCTTATACCTGTAGATGCAGGATATGAATGGTGGCTTCAGCATGGAGGCCCCTCCCTCATACCTCCTGAGACATGGAAGATCCTTGAAGAAGTAGATGCCGTTCTTAAAGCACCCTGTACGACACCTGCTGAGCCGGGAGCTCCAAGAAGCGTAGCTGTAAGTATTAGGCAGCGATTCGACCTCTACGCTAATATTAGACCTATCAAGACTTTTAGAGGTTTCCCAAGCCCCTTCGGTGAACTCGATTTCATATGTGTTAGAGAAGCTACAGAGGGATTGTATAGTGGTATAGAGCATCGGCTTACACCCGACGTCGCTATTGCTGTAAGAAAGATTACTAGGAGACAGTCGGAGAAGGTTGCTAGGAAGGCTTTCTCAATCGCTAGAGATAAAGGATGGAGTAAAGTAATCGCCGTAACTAAGAGGAATATAATGAGAGAATGTGATGGAATATTCATTGAATCTATTGATAGAGTTTCAAAAGAATTTCCGGGAATAACTTACGAAGAATACTATATAGATAATATGGCTCAGCAGTTAATTAAGAACCCTGATAGATTTAATCACAACGTAATAGTTGGAACGAATCTCTTCATGGATGTTATAAGCGAGGAGGCTTCAGGCCTAATTGCAAGCATAGGAATGGTTTACTCTGGAAACTTCGGAGACAATTATGCAATGTTTGAGCCAGCTCATGGAAGCGCACCAAAATATAAGGGTCAAGATAAAGTAAACCCGACTGCAACAATTCTTTCAGCTGCATGGATGCTTGAATATCTTGGGGAGAAAGAGAAAGCTAAAGCAATATTCCAAGCAGTGGAAGATGTGATAGCTGAAGGTAAAGTATTAACATATGATCTAAAAGGTAACGCAAAATCATCGGAGATGGCTGCTGCAATAGCTGAGAGAGCTGCTAAACTACTCAGAAGATGAGCTAGTAGGCCGTCTCTTCAACTTAGCTCCACATACAGGGCATCTACCACCCTTGAATACTTCTCCAACCCACTTACAGCTAGGGCAATATGAGACCCACATAATCTTCTTAGATATTCCTCTATGTATTATCTTCTCTACATCAATGTTAAAGATTAAAGCCATGTTTTGAACAGAGTAATCTGCTGAGACTATTACTGGATGCCATCCTCTATCCTTGAATTCTAATGCTATAGCTATAAGCTTTATGTCCGCTTCAGATAATCCTATTTCACCTACCTCATTCTTCTTTTTCTTTACCATCTCAACATATTTCTCTGAAGGTTCAACTATCCTAGCTGTAGCTTCCTTCATTGCTGCAGCCCTAAAAAGTGCAGCTCCACCAAACTTTACTTCATCAATTATCTCTCTACAAGTTACCTGCGTACCCTCCATTGATGTGAAGCCGAAAATAATGGCTGAAGCATCTAGAATGTAAACCTTCTCTCCACGACCTTCTATTAAACTCAACTATTACTCCACTCTCTCAAGTACAAATCATTGGTATACATATAAAATATTTCATCCCTACCCAATCTATTAAGAAGTATTTCAGGATCCTAAAATTTGAATCTTTTCTGAAGTCTCCGAGCAAAATTTTCATTTTCTCTTGGCTTTATGAATGAAATATAATCTTTAGATTTTCCAATTTCAAGCTTAATATTTTTTTCAAAGATTGACTGTATATGCCCGTCTATCAATATCTGTATATTGAAATTTGATTGAATGTTTACTGTAAAGTTTTCATTAAGTGAGAGTACGACTGGTCTAGTATTAGTTAATGGGCAGACGGGAACTAAGACTGCTGCTTCCAATTCATCGTCAACAGCTGGGCCTCCTGCTGAGAAAGCATACGCAGTGGATCCGAGAGGTGTAGATATTATCAATGCATCACTTACGGCTTGGTATAATACTGAGTTTCTCCTCTCAACCGTGTACTCCATTATCTTGCCTGGCGTGATAGGTGAGATGTATGCTTCATTAAGCGCATTCCCTATCCTCTTTCCATCTACCTTAAATGAAAGCATTAAAGCTTTTTCAATAGAGTATCTTCCTTCAAGAACTTCTTTGACAGCTTCCATAGAGTTTTCAGGCTCAAACCTCATTAGGTATCCTCCTCTCCCATAGTTTATTGTTAGCACAGGTATGCCTGGTCGGGGTAGCCTGCTAATACTCTTCAAGAGCGTGCCGTCCCCACCTAATACAATTAGTACTTCCGTATCTGCTGGGATACCGTTCTCTACGACTTTACTAATCTCCATTGAGTAAACCATGAATCCACTGTCTCTTATTAATTCTTCAATCTCTTTTGCTTTTTCAGCTATTGTAGGCTTCTTCAAAGAATATGTTATGAAATACCGTGAACCCATCTCTTCTCCTAACAATTAACTTACACGTCATCTATTAAAGTCTATTAACCATATAGGTAATCTTAAATCGAGTCTGGTCTATCATGGTTATAGTGGTTGCTTGTCGGTGTAGCGGGATGGAGAAGCTTGCAGCTTTATTCAGTGGTGGAAAAGACTCAACATACGCTATCTACTCTCTTGAGAGGAGAGGTTATATTATTGAGTATCTATTAACGATTTATCCTAGCTCGCCTAATTCTCTCTATTTCCATTATCCTAACATTCATCTAACTAGACTCCAAGCTGAGACCATGAGGAAGAAGCACATCGTTGAAGAAGCATCTAATAATGAATTAGAAGCTCTTAGAAGAATTATTGAGAAAGTATCCCAGAATGTTAGTGGAGTTGTGTCAGGCGTATCTTCAAGTAGTTTCCAGAAGAAAGCTATAGAAAATATTTGTAGAGGATATGGTCTACGAGTAGTTACTCCTCTGTGGGGGCTGGATCAAGGTAGGCTTCTAAGAGATATTATAGAATCAGGCTTCGAAGTGATGGTTACCGGGGTAGCGGCTCTAGGTCTCACGGAAGAATGGCTTGGAAAAACCCTCACGTTGAAGGATATAGATAGACTAGAGGAGATCAGTAGGAGATATGGTGTAAACATGGTTGGTGAGGGGGGAGAGATGGAGACCATAGTCTTAGACTGTCCACTCTTTAAAGAGAGGCTAGAAGTCTTAGACTATGAAGTTGTATGGGAGAGGGATAGAGGCTTCTTCATTATTAAAGATGCTAGTTTGAGAAGTAAAGGTTAGCCTTCTCTAACATGGGTAATCATATATCTACCCATGACTCTCCAGTATTCTACGCTTATTCCAGGTTCAAGCTTTGATTTTAGAGCTTCATCTTGAGGTAGGGGTACCTCGATAATTTCAAGTGTTTCGTTATCCATTAAGCTTACAGTGTCTGTTATTGATACGACTTGACCGCTCCTCTTCTCTATTATCGGTACTTCAACCTTGGTGTCTGCTGGTCCAACCATCGTTCTCTTTACGCCGTCGAATATCCCTATAGCGACTAAGCGGACTTTAGCTGAACCATGTTTTCCAGGTTTACTCTTCTCTAACTCAACTATACGGCATGGTTCACCGTCAATTACAATATTATGACCTACTTTTAATGAGCCGAGATCTACAGGCTTACTCATAGTTTTCACATTGATTATATTTTGCCTTAATATAAGATTTGTTTTCGAATAATGTCTCCCCAGATACTACTTTTTGACTCCCTGCTCTATTAGAGTTACGAGAGTAGAGGCCCTATGATATAGTAGTCTAGCTTTCTCTTCCAGATCTCCTAACGGTATATTCTCTTTCTTTGCTAACTCTATCAAATCGATTAAGTCTTCCAGGATCCTTAATACAAAGTCTAATCTAGCTTCTCTCTTCAGGTATTCTTCGCAAACGTTTAAGTCTTCAGTAATCTTAGCTATTAACTTCTCTTGGTCCACTGCTTCTCTGAAAGAAACTTAGTTGGTCTATAATAAAAATTTTTGTCAAGAATACCTATGAGTATAAATGTAGTTGAAATAAATAAATTCTCGTTGTTGGTTCGTAAGTAGGAGATAACAATGTACGCTATATTGAATGATTTAAAGAGAGTTCCGAGAGAGTTTAAGAATAATGTTTTGTGGAGTGTTTTAGTAGATCTGGTTAAGTCGTCGCCTCTATATAGTGAGCATAAATCTTATGTTAGAGATGTTGTTTTAGTAGAGAATCCAGGTATATCTTTCGGAGAGTTGTCTGCTTTACTTAGAATACCTATTGGGGAAGCGATGGTTATTCTTGATGAATTGAGGATGTGGAGGGAGGATGTTGAAGAAGAAGTTGTGAAAAGTTTCCCAGAGCCAAAGTATAAGAAGGCAGCTTTAGGTGGAACATTCAATGAAGTACACTATGGACACTTGATCCTCATTTATTCAGCTCTAAAACTTAGTGAGAGAGTATTGATAGGGGTTACAGGAGACGAATTTGTTAAGACTCTAGGTAAGAATCATCCAATTAAACCCTATATAGAGAGAGTTGATAAGCTAGCATCTATACTTTCTTCTAGAGACTGGCTTAAGAGATGCGAGATAGTTTCATTGAATGATCCATATGGTCCAACAATTGATGATCCATCAATAGAGTTGTTGGTTGTAAGCCCGATGACTTATACTAGAGCTGTAGAAATAAATGAGATAAGAGTAAGGAAGGGTTTGAAGCCTCTAGATGTCGTTGTATGCCCATTGGTGGTTGCTGAAGATGGTAAACCAATATCAAGTACAAGAATAATCTTCGGAGAAATAGATTCTAGTGGGAAAGTTGTAAAGAAGGGGGAATCCTAAGACACGGTTTGAATATTGTTTATTGTTAGAATAAGCCCATTAAGAAGAATATGAAGTATGTTATTATCCATAGTATTGAAGCTATAGTCATAGAGGTTTGGTATGTCTTCATGAAGCATCTAGCTATGAATAATAGCACTAGCCCCCAGCTTACTGGTGAGAATATAGAGAATATTTGAGTCGCAGTAGCTGGTCCAAGACTAAGCCAAACAGCATTCAAATAAATATTGTAACGTATTGTATTCCACTGCCCTGAAGCTAGCTCTAATCTCTCCAGAGTCTTCTCTACACCGTCTTCAACCCACTTAACATTACTCATATTGAATACTGTCTTAGACTCTTGAATTAATCTCTCTATTTCTTGAATGTCTTCAACTCTCCAATCAACTATCTTCATTTCAGGTGTAACTCTGTAAGCTCTAAGATATTTTATATTGATTTCAGGTGAGCTAATAGTTACGACGCCTTGCTCTGTGTACCCTGTGAAGGATCCATTGTATACTGTAACGTCTTGAAGCTCAGTGTCTACTATAATGTATGGTACTTTTGGTTGAGTGATCAGTATAGGGGTTACCGCTGCTGTAGCTATCAGCATAACGATAAAGGAGCTGAAGATGAACGTTATTAAAACGCTTGTCTTCGCATCTTCCTTCTTGATGAAATATAATGCAAGCCTAGATACAATAAAGATTATTGCTACAGCCATCCCTGTATAGATTATTCTAGAGATAAGTAGTTGGGAGAAGGTGGGAAAGGGTAGCTCAATCTTCTCGAAGCCGCTTAACATAAACTTTGCCTCAATCTTCTCCTCAATAAAGAATGAATACAACAATGTTAATGTAATGATTGACGCTGCAGTAAACACTATACCTGATATAAGTTTCTTCTTCAGCTCACTCTTGCTAGATAGTATAGATGCGACAAGTCTTGAAGGCAGGATCAAGCTAAGAAGATCCATGAGTTTCCCCTTCTAAACTCAGCTCATTAAACATTACAGAGAATGTTCGGTAAAGCTTGATATAAGTATTTTTAGACCTTTCTCAATCAACAAAGCTATTTCACTTATATATTCTACTAATTATAGTGAAAGCTATTAGAGCTATGGTAGTGGATAGAATCATGTCGTAGATGAATTCTGGGTAGCGGCTTCCTAGTTCCTCGGCTTTTAGCATGTCTGTTGTCTTGGTTTGAGTTATGATTGTTTTCGATGTATTCTCTGCGTAAGCTCTAAGAGTTGCTTCTTCTGTTGTTGAGATAGTTGCTGATAGAGGCTTATACTCTGGCTCAGACGTTAATGTTCTCGTGATGAACTCTATCAAGATTGGTGGAGCATAATATACTATTACGGCGATGGAGACAGCTATTACGATTATCTTAGCTAGCTTCAAGTTAGCCCACCCTCTCATGTCTCTCCCTATTGATAAGTCTAGAGTTTGGATCACTTATTCCAATATGTGGAACACTATTGTATAGATTGAGAAAGTTAGAGATGCTTAAGATTTTGTAGATATTCTTTCCATGGGGCTTGTTAGCTTTTCCTGTCTTCACCATTCTCGATGCCTCCAGACTTTTATCGCTTCATACCATGTGATAGTCATTGAGATTGATGAGAATGTTAATGCGTAGAGGTCTAGATTTGGGAAGTGGTTTAGAATGTAGAGGGTGAAGAGTGATGTAAAGAATATTGCGTAGAAGAAGAAGCGGGGCAGGATTCTTCCGCCGATAACTATGAACATCTTCAGTATTCCTACATCTACTTTCTCTGAGACACTGTATCTTCCCGTTTCATCTTTAACGACGATCTTCATATCTTTAAGTTTCTCTAAATGATGATGTGCAATACTTGGACTAGAGAATTTTAATTCCCGTTGAACTTCTCTAACACCTAGAGGCTTCCCCTTCCTCAGTAAGAGTAAGTATACTTGGAGAGTTTTACCTCTCAAATCGTATAATTCTTCCCTGCTCACAGCAGTCTACCCATAGTGTCCAACGTAACCATTAATAAATAAACTATACTTGATAACATTGTAGAAATGAAGATTGCAAAGATTATTGGTGTATTAGTTATATTGGTCTCTACGATGTTTAGTGTATTCTATGTTTTATGGTTCTTCGGTCTCCTCCCAATAGACTCTGAGCTTGCAGTTAAGATCCCAGTGCTAGTGATTGTTCTAGGAGTATGCTTTGTAGCAGCATGGATTGGGTACATTATGTTGACGGCGCCTGGCCCTCTTTCTCTAGATTCTAGGAATTCATATAAAATTAACAGTCTCATATGTTGATGGTTGTTTTATCATTCACCTGTGACTACTAGGCGATAGTATACTGCTTCACCTGCTGTTGGAGACTTCCTCTTAATCTCTATTATGTCTCCAGGTTTTGCTCCTAACTCTCTGACTACTGGGTCTGAGGCTAAGATGTATGGTAGCTGTTGTGGTTGGACACCGTATCTTGCTAATACTTCTTTTGCTTCTTCTGGACTTAGTATTCTATGCTGTGGAACTAGTTCATGTTCGAGGATAGAGACTCTACGTAGCTCAGTTTTTCTAGATGCTTTTTCTTTCTTCCTCCTCGTCTTCGACAATTTCCACCCCTTGAAGAAGAAGTGAACCTGTTAATAAACTATAAACACTTTACATAACGTATCATCTTTATACTTTCTAAATCTATGTGTAGGGATCTCCTTCAATGGTAGTGGTTTATTAACTAGTCTTCATAGTGCTCTTCTCTATGATTTCCTTCACGACTTCATCTCTCGTCTTACCTTCAGTGGTTATCCCGAGGCTTTTAGCGATCTCTATTATCTTTTCATCGCTTTCATCTTTTAGAGATTTTACTTCAGCTTCCCGTTCAATCTCACTGTAGAATTCTCTGGAAGCTTTCTCAAATTCTCTCCTAGCTTTACCGATAGCTTCAGCAATCTTGGGAATCTTCTCAGGAGCCCACAATAGAAAGATGATAGCTATTAAACCTATGAAAAGCCACTCAATACCTTCAATCGCCATAAGCATTCCTCCAACCAATATCAGAAAACATCATCCAAGATTAATCGATAACTCAATTTATAAGCTTAATCATGAATAATCTCTATATTTTTGAGGGGAAGAGAGAAACTGATGAGTTGTAGAAGGTCCAGCCTAAGACCGGGTATATTTTTGATGTAATGGTGTTCTAAAGTGAAGGTAATACTCTGGGGGGGTGTAATACTTAAAGCTTATATACTCGGACATCACTATAAAAGATGAATTCCCAGATTAGGGACTATTCCAATCATTAGAA
>ERZ1669248.195-NODE-195-length-34675-cov-11.210687_pt1 | contig 34675 bp, 35 predicted proteins | sample MGYA00579296_ERZ1669248 | MGnify/ENA primary metagenome ERZ1669248 (study PRJEB41166, sample SAMN08046057) | hot springs metagenome | biome: hot spring; feature: neutral hot spring; material: thermophilic sediment; isolation source: thermophilic sediment from...
CCGCAGAGCCCTGTAGGCGCGGAGAACCCGGGTTCAAATCCCGGCGGCCGCACCTTTTCTCACATTTAACGGGTCTATACAGGATTTTGGCAAAAACTACTCATCTCTATTTATCTGGCTTTCCTCCTTCTATCATAAAAAACGCGGACGAACTCCATTCAAAGAAGCATTCTTAAACAATAATAATCTTGTTCTGAGCGATGCGGAGAATTTATTTGTAGCCTTGCATATTCTTGCGTGTTAAGCTTACCGAGGATGAACAGTATGCCCGACAAGGTCCTAACTCTCCGAGAAGCATTAAGTCATCCTCTAAGGCGGGCAATAGTATCCTGCCTTATCGAGAACCCGGGCCTAAGTGTAAGACAACTAGCCCGTGAGCTAGGCGTTAGTATAGGCTCTCTCTCGGGACACCTTGTTATCCTAGAACGAGTGGGGCTTATCCGGGAAGTGCGCTTATCGAAAAAATTACAGCTCTACGTGAACGAGGAAATGTTGATGCCCAGAACTCTCGATAGGCGGCACGATCTGAGCATAATATGGAGTGAACATAGTGGTCTCTCCTCCGTCTGAGAAATACAAATTGACCCAAAGCCTGGCATCTGTATAAGGCTTCCTTCAAGATTAAAGGAGATCAATTCCACACTTAAGGCTCTCGATCCACTTTAGAGCTTTTTCAACGACATCTTTCCCGCTAAGTATAGCTCCGTGTTGAGGCACAATTGTCTCGATCTCCAAACCCTTTATTCTGTTAAGCCAGGCCTGAATAGCTTTGTTTCCCGCCATGTATCTCTTGTGGAAAGGCTCCATGTATTTGACATGTTCATCAAAATCCTTGACGAAGTCGTAACCAATCTGATCCGGGAAAAATGACGCGAAGAGATCTCCGGAGAACAATATCTTTGAACATGGATCGTATATCTGGTTGTTCCCAGGTGAGTGCAGGAAATGCGCAGGTATTACTTTAAGCTTGCAATTTCCGAGCTCTAGCTCTGTACCCTGCTCCGGGACTAGTAGAAAACGGTTACCCGGCGATACTTCTGGGGGAAACACGTGTGGCACGAAGCGAGCCCAAATCTCAGGGAGCACTATCTTTGCGTTAGGTAACGCCGTATACCAGCTTGAAGCAGCCCCGATTACGTCGGGATCCTGGTGCGAAAAGAAAAGGTACTTTATCTTAGGCGCTGGAACTATGATTGAGACTTCTGCTAAAAGCCTCGAAAAGGTAACCCTACCGCTTGGATCAGCTAAGAGGCCTTCGCCTGAGTCTGCTATAACAATCTGGTTTGCTTGGACGTAGCCTTGTGGTGTCAACTCCCTGAAAACGGTAAATGAGTGTGCATCCTTCGAATATAATGTCAGCATGGTTTCAGATGTTTGCATATATCTCTGTATTTATAAACTATCATTAGTAATAATCATTATTAAAAAGAAAATGCAAAAGTTAAATTTTATCCTAGATTTTATCCCCTACATCATATATATCTTTTTTTACAGAAAAATTTTTTAAAAGATTGAGTGATATCCTAGCTGTGCGAATCAGGGAACATCCTATACTAGATTTCACCCGGGGTCCCCCTCTAAAATTCACCTTTAACGGAAATATCCTTGAAGGATACCCTAACGAGAGCGTACTCGCTGCGCTATGGGCTAACGGTATAAAAAGTTTAAAGAAGGGAGGTCCCCCTCAAGGCCCTTTTTGCCAAATAGGCTATTGCTCGGGCTGCATGGCGCGGGTAAACGGACGACCCCGTGTTAGGACGTGTCTGGAACCTGTCTCTGAGGGGCTTATCGTTGAGATCGAGGAAGAACCACTTCCCCCGAAGGTCACACATGAAGCCGAAGAAGGAAAAGCAGAGATAATTGAGACAGACGTGATGGTTGTGGGGAGCGGGCCCGCCGGTATTTCCGCGGCTATAGCTGCTAGAGGGGAAGGATTGAGGGTAGATGTTTTCGAGAGGCACTTCAGGCCGGGTGGACAACTAGTGAAGCAGACACACAAATTCTTCGGCTCAGGCAAGCTTTTTGGTGGTCAGCGGGGTTTCCAGATAGCTCGGAGGCTAATCCAGGATGCTAACTCTCTCGGCGTGAGAATACATACGAGAGCCCCGGTGATAGGGTGGTTCAAGGAGGGCTTTTTTGCCGTGGCGGCTCAAGATAGACTCGTTCTTGTTAGGCCTAGGACTGTTATCGTATCAACGGGTGCCGTTGAGAGATTTCTGTCATTTCCGGGAAACACGCTTCCTGGTGTAATGGGTGCAGGGGCGGCGCAGACGCTGATGAACGAGTACGGGGTAAAGCCTGGAAACAGGGCAGTGGTGGTCGGTGCCGGAAATGTCGGGCTTATTGTGGCGTATCAGCTTCTACAGGCAGGTGTTGAGGTTGCAGCGGTTGTTGAAGTCATGAAAGAGATAGGGGGCTGGCTTGTCCACGCTGCCAAACTCAGGAGGAGGGGTATACCTATACTTACTAGCCACACTGTGGTAAGAGCGGAGGGAAAGAATAGCGTAGAGCGCGTCATCGTATCTCAGGTCAACGATAAATTTGAGCCAATACCGGGTACTGAGAAGGCTTTTGAGGCTGACCTTCTACTCCTAGCCGTGGGTCTCACGCCTGAAGCTAGGCTACTAGCAGAAATGGGTGCTAGAATGGTTTGGACAAGTGAGCTTGGAGGTTATGTTCCATATAGGAACAAATATATGGAGACAAGTATCCCGGGAGTATTTGTTGCAGGTGACGCATCGGGCATAGAGGAGGCGACGACAGCTATACTCACTGGGAGGATCGCCGGATACTCTGCTGCAATCAATATTCTAGGACCACGTGACGAACTTTTAAGGAAAAGAGAGGAGGCCATGCGGGAACTCGAAGCAGCACGCATGACGCCATTCTCTACTAAAGTTTTGAAGGGAGTAGCCAAGGTGATGCTGAGTGAGCTACAGGCTTAGAGGTTATGCTACGGTTGAAGAGCTACGAGACGCTGGCTTCATCCCACCGGAAGAGCTAGTCGAGTCTAAGGCTATAGCCGTCTCAGAGTGTATTGAGATGATCCCATGCAACGTCTGTCAGTCTGTTTGCCCAGTTAAGGCCATACGTGTCGAAGGTCTCAGTGGGAGACCGAGAATAGACTGGGATAGATGTACGGGCTGCGGTGTATGTGTTGGTTCATGTCCTGGACAGGCCATGTTCATGGTGGGAAGGGCAGGCAATGATTACATAGTAGGACTCCCATACGAGTTCCTGCCACGCGCAGAGAAGGGTAAGCGGGCAGTACTAATGGGCCGAGACGGTCGGGAGCTTGGAGAAGGTGAAATTACGAGAGTTTTTGAAATTAACAAGACTCAGGTTGTATTTGTAAAGGTGCCAAGGGATCTTATATGGGAGGTGAGAAGCATACGGGTGAAGTGAAAGCCTACATATGCATGTGTGAAAAGGTTACTCTCGAGGATGTCGACAAGGCTCTAAAGGAGGGTATAAGGGATCTCGAGTCGCTCAAAAGGAAACTAAGAATAGGGATGGGTCCGTGCCAGGGTAGATTCTGCATCCCCGCGCTCATTTCCTATGTTAGTAGAAAGCTAGGTGTTCCACCCGAGAAGCTTGCCTACCCAATAGTTAGACCACCATTAGAGCCTGTTCCCGCAAAACTCTTCCTGCAGGTGAAGTATGATGAGATATGAGACTATCATAATAGGCGGGGGTATTACGGGCCTGGCTACAGCTTTCAGCCTTGCGAATAAGGGTGCTGGTAAAGTTGTGGTCCTGGAGCGAAACTATCTCGGCTCCGGTTCCACCTTCCGTTCCGCGGGGGGGATCAGGGCGAGCTTTACCAGCAAAGAGCATATAGCACTAATGAAGCGAAGCATCGAGTTATGGGGGAAGCTCGCAAGTGAGCTGAGCATAAAATATGCGAGAAGCGGATATCTCTGGCTCTCCTCAACCGAGAAAGGTTTTGAGAAGCTTAAAGCATACATGAAGTTGCACAACGAGAGCGGGGTTCCTACACGTATAGTGGAGGAGGACTTCGTAAAACAGGTAGCGCCTCACGTGGACACAAGTAGGCTTGTAGGGGCCCTCTTCGACCCTTTAGCCGGGAAGGCCAGTCCATTCGACACTATTTACAAGTTATACGCGGCGGCGAGATCGCTTGGCGTGGAGTTCCGCACGGAGGAAAATGTCGAGGAAATAATAACGCATCAAAGCGTTGTACAGGGTGTTCGCACTTCAAACCAGCGTCTAGAAGCGGAAAACGTGGTCGTAGCTACAGGTGCTTATGTGCACGAGTTACTGAAGCCCTTAAGCGTAGACCCCCACGTGGAACCGATTCCACACTACGCAGCAATAACTGAGGAGTTTGGAAGGCTATTCGACCCGTTAATAATAGACTTTGAGAGTGGTGCTTATGCCGTCCAAACATTTCATGGCAACGTAATCATGGGCGTGGAGACTCCAGAGAAACCCTACTCTAGTCTTGAGGTAAGCATTAAGTTCCTCTACAAGGTTGTAAAAGAGTGGTCTAAGTGGCTCCCCTGGCTTCCCGAAGTAAACATTCTAAGACATTGGCCTGGCTACTATGAGGTTACACCCGACCATCACCCTGTGCTCGGCCCTGTCAACAAGTATGAGGGGCTCTATGTTGCGACCGGCTTCAGCGGACACGGCTTTATGATGGGGCCTGTAACAGGAGAGATTATAGCGAACTGGATACTCAGAGGAGATCCTGGAATTCCCGAGGCTAGGAACCTTACCCTGGAAAGGTTCGAGAGTGGCAAGCTCATCCAGGAGCTAGCGGTTATCGGCTAGAATATCTTCTCAAACCATAAATAACCTTAATAAACGATAAGGCTTGTGTCGTAGGAGAGGTCTCTATGTGGCTCTATCATGGATTATACAGGATATTCTTGATAATTAAGGCTAAGCTCACAAAATCCGAGCTTGCCCTTGTAGATGAGGGAGACCCGGATGGAATTGTCAGCGGCGCCCTCTTCAAGATGAGGTTTCCCCGAGGCGTTGTTGTCACAGCATACCCCCCGGAGATTAAGAGTAACTATCTCATAAGAGCTATTCGGTGGGACTTTGTCGCTGATCTTCCCTGCCCTGGTAAGGCCAGGCTGCGGGCTGATCACCATCTTTCAAATACCCCTTGCGCCGCTGTAGAATTCTACGATCCGAATGCTCCCGCCTCTGCTCTCCTGGCCTTAAAAGCGCTTGGGCTGGAAGAGAACCCTACGGCTTCAAAACTTGTTAGCCTTGCCGTGGAAACCGATACCGCCCAGATAACGAGCCAGGAAGCCATGGATCTCGAGGCAGCAGTCAAGGGTGCAGACTTCAAGGGGAAGCTTCACCTGATTGAGGTGCTTGCAAAGAAGGGGGTTGATGCACTTAACGATGAGAAGGTTAAAGAGTATATTGAGCGTTACAGGAAGAATAAGAGCAGGACTGAAGAGTTCGCCGCTCTTCTCCAACCGCCTCCAAAGGAGGTTATAGTCTTCTTCAAAAAAGACTACAAGCTTTCCTACCGCTACCTCACAATACTGCTCGAGAAATCCGGCGCAGACTTCACATTCATCTTAGTTCCTAAGGGCCTTTTCAGGTACCGTGTATATGCTGGGGCTAAGCCTGAATCCAGCTATAACGCTGCCAGCATTGTCGAGCCGCTCGGCGGTGGGGGCCATAAGTTCGCGGCTGGGGCTACTTTTAGGTCTATCAGTTCCGCTAACGCATTAAAAAAAGTTTTGCCTCTCCTGAAACAGGCGCTCGGACGCGACTCTATAGATATAATAGTAGTTGAAGATGATGGCTTAAAGAAGACAACCCTCTCGTAGCTTATCTCTTCAGATTCTCTATCATGCCCACGAGACGCTCAACATCCTCCTCGACTATTTTTTCCAATACCATGTAAGTATGCCTAAGGAATTCGGGCTTGGTGAGAGGTCTTCCATAGAAAACGGGCTCTACAGAAGCCAGGGTCTCCTCGTAACCCGGTATTCTTCGTAAGCCCCTCATATTTGTCACCTCCTCGGGTCTCCTAACTCCTGAAAGAATGTCATGGAGCAAAAGTAGATCATCGATGGCATCCGTATATGTAGGATAGAAGACGACGCTATCCTTGAAAACTCTGTCATATCTTCCCCAAAACATAGGGCGTGTCAGCAAGCGTCTAATTGTTCGGGCCTCACTCTCACTCTCTACTTTAAGTCCTTTAACCAAGTCCAAGGCTTTGCGGGCGCTTGGGAGAAAGGACACCTTTTCTAAACTTGCTGAGATGCTCCTTATAAGCTCTTCATACTTAAACGCCTTTACACCCCGCTTAATGAGCTCTGATGCAACGTGCTCTAAAAGCTTAAAAGCTCTCTCAGTAGACTCCCAATCCACTGTATCGGCAACGTCGAGGTCTGTATGATAAACAGGAATAATTTCGGGGAAAGTGTGAAAGGTCATAGCAGGGAGTCCTTTAAGTGCGAAACTTAGACTGTCAAAGAGGACTTGATCCGAACACACAGTGACAACACTACCCATAGAGTCTGTAAGCCAGGCCTGGATATCCGGCGAAGAGGCTGAGATTCTTAGAGAAGATCCACCCAGCGTGTCTACGTTGAGAAGTACACCGAACTCCTCTAGAAGTCCATTCTTTTCAAGAAACTCGGCGAAAACACGCGATCCCCATGTCCAGTACCATGGACTGAAGCTGGGTGCACCAGACTCCTCAGAGCCGAAGATTATATACCCCGCCCTCTCTCTGAACAAATTGGCTGCGTGAAGCACAAAGCCAACTCCTAGAACGTTGTCACGAAAACCTGTTAGCCACTTGTCAACATGCGCCGAAAATACGGGTCCCCTCAGGTTTCCTGCGTATATAACCGCGCTTCTACCGCTTGGATCTATTCGAGTCTCTACCTTCAAGAAGAGCTTCCTATGCTCTCTTGCCAGCTTTAGGATGCGAAGTCCGTCCTCGAGAGTAACTGCTACCGCCGGTATAGGGGGTGGCGTGCCTGCACTAAACCGGTAATCAGTGTTCAAGGTTAGAACCATCCTTCTAACTCTGGAGGGATAACGATCCATGAAAATCACAGCGTCAGCTCCAGCTCTAACGGCCTGAAGGTATTGCCACTCGACTTCGTCAACCTTGTCGTAAATCTTAATCAACACGATTTTCCCAGTGAGGTCTATAGACGCCCAGTCCTCCTCTAAGATACGGCTTCCAGTATAAACAACCTTTCCCTCGACTTCCCCGCTGAGCGTGTAAGGCATAGCAACAGCCCTTAGCCTAAGATCTCCGGCTGATAGCTCTACGTAATTTTCACGCCATGAGAGGGCCTCAAACTCTAAAACCCTCGCCTCCAAGCCAAGCTCCTCAAAACGTTTCTTTAAATGTTCTATTGCAGCCCGCTCCTCGGGCGTGCCTGCTACAATGTCATAATTGTCCAAGAACTCTGTTTCTCTAATAATGGTCTCCTTGAAATTCACATAGCCGAAAAACCCGGACATGGATAAGCTTATCGTTCCATGCATAAACAAGGTTATCAACTGGACAGCTGCACGGAAATCAAAAGTATAACACATAGACCGCAGCTAGAGTATTGATAGAACACGTTATATTTCAGAGCTCCCAATATTAATCCCGATGAAGAGAGTGAATGAGAAAATCCGAATAGCCCTAGACAATATAGATGAAGCTATTAATCTACTCCGCGAGATCGCACGTGAAGATAGAAAGATCGCTGCAGCTCTAGAGGATATTATTTACTATCTGGAGGAGGCTGGAGAGGCGCTCAACACCATATTAGAGCAGAGCTATGAGGCTGAAAAGTAGAGTAGTGGCCGACTTTATTTTTCTTCTTCAACATACTGCGGGAGTATGTAGCCTAAAACTAGAATCACTGCGAGCGATACTAGAGAGAGCAGTATTAAGATTAAGGGATTAGACCCAAAGCCTACACAGATAGGTATTGGACCGATAAGTATACAGCCACCGAACGAGGCCCGCGTGTTCTCGGGAAGGGAGAGTAATACGAGGCCTACTATCATGATGAGTATTCCGAGCATAGAAAGTGTCAGACCAGCTTTGTATTTCTTCATCGCCAAACCACCATTAGCACATATGCTAGAAAAACCATCAGTGTCAAAACCAGTGCAAAAATCATGAGGTCTTTTGCAATAGCCCTGTTTGAGCCAAAGACTATGGGTACCGGCCCTATAATCACCACAGCTCCAGTCTCCACTTTTCCTCCAGTCTCCTTAGATTTCATCTCTATAAACATGAGAAAGAGCCCTACAATGAAAAGGATGAAGCCGAGGAATAACACGTATACCCCTATGTTCATCAGTATATTAACTCCTAAAACTTTTAAAAATCCTTGTTGGTGCGAGTGCGAAGCGCAAGAAATTAGGCCATCCCGTTTGCAAGAATATCCCGTGTTTCAGAGCACAAAGTGCTTAACCTGTGGAAAATGCTGCATGCAAACCGAGATGATCCTAACCGATCAAGACGTTAAACAGATCGAGAAGCTTGGCTACAGTCGCAAATACTTTACGGTATGGGACGGAAAATTCCTAAGACTCAGAAACGAAGGAGGCAGCTGTGTGTTCTACGACAAGGGTACAGGAAAATGTATCATATACCAGCATCGCCCCTCAGGCTGCAAACTCTACCCATTAATCTTCGACGAGAATAAGGGTCTACACCTTGATCCCGAGTGTCCGCTTGTAGAGGATTTTGCAAAGAGGACGGAAGAATTTCGAGAAGCAGTTAAACTCATGGAGAAGGTTCTCCAGGATCTAGAGAAGGAATATAAATACAAAGTCAGGTGGGATCTCTTTTACACCAGCGCTCGAAGACTCCAATCAAACCTGAAAAGCGATACAGGCTAGACACTTTTCTCCTGTAAGAACCGTGAAACCCTTTGCATTACTTGTTGATGGAAGTGTGCGATGAGGGCACGCTTATCCTCCATAAGTACAATATCGCTAAGACCCTCCAAAACTATATTGTAGGCGAAGGGGCTTGGCGTATCAAGGAGAGGCGTCTCAACAATCCTGATCTTCCCGTCTCTTATAGATTCCAGAACCTCTCTTGCATGATTTATATCCATGTAATCCTCGAGTATTTCCCTGTAGGTCTCTTTCAGGACCGGGAAGTCCATCCATCGCTTCACAACCTTGATGAGAGTCAAGGCGTTTACCTGCTGTCTCTGAACACTTATCTCGTATCCTTTATAGTTCCTGAGGATCATCAGCCCCCTTACAGCGACGTGCCTAAACCGTCTCCGCATAAGCTCCGTGTTGAATATAGCCTTTTTCAGTAGATCCTCGACCTCTTCGGGCTTCAACTCGCTGAGGCTAACGGCCGGCTCTACCCCTCTCGGATATATTAGTGCAAAGCCGTTATCGTGAAGAGCTATACCGATGTTGGTTCCGGTCTTCCTGGAGGCTAAGTAGGCTAGTGCGTGGCTGAGAGCATCATTAGTCCTCCTGCCGAATAAAGTGTGGAAAACCTGATGGATTCTTCCATTCTCGTCGCGCCACTTCTCTACAAGAATAGTCTTGTCGCTTGGGTACTCCCTAATTCCGAGCGAACGCAGGAAGTAGTACATCTCCCTAAAGTATCCGATAATCGCCTCGGCTGAGTTATCGTCAACACGGCACTCCCTCTTAAGGTACTTTTTAATCTCTTCCAATGGTTTTCCACTCTCAATCCACTTAAACATCTGTCCTCTGAACTCCGAGATTTTCACCGCGAGGTCGTAGCTGAGGGGTAACATCTCGCTAAACCAGGCGGGAATAGTGGGCTTCTGCTCAAAGGCGGGCTTCACGTAAGCGATCATACCATCGCTTTTAACGAATTCGTACACCTTGCCTCCGAGGACGAACCTGTCGCCGGGCATCAGCCTTTCCAGGAACTCTTCCTCTATGTTTCCCACGTATTTTTTCTCAGTAGTATAAACTTTTACGCTGACCTCGTCGGGGATGGTTCCAACATTCAAGGAGTAAATAACCCTTGCATATTTCCCCCTTCTACCGAAGACGCCCTCAACAGGGTCGAACCATATCTTTCCATAAACTTTATGGCTCTCCAATTCGCTGTATCCTCCGGAGAGATACTTTAATACATTCACGAAGTCGTCGTAGCTGAGTTCATGGAAGCTATAGCTTCTTCTAATTATCCTGTAGGCGTCTTCAACCCTCATCTTCTTCTCGATTGCCATGCCCACTATATGCTGAGCCAGAACGTCGAGAGCGTTTCGCGGAATATGGATTTTGTCGAGGTGATGCCTATAAGCTTCCCGAACCATCACTGCAACCTCAACAAGGTCGTCCCTATCTACACACACCATTATTCCCTTACTTGTCTCGTGAAGCCTGTGCCCGCTGCGCCCAATCCTTTGAAGGCACCTTGTGACCGACTTGGGCGATCCGACCTGTGCGACAACGTCGATATAACCAATATCGATGCCAAGCTCGAGACTCGTGCTGCTCACGATGGCTTTTAGCTCCCCCCGCTTAAGCTTCTCCTCAACGTCCAAGCGAACTCCTCTTGACAGGGAACTGTGATGCGCGGCTATAGAATCCTCCGGGAGGTCTTTTCTCTTCCTGGCGAGTTGCTTCAAGTGAAAAACAACGCGTTCGGTGCCGCTACGGGTATTCGTGAATATTAGCGTTGTCCGATGGCGCTTAACTATATCGTAAAGTGTTTCGTACATCCTCTGTGTAACCTCCTGGGAGGGCGTGTATATCAGGTCGGATACAGGCGACACGACCTTCAGGCTTTTACGCTTGGCGTACCTTGCATCAACTATTACACAGTTCCTCGGAGTCCCGTCATCGTCATAACCTGCCAGGAATCTAGCAACATCCTCAAGCGGGTTTATCGTGGCTGAGAGTCCTATTCTCACAAAATCCCGTTCTGTAAGCTCGCGGAGCCTCTCAAGCGATAAGGTCAGGTGTGCACCACGCTTATTCTCGGCTAGGCTGTGGACCTCGTCTACAATCACCCATCTAACTGTTTTAAGCTTCTCGCGGAACTTTGGTGCTACGAGGATGATCGCAAGCGTCTCAGGGGTTGTGATAAGGATATGGGGTGGCTTGCGGAGCATGTTCTGGCGCTGTGTATTCGTTGTGTCGCCTGTTCTAACGACATGTCTTATCTCCGGGAGTTTGATTCCCTTCTTTTCGGCGAGCTCCCTGATCTCTCTTATTGGTTCCTCAAGGTTCCGGTAAATGTCGTTGTTTAATGCTCTTAACGGCGAGACATAGAGGACGTATACGCTGTCCCCAAGCTCACCCCTTAAACCCATCTCGATAAGCTCGCTGATAGCTATAAGGAATGCCGTCAGCGTCTTACCGGTGCCGGTCGGGCTAGATACTAGAACATTGTTGCCCTCGTGAATAGGGATGAGTGCAAGCTTCTGCGGCGGGGTCAGGTCTGGGAATTTGGAGTTAAACCATTCAGCGACGACAGGATTGAGTATCCTTAAAACCTCCTCCTTTGTGTACTCCTTATCAGCGTAAACTAGATTTCTCCTCGACTCAGACACTACACCACACAAGAAAAGGGGGATAAAAACACTTATGGTGGATTAAGGGTCTCGAGGTGCAGGGCTTTGCAGTGTCAGATACCCCAGGACAAGCTCACCAATCGCGCTTGCATGACTTTCATCATCCGATATAAAAAGGCGAGTATCTTTAAATTAGTTTGTTTCAAAGAAAACGTGTAAAGGTATGGTTAGCGAGGTCGTGGCAAGGCGGCGAAACGCGTTCAACGTCGAGAGGAGGCTTGTCAAACTCCTTTCCACAAACCCGGAAAACCACGTCTTCAGAGTACCTGTGAGCGGGGTGGGAGAGCACTTCCCCGATGTTTTTATGGTAAACAATATAGAGGACAGAATCGTGGCTTTTGAAGTTAAGGTTACATCAGGTAAGAAGGTTAAGATCAAGGGTTTCCAGGTTTCAAAGTTATTCCGTTTCCTGGACGCTTTCAAGAGGTACTCAAAGCGAGAAGCTGTCCTAGCTGTATGGTTCTCCTCAGCACAGAAATGGGTTTTCAAGAGAGTTGATTCTCTCTTCAGCGTAGATATGGTAGTCACGGTTGAAGACGAAAGCGATTGGACTCCTAACGTCAGATTGAGAGGAAAGGCTTAAATTATCGCTTCTAAATAAGTTTTTCGATGTCTGCAACGTTTGAACGCGTTGGAACACACAGCCATATAAAAGGACTAGGCGTGCGAAACGGGGAAGTGCTTCCTGTTGGAGACGGGCTTATAGGCCAGACAGAAGCCCGAAAGGCAGCCTGGCTCGTCGTTCAACTTATAAGATCAGGTAAAATGGCTGGCAGGGCTATACTTCTCGTCGGCCCTCCCGGTACAGGAAAAACGGCTATAGCTGTGGCCATCGCTAGGGAACTAGGCCCCGAAACGCCCTTCATGGCCCTGACTGGTAGCGAGGTTTACTCTGCCGAGCTCAAGAAAACAGAGGTTTTGATGCAAGCGATGAGGAAATCGATAGGAGTCAGAATTCGTGAGAGACGGTGGGTCTATGAGGGCGTGCTAGAGAAGCTTGATGTGCGGTATGATCGTCATCCCCTAAACCCATACACCCAGGTCCCAGTCGGCGGCTCGATAACTCTCAAGACTGAGAAAGAAACACGTAACCTGAGGGTGGACTCTAACATAATCTACCAGATTCTCCAAAAGGGCATAACAGAGGGGGACGTGATATGGATTGACGAGGAGACGGGCAGGGTCTCACGCGCGGGGAGAGCCAAGGGATATGGGGAGTTCGATGTCCAGCCAAAGGACATCGTTGAAGTGCCGAGTGGACCGATATACAAGGAGAAGGAGTTCGTGTACACCCTGACCCTCCACGACCTGGATGTGATGGAGAGCCGCAGCGACAGTATACTTTCGATCTTCTTCGGAGCTCCATCCCAGAAAGAGATACCTCCAGATGCCAGAGCACGTGTTGACAAGACTGTCAAGGAGTGGGTTGAAGCTAAAAAGGCAGAGCTCGTACCAGGAGTTCTCTTCATAGACGATGCGCACATGTTGGACATAGAGACATATAGTTTTCTCTCGCGAGCAATGGAGAGCGAGCTCAGCCCTATAATTATACTGGCAACTAACCGTGGCTACACAAGGATAAGGGGCACAGACATAGAGGCGCCACACGGTATGCCTCTAGACCTTCTAGACAGGCTACTCATTATCAGAACGCGACCCTACACTCCAGATGAGATTCGCGAGATAATAAAAGTTAGGGCGCGAGAGGAGGGAGTGGAGCTCGAGGCTGACGCACTTGAAGAGCTAGTGAAACTTGGAGCTGAGAAAAGCCTGAGGTATGCGACGCAACTGCTCTCCCCAGCTCTGCTCTATGCTAAACAGAATGGGAGGGAAAAAGTATCTAGGGAAGACGTAGCCGAGGTTTCTAGATTGTTCATAAGCACGGCCGAGTCTTCGAGCTATCTTAAAGAGCTAGAGGAGAAAATGCTCAGGTAATCTTTCTACCAAGAGTAGATATTTCTCCCTTAAATGAGAAGAGTGTTAGTATCATAACAACCTGGCCGAGATCAACTATGGGGGGACTTGCTCCGGTAAAGTATACGAGAGGGTAGAGACGTACACTGAGATAATGCGACAAGATAAACAAATGCCAGTAGTGGAAAACTGTGAAGGAGATCGCCGAGCCTAGGAAAAACATTTTTAACCAGTAGTATTTCTCAGTGTATATTGCGCCACTTATCAACCATAGTATTAATGAGACGACAACCCCCCTCCATGGCACGTACCATGCAAAGCTAGGGGGCACCAAATACGCGCTTAAGAAATTCTCAATGGGGACGAAGGTGAAAATAGAGGCTATGAGTGCAGGCATCACTATTGGGAGAATATCTTCAACATTATCTATTTTCATACGAACCCCTTACGGAAACGGTACAAGTCCATAAAAGTTTGTTGAAAACGCGATGTTCAGGACGACGATAAGTGCTGTGTAAATTGTTATGCTGAAAGCAAGCTTCTTGGCCTTCTCAGCTGAAAACATTTTCTCCAGCAACGCCTGGAGAATCCGTCCGCCGTCTAGAGGTATGGCAGGAAGCATGTTTATAATAGCTACACTTGAAGTAAGAACTAAACACCAGTATAGAACATTGTAGAGAAGAGGATTATTCACTGCCTGCTGGATCTGAACACCCAGGAAGCCCCTAGAGGTGTTTCCGGGACGTGGAGCCAAGATTACTTCAATGCTCTTAATTTCATTCCCTCTCTTGACTGTGAGAAGAACCGCCTCGCCGGGCTTTGTGGTCTCCATTACTCTTGTGAAGTCCTGAAGCGTATTTGTCGGGACTCCATTAACTGCAATCACCACGTCGTTGGGCTCCAGTATTCCTTGAGCTGGATAGCCAGGTATTGTTGAAGCAATAAGGACTCCTGTGGGCTGGATTAGTAGAGAGGTTAGGAGAGCGAAAACGATGAAGGACGCCAGGTTTGCCGAGCTGCCCGACGAGAGGACTCTCAGTTTCGCACGCAGGCTTGCACTACCAAGTTTTTCCTCATCAATCTCAGCAAAGCCACCGGGGAAGACCAGGGCAAGGAAGAGTCCTGTAGACTTCAAGGGTAGTCCTTCAGCTGAAGCGGCAAACGCGTGGGCCAGTTCATGCGGTACTATTGTTAAGAAGACGGCGATGAGAAAGTATGGGAGAGCATCCAAGCCCAGAGTAACCCCCGGTATGATAGGCGCTACGGGGCTAGCCGCTTCGGGACGGATAAAAAAGCTGACAAGATTTGCATGGAAATAAAAAAGTCCAAAGATCATCAAGCCTATCCCTATGATCGTCGAGACATCCCCTAAGAGACGTATCAGCTTGGGATGCCTACCTGCAAAGGAAACTATAATCGTGTTGAGTCTCCTGGTCTTGAGCAGTATGACTGCCCCCTCCAGACTAATTCCAAGCTTCTCAAGGGCCTGTGGCTTTAACCTTTGGACAATTATTATTCCCGCATAAATGAATAGTATGGCTCCGAGATATACTGCGTTATTTATAGAAACTAAAATCTGACTGGACGCCACATCCGCTTACCTCGTAGCCGAAATCGATCATATTAATCCCATCTAAAATTATTTTTCGGGCATCCATGCTGACGCTGTGCAGGGGCATAACTAGCTGTAACCCTTTTCCCTTTAGCTTTCTTAAGAAAGACAAGTTTACGTTATCCCTTGTCGAGATGTTTAAGCCCCCGATAAGTCCCCAGATCCTTCCAAGTCGCAGCAGGCTTGAACCAAAGGTCCTCCGCAAGCCGTGAACGCTGCACCCGAGGAAAACCACCCATCCCTTACGTGTCATTAAGGCGAGTCCCTGCTCGTTCCAGTGGGTGTCTCCATGAAGCACATATGCTCCCTCGACTCCCGGTAAGGGGGTTAACCCTCTTTTTGATGCGTGTGCGAGAGGAGGGCTAGGGATAACGTGTACAGCTTCCCGGAATTTGTCTAAGGCTCCTATGTGATGCCAGTGCGGCATGCTTCCAAATATTAGATCGGGCTTGAGTTGCACGCCAAGAGTTTCAGCGTTCTTAAAAAGGATCTTTGAGTCTGGCCCCGTGTCGAAGAGAATACGCTTGAAAACGCCCTTGTCATCCCTAGTCACAATATATATCGAGAGACCGTGTAAGGGTAGTAGATCCTCAACAGAGGGTATGTCGTCGACAAGTACGTCTATGTGGATTTCCTCTATCATTAAACTCGTGCGGGATTTATAACTCCCCCAAAGCTATTTAATTTATGTGTCTGCTAGTGATCTGCTCGAAGAGATAAGGAGTGACGAGGGGCACAGAGTAGTCTACGAGTATTACGAGGATGCAAGAGAGCCCGAAGTAGGCTCCAAGGTTGAAGAGGTTATAAATGAGCCTGTGCTCGTAGAGGCTTTAAAGCGGCGAGGAATTTACAGATTTTATAGGTTCCAGGAGGAGGCTATCAGGAAAATAAGAGAAGGAAGGAACGTCTTCATAGTTGCTGGCACCGGTGTTGGGAAGACCGAGGCATTTCTAATGCCTGTCTTAGAGAAACTCATACATGAGGATGAAATACTAGGAGTTCTTGTATATCCGACAAAGGCGCTTGCAAGGGACCAGTTAGAGAGAATAGAGTTCTATATAGGCGGGATATTTGGTTTCAGGTCAAGCGTTTTTGATGGTGACACGCCAGAGGAAGAAAGAAGGAGAATGCTAGAATATCCCCCAAAGCTTATCGTCACAAACCCTGACATGCTCCACCTAACTCTTCACTCTACGCCCGATTACAAAGAGCTGTTTCGGAGGACACGTTTCGTAGTCATGGATGACTCACATATTTACAGCGGTGTCTTCGGCTCCCATGTCCACTACGTGCTTCGAAGGTTCAAGAGGATACTCAGTTCCACGCCACTGTTCATAGGAGCCTCAGCCACCATAGGCAACCCGGGTGAATTCGCTGAAAAGCTTTTCGGCGAGGCCGTGGAAGTAGTTCAAGCCGGCCGCACGCGGAAAGCACCAATCTATCACCTAATGCTAGCACCTCGTTCAAGGTCGAAGACCTCAGAGGTTCTCTGGCTCTTGAAAAAGCTTACAGAGAGGGGTTTGAGGACGTTGGTGTTTGTTGACAGTCACAGGATAGCGGAGTCGCTTTCAATTCAGGCGTCAAGCATGGGAATCAGGGCCGCCGTCCATAGGGCTGGCTTGCTCCCCAAAGAGAGGAGAAAGGTTGAGTCTCAGCTAAAAAGCGGGTTACTCGACGCACTGGTTGCAACTCCTACCCTCGAGCTAGGCATAGATGTCGGTGAGCTCGATGCAGCTATCCTATATGGTGTTCCACCTACCTTCTCGAAGTATCTTCAACGAGCAGGCCGCGTGGGAAGAAGGCATAAGACCGGGTATGTCTTTCTAGTCTTGGGCAATGACCCCATAAGCTCGTATTATGAGAGAAATCCACAGGAATTCTATGGTCAGGCTCCCGATCCAGTATTCCTAGAGCCAGTGAACTATGAGGTGATGAAGACGCACCTTATAGCCATGGCCCTCGACAGTCCTCTGAAGCTTGAAGAGTTATACCCGTCTGAAAAACAACAGCTGGAGGAGCTTCTGAGGATGGGTTATCTAAAAATTGCGAGAGACGGGTTTATCCGTGCCACAAGGCTTGGGATAAGGTTTCTACGAGAGCACGAGAACCTTAGGGGTGTGGGCGAGCAGGTCAAGATATACAGCGACACGGGTAAACTCATCGGGTTCCGGGAAAAACAGATGGCAATCAAAGAACTTTTTCCTGGAGCCATATACCTCCACTCCGGAAGGAGCTTTCTATCCCTGCGCTTTGAGGGTGGAAAAGTGATCGTTAAACCACTCCCAAAGAGTATACCACCTGTGACCACCTCCCCCCTCTACTATACGCTACCCGAGGAGGGAGCTGTACATCAGGAGGGGGAGGTTATGGGCGTGAAGATTTACTACCTCGACCTAACCGTCACGGATGTAGTCTACGGATATGTTACAAAGACGTTTCCAGAGGGGCAAACGATAAACCAGCGGCTACTAGACAAGGAGCTCGAATATCGCTTCTCTACCAAAGGCATCCTCCTCGAGTTTCCCGCTGTATCCGACTGGAGCGAGCTCCAAAACGCCGAGGCCTTCCACGCAGTTGAACACGCGCTCATATATGCTGGGCAACTGGTTCTAGGCGCGGCTCCAACAGACATGGGTGGTATAAGCTTTCCCTCGGGGCACATCTACATCTATGACGCTTTCCCAGGCGGCTCAGGGGTAACCAAGGCCCTCTACTCGAGGATGGAGCACGTCATAAGGAAAGCCTACGATATCGTTTCAAGGTGTACTTGTGAGGACGGCTGTCCACGCTGCATATTTTCACCCTATTGTGGAAACAACAACAGGATACTTTCAAGGAGAAGGGCCGCCCGGATACTAGGCGAAACCCTTGAATTAAAGCTTATATCATCTCATAGGACGAGAAGCGGAAAGCCTATCGTCTAGACGCAAAGACGTAGACCCTGTCCCCAAGACCACTAGCCTCGAGGATTATTCTTCCCCTAGCTTTAAGCCTCAGCCCAGTCGAAAGATCGCTGAGAGTATAAAAGACCAGTCCGCCACGCTTGGACACTCTAAAACAGTCCCTTATCATTCTTATAGCTGTCTTAAGGTCGCGGCCTCCTGCAAAGGGAAGATCCAGTTGATCCCTCAAGTCATATGGTAGAAAGGGCGGATTCGTGTAACAGAGCTCGGCCGAGTTATCCCTTATACAGCTTCCGGAGTCACAGACGATGAAGTCTGTTTTCGAGTAGACTCTGTTTAAGATGGAGTTTACGCGTGCCGCTTTGATGCATTCGTCGCTGATGTCCGTGCCTATAAAGTATTCTGTATCACTGCTCAACGCCATTGCTATAAGCAGGCTTCCAGGACCACAACCTATCTCGACGACCACTCTCTTAAACCCTGCCAGGCTCCCCAGTACTTTTAGTAATGCCTCCGTACTAATAGTGTGGATCGGGGGGAAGCATGTCTTAGGCGCCATGATTTCTGCTCCATGGAAGAGGAGTCTTCTTGACCGTCGCGTGTACAAACGGAGCAAAGTTTTAGTAATTAATGTGAATAGGGATTCCCGTATAGTAGAGGCTGGGGTGGGCATGTCGCAGGTTATACCTGTTCGAGAGGCTTTAAAACTTAGCCAGGGGGAAGAGGTCACTGTTAGAGGCTGGGTTTACAGGCGCCGCGATCTCGGCGACAAGGCCTTCGTCGTAGTTAGGGACTCAACCGGCATAATTCAGGCTGTGTTCTCGCCCTCAGCCCGCGGACATGATGCTGCGCGGAGAGTCACGGTTGAAAGCTCGGTCATTGTTTCTGGACGTCTACGGGATGATCCAAGGGCTCCAGGAGGAAAGGAAATCCAGGGGGAAAACTTGGAGATAGTGAGTCTTGCCGATAACTTTCCCATTAGAAGGGATGCGTCCAGGGAGTTTCTACTAGAGGTCAGACACCTCGCGGTAAGGTCGAGGAAGCTCACCGCGGTTCTAAAGATAAGGGATACCGCGTTCGCCGCGTTACATGAATGGTTTAGAACTAATGGCTACTATGAGGTTCAAGCACCGATGTTCGTATCAGCTGCTGTTGAGGGTGGCGCAACCCTCTTCCCCGTCAAATATGTGGATGGCTCCACGGTATATCTTACCCAGTCCTCGCAATTTTACCTGGAGGCGTTGATATTCTCCTTGGAAAAGGTCTACACGGTTGCTCCCTCATTCAGAGCTGAGAAGTCCAGGACCAGGCGCCACCTAACAGAGTACTGGCACGCCGAGGCCGAAGCGGCTTGGATGGGCCTGGAGGGTATTCTAAAGGTGGAAGAAGAGCTTATTTCGCACATCGTAAGGAGAGTATTGGAGAAGAACCATGATGAGCTTACATTCTTGGGCAGGGATTTAAGCAGGCTTAAGCTTGTCGAACCGCCTTTTCCAAGAATCAGTTATGACAAGGCGATCGAGATTCTCCAGAATAAGGGTGTAGGGATAAAGTGGGGAGACGACCTGGGAGCAGACGAGGAGAGAGTCCTTACAATGGAGTTTGATAAACCGTTCTTTCTCTACGGCTTCCCGGAATCGGTAAAGGCTTTCTATCATAAGAATGACCCTTCGCGGCCCAGCGTCACGCTCTCGGCAGACTTGCTTGCGCCCGAGGGCTACGGCGAGATAATCGGGGGCGGGGAAAGGATAGATAAGCTTGAAGAGCTCGTAGAAAAGATAAAACGTTTTGGGCTTAACCCCTCAGACTATGAGTGGTATCTCGACCTGCGCAGGTATGGCTCTGTTCCACACGCAGGGTTTGGGCTTGGTATGGATAGACTGGTTATGTGGATAGCAGGGCTAGACCATATAGTTGACTCGCTCCCGTTCCCAAGAACAACGTCACGGACATATCCTTAAGACTTTCTGGTTCACCTAATAGAGCGTTCTTATGTATTTTCACAGTGATTTAAAAATTTAAAAACAACCCTGCTGTCTAACCTCTTGCGTGATTATGGCGCTGTCTAACAGAATACCCTTACTCTTCGCTAAGCCTGGCTCTCGTGTGAAGGTTATCAGTTTTGAAGGAGGAAGAGGTTCGATGCGTAGACTCTTTGAGCTTGGAGTTGTTCCGGGAGAGGAACTAAGAGTTGTTTTCAACAATGCAGGTCCGATAGTTGTAGAACGCTCTGGGACGAGGATAGCCATAGGAAGGGGTCTTGCAGCACGCATCATCGTTGAGGTGATAGAATGAGTAATCCCAGCAGAGCGCGGGAAATAGTAGTGGCACTAGCTGGGTCTCCCAACGTGGGCAAGAGCACTCTTTTTAACATTCTTGTTGGTGCTAACAGGTTCGTTGGTAACTGGCCTGGGAAGACCGTAGACAAATATGAGGGTTTCTTCGAACACATGGGGTACAGGATCAGGGTCGTCGACCTTCCGGGAACGTACAGTCTAAATGCTTTAACTGAGGAGGAGGCGATAGCCCGAGATTATATCGTAAGCGAAAAGCCTGACGTCATTGTCGTGGTTGCCAATGCCGTGTCATTGGAAACTTCTCTCTATCTCGCCGTTCAAACCCTAGAGCTTTATGACAAAGTTATAGTCGCAATAAACAAGATCGATGCTGCCTCTCGGCGTGGCATACATATTAATACTGAGAAGATTAGCCGCAGGCTAGGGGTCCCGGTAGTAGCGATATCGGCACTGAAAAGGGAAGGCATCCATGAGTTAACAGACTATATTATACAGGTAGCCGAAGGCAAGTACCCCTCCCGAAAACTAAGCCTTGACTATGGTGGGCTCGGCTACTATGCTAAGGACCTCGTTGAAGCTCTAAGCGCGTGCAAGGAGATGAGCCGATATCCTTTACAATGGGCAGCGCTCCGTTTGCTGGAAGGAGATGTTGAGCTCGAACAGCTAATTAAAAAGACGGGCTGCTCTTCCCTCCAAGTCCTGGTTGAGGAGACTAGGAAAAAGATCGAGCAGGATCTAGGGGATCCCGCTGCTCTCATCACGGCGAGCGTTAGGTATGATTTTATAGGAAAGCTAGTCGCTGAGAGCGTGACCTATACTAGTGTAGCTGGGCGAGAGTTCACGGAGAACCTGGACAAGATATTTTTACATCCTCTAGCTGGCCCACTAGCTTCTTTACTTCTAATATTTGCTGTGCTAGTTCTCGTATTATCCGTGAACACAGGCTTTCCAATAAAGCAGATACTAGAGCTCACCGGTAACGAGGAACTTGCACAATTATTTGAGACGTATACTCTGTCAAGCATATTATCATCCCTCTTTGACACGGTCAGCCAGTTCGTTTCAGATTTTATGACTAGTCATGGAGCCCCTCCCTACTTGATCTCATTGATTACTGAGGGGATAATAGGCGGTGTAGGCGCTGTTTTAACTTTCCTCCCATTGATCTTCATAGTGTTCGTGGCATTTGGATTCCTGGAAGACACGGGGCTTATGGCTAGGATTGCGACGGTCTACCATGGCCTTATGAGTCGCCTTGGCGCTTCCGGGAAAGCACTTATGCCTTTGTTGCTCGGCTTTGGCTGTAACGTTCCTGCCATAATGGGCACCAAAATACTTGACACCGACAAAGAGAAGATTCTCGTCTCAATGATAGCCCCCCTCATTCCATGCCAGGCTCGCCTGGTTATTCTACTCTTTTTGGCATCTGCGATCCCGGCTACTTCTACTGCTAAGATAATAGCAGTACTGGCGGTTTACGCTTACTCCCTTCTCCTTGTAGCAGTCGCAGCAAAGATAGCTTCAAGGTTGATGGGGGGAGGTGCAAAAACGGAGCTTATTCTTGAGTTGCCCCCGTATCATAGGCCTAGCTTGAAAGTCATATGGTGGTATGCTTGGGATAATACTCTACACTTCCTGAAAAAGGCTGGAACGATAATCTTCATGCTTACAATCCTCGTTTGGGCACTCCTACATACCGGGCCTCAAGGTTACGTACAAGAGGCCACCGATTCTTATGCTCGATCAATAGGAGAAGCAATAACTCCCCTTACTTCTCTTATAGGAATCCAATCGTGGCAAATATCCCTCGCCCTCATAACGGGTTTTATCGCGAAAGAAGCAGTGGCTTCAACCCTGATAGTAATGACGGGGGCTACAAACCCATCCGAAGCTGTTCAGTCCCTTGCACTAACCCCTGCACAGCTGGCTAGCCTCATGATCTTTACAACCGTTTACACGCCATGCCTGGCCACGGTCTCAGCCTTTCATGCACAGTTTCGCGACAGAAGGCTGACGTTAATCCTAGTACTTTATACGCTCATTATAGGAACTTTATCAGCCTCACTTGTATACCACCTATTAAGCCTGGTGATGCCCGGTTGAACACCCAAGTTTTATGGGTGGGAGGGTGGAAAGAGAATAGTCTAGTCGATGTATTAGAGAGTGTTAGCTTCACCTTATGGCTTAGCTTCTGCAACTTCAAGTGTCCCTGGTGTGCCAACTCTGTGCTCGCCAGGGGGGTTGAGAAGAAGCCTGTAAGCGTGGACGAGATAGTCGCCGCTGCTAGCAGGGCTGCAAGCTTCGTGGATTATTTCCACGTGACTGGTGGTGAGCCCACGCTACAGTTTAGAGCACTTGGAGAGCTTTTCGCCAGGGTCAAGGCTATGACCGGGTTGAAGCTTAGCCTGGACACGAACGCGAGTATACCCGGGGCGATAGAGTATATTCTTAGCCGTGTAGCCCTCGACCACATAGCTATAGATATCAAGGCCCCGCTAGAGGATCCTGTAAAATACGCACGAGTTGCAGGGCTACAGCCAGGCGTTGCGGTAAAGATGACGGAGAGGGTTAGAATGGGGATACAGGTTTCACAGCGTGTAGAGGACTTCCTAGAGCTTAGAACACTCCTAGTCCCCGACCTTCTAGGTGTAGAGGACGTAGAGAAGATAGCACGAGAGATCCTCGAGATGCGCCTCGACAAAGCTCCTCGCCTTGTATACGTTGTCCAGCAGTTCATCCCCTATACAGGAGTCCCAGAAGAGTACCGCCGCAAGCCGAAAACGCCAAAGGAGCAAGTCTTAGAAGCCGCTAAAAGGGCAAAAGAAATTCTACAAGGATACGCTGAAATATACTATCGTACCATTGAAGACGGGAGCAGAAAACTATAGTTAGAGTGTCTCTACCTTCTCAGGCGGCAACGCCGCGTGCTTGTAGGCTATTATTCTTATGATATCTGCTGCATCCTGGAAGTCATCCGATGAGAGCTCAATCAAGTTAACGGCGTCCATAAGGTTTAAGGCTGACATGACGTCGATCTTGCCCTGATCTACTAGTTGCCTTATCTTAGATAGGGTCTCGGACCTGAGTCTATCCACTTTTCTTTCACCGCTGTCTATCTCTCGTGATATGTTTACAGCGTAGGCAGGGGACAGTCTCAACATCTGGATGTTCTCGATAAGTTTACCTGCGAGCCCCTCTGTTTCGCTAACCATTTCAACAATGGAGGGCTCTAATTCGCTGAGCTCTGGAACAAACTTGACCCAGAGGAGTCTCTCGTTGCACTCTATTACCGCACCAGCAACCTTATCTATTTCCTCTACGAGTTTCTCAAAATCCATACGGCTAGATATCGGAAGGAAACCCGACCATATCCTCCAAGCCACCTCTCTTTTAATCCTGTCAGCCTTTCTCTCAAGCTCTTTAATCTCCTCCGTTTTCCTTTGAGCCTCACCCAACCTGCCCTCGAAAATGTCTTTAACAATGTCCTTCTGTAAAGAGAGAATTTGCTTGATAGTTTCCACATGCTCCACCACGAGGTCGAAGAAAGGCCATGTTGGCCTGGTCTCCCTGAAGAATATCGAGTAAAATGCTGCTGTTATAGCGACCAGAACGCCGATGTTGGTGAAGACAGAGGGGTATCCTTCCCCGGCTCCTTGCAAAAGGAAACTAGCCAGGATAGCCCCAGTCGCGTAGCCTGAATCCCTCGCAAAACGGTAGAATCCTACAGATATGTCCCGGATCGAGGGAGGGCTCATGTCGGAGATGGGGGCAGGGAGAACAGGGTAAAACATCGCGTAACCTATTCCGAGACCCAGAGCTATTAGTAGAATCTCTGGAAAAGAACGTGTGCTGGGAAGGGCTATAAGCATGAAGGCTGTAAACATTAGCCCCAGCATGGATATAAGCCGTCTTCCAACCCTGTCGGAATACGAGGACCAGAAGGGCATTGTGGCAGACCATACTATCAAAAGTACGGATTGTGCATAGCCAGCATAGTAGACGTCGAGCCCCCTGCTAAGCATGAAGAGCGGCATTACGCCCCATACTATACTATCAGCCATCTTTGCAACGTGTGCAGCTATGAGAGGAGAAACTAGACTGGGATTTGATATTATGAGCTTTAGGGCAGCTTGGGGTCTAGGTTTTGCACTGAATTTTTTCTTGTCAGACTCGAGATAAGTGCTCGTTTCACGGCTACTGATTGCAGTGCCTAGTGCTAGGGCGGATGAGACCACTATGATCATAAGAGCTGTAGTACCTCCTAAGGTGCTCCAAGCCCATCCTCCTATATATGCTCCAAACGCATAACCAATGTAACACGCGCTCTCTATGTAGCCGAAGGTAAGCGATGATCTTTCAACACCGAGAATGTCCCCTATAGCTATGGCGGACGTCGCGAAAACTATACCCTCACCTATACCAACGAAAATATTACCTATCACGAAATTTAGTGGGGGTTTAACGAGGAAGATTAAAGTGGCTCCGATAAGATACGCTGTTGTACCTATAACAAGTGAAGTCCTTCTGCCCTTCTTGTGTGAGATATATCCTGCTGTTAAATCGAATGTGGCCTTGAAAACGCCGAATGAAACCAACGGAAGTAGGACGGGTAAGCCTTGAAGACTACCACTAGTCGCTACTGATGCTATTGCTCTCTGAACACCTGTGGCACTACCAACTAACACCTCTGTTGCTAGAATGAGTAGTAAAGCCTTGTTCTCTTTTTTCAACATTCATCCCTAAAAATCTCCCTCCACCCCTTATATAAAATTATATTTATATAGGTTATTATGTAACTGCAAAACCTTATTGTTACATATATAGAAACGAATTTTAATAACCACGGCATATACGAAATGATGGCTCTATCTTTTCAGGAGCGAATAAATGTTGAGAAATATCTACGAGCAGGCTACAGGCTCGTCGGCAACCATAGCGCAGTTTCCATTTGCCGATGGACACGATCAGCGTTAAGAGGCGAAAGGTTATGCTATAAAAACTGGTATGGTATACAGAGCCACCGATGTGTTCAGATGACCCCCGTGCTGAACTTCTGCGATTTCACTTGCAAGTTCTGCTGGCGTATGCACCAGCCGGGGAGGTTCAAGCTCCCCCTCAATTGGCGGTGGGATTCCCCTGACGAAATAATCAATGGCTCCATAATAGCTCAAAGGCTACTCCTCATAGGCTTCAAAGGAAATCCCAAAGTGGATAAGGAGAGATTTCTCGAAGCAATGTTTCCCCGTCACTTCACGATGAGCCTAGATGGAGAGCCAACTCTTTACCCCTTACTGCCGGAAATGATAAGGAAGCTTAAAGAGAGAAACCTCACCGCTTTCCTGGTAACTAACGGCTCGATACCAGTGAGACTTGAGCAGCTAATCAAAAAAGATGCCCAGCCATCCAATCTCTACGTAAGCGTGTACGGACCAAACGAGGAAGTTTTCAATGCTGCCGCAGAGCCCAAGATACCTAGAGCATGGGACATGGTTATGCGTAGCCTCGAATTACTAGAGAAATTCAATGAAAGCCGGACAGTAATACGCTTAACCCTAGTCAAGGGGCTCAACATGGTTGACCCCGATGGTTACTCACGAGTGATAAGGCATGGGAACCCCATGTTCGTGGAGCTGAAAGGTTATACCTGGGTTGGGGAGAGCCAGAAAAGGCTACCTATAACTGCAATGCCCACCATGGAGGAGATGCTGAAATTCGCGGAGCAAGTTTCCCAGCGCACAGGATACAACGTTAAACTGACGGATGAAAAAAGTCGGGTCGTTCTTCTCGTAAGAGACGAGGGGGCTTGGGAAAAGAACTTGAAAATGCGAGAAGAATGGCTAAAAAAGGTTCAGCAATTAGACGAATCCTGGAAGAAACATGTGGTGGATTTCACGATGGAGGAGCACGGTTATAAAATGCTCTATTACTGACTTTCCTCACTCCTAGCTCATACCTAAGAAATTATAAGAGTCAGCAGTTGGACTAAATTTTTAAGTGTTTCTCTATTACTATAGTCTACGGAGAGGCTTATGGCTCTTGAAGACCTCAAATTATCAATGATATTGACGCTAGGCTTCATCTTCGGCTTAACTACACTAGCATTTGTATTCATTCTGGATTTAATGGGACTGGCATCTCCTATCGCCGCCCTCATACTTGCTTTAATCTTCAACGTAGGGCAATGGCTTATTTCTCCCTACCTGGTAGAACTATTTTACCATGTTAGGGAGCTACCCTATAGTGAAGCCCCTCACGTACATATGGCTCTTGAAGAAGTAGTCTCCCGAAGTGGCTTACGTGAAAAACCAAAATTAATGATCGCTGAAGTTCCCTATCCTAACGCTTTCGCCTACGGCTCGCCGCTAACCGGACACAAGATTGCAGTGACGCGAGGACTTCTAAACACTCTTAACCGAGACGAGATAGCCGGAGTCCTCGGACACGAGGTTGGACACATAGTTCACCGGGACGTCCAACTCATGACCTTCGTCTCGGTGTTGCCAGCCTTCTTCTATATCATTGGGAGGATGTTCCTCTATTCAGGTGGTGGTAGAGACCGCGACAGAGGCGGGGCTATTGCCCTAGGCGCTCTAAGCATCTTCTTGTACTTTATTCTGAGTCTAGCAAATCTACACCTGAGCAGAATACGTGAATACTATGCAGATTACCACAGCGTCAAAACCGCCCCCAACCCCAGCATAGGTGCAGCACGGCTCATGTCCGCTTTAGCAAAAATAGTTGGTTACACTGGCAGGCTTAAACTCCAAGGAGCACAGCTACACGTTGCAGGATTCAAGGAGCTATTCATAGCCGACCCTGACAGTGCCGTCCAAGACATGGAAGCACTAGAAGGATACGAGGCTGCCAAGAGGATAGCCCAGAGCAAGGTTACCATGGCTGACAAGCTAATGGAGCTTTTCTCAACACACCCCAACATTGTAGAGAGGCTCAGACGCCTCGAGGAGCTCGGAAAACTTCAGGCACTTTAAACTGTATTTTCTGTTCTGCATCACTGTCCTGATATCGATTGCCTCAGTCTTCCCATTATAAATAAATAGAAACCATTCTTACTATTTCCCGGAATGAGTAAAAATCAGACCCAGGGCCTCAGCATACAAGAGGCTGCAGTGAAGCTTAGAGAGAGCTTTAACCAGAGAGAGACTATAATCTTGGTTGCTGATTGCGAGGTAGAATACTCTGGTCGTGCATCCTCAAAACTAGGTAGAGGAGAACGCATAGTACTGATTAAAGGCGATGGAACAACGATAGTCCACAGACCTTATGGGTCTACGCCCGTGAACTACCAACCCGAAGGGAGCATACTATCTGTTAGAGCAGAGTCTAACAGACTTGTAATCTCAGCGGTTCGCCCGAAACCCAGTGAAGAGTTAAAAATATATGCTTATAGGGTTCTCGGCCTTTACACCTTCAAACTAGAGGATACGGCAAAGTTTGACATGTGGGGTGATGAAGACGATATCAAACGTGCAATTATGGCGTATCCCTTGGAGGTTTTAGGTGAAGAGCTTAAGCCAATCGAGGAAGAGGTTAAACTGGGGACAGCCGGGTTTGCAGACCTTTTAATGATTGATAATAATGGAAACTACGTCCTTATCGAGGTCAAAAAAGATACGGCGGGAGTCGACGCAGTATATCAGCTTAAAAGGTATATTGACAGGCTCAGTATGAGTACTGGTCGTCATGTGAGAGGGATTCTCGTTGCCCCCGGATTCACTAAATCCGCGTTGATCGCGCTTGAGAAGGAGAGCATCGAATACAAGCAAATTAGTCTACAAAAAGTCTCCAAGATACTGCGTAATACTAAGGTGGGCCTTCCTCTCTAAAGCCGATACAGCGATCCCTAAATTCACAATACTCGCATAGCCATCCTTTCTCGGGGGCCGGAGGAACAGCTAGTCTAAGTGAGTTACTGAGGCTCTCTGCTCTCTCCAAGAGTGTCTGTATTCTCTGCTCATCACGTATAATCGGGAATGCTTTAACTTGACCTGTCGTCTTCGACACGTATACTAGGAAACCCTTGTTTTTCTCTGCTAGCCAGAAGTAAAGCTGCATTTGATCAACATGATGTTCACGCGGTTCGCGCGGGATATTGCTGGCCGTCTTAAACTCAAAAATCAGTTCTCCGGCTATCCTATCAACACGTCCCTTTATAGTTACCCCTTTGTATTCTCTCTCGAAACTTTTCTCGCCTTCTCCAAGAGGAAACTGACTGTTAATTAGATAGTGGACATCATCCCCTAAAAGAAGTATTACTATTTTCTCGTCAGATATTGGCCCTGCCATTGTCCTCATGTACCAGGAGCGGAGAAGGCAACCGGTAACCTCAGTAACGTAGATCACGTTAGGAGGTGCGGTCCACGAGCCTCTGTCTTTTTCATAGGCCGTTCTAAGAGAGCGAAACACTATTCTTTCGACATCTTGTGGAGTTAAGGACATATCACGGATGATATTAAACGTTTAGTATAATAAATAAAGATTTGTGACAAAAATTGGGGGGCGCCTTGCCTAAAGCGATTACTGTTTTTGAGGTTCGCGAGAATATAAGTAGTAAAGACGTCTACGATAAATTGAAGGGATTTTCTCTTGCCAGAGGGAGCCTAGAAGCATTTGGGCGTAAATTCACCCTGGGGGTGAGGGTTGTCGAACTTGAAGGTGGAGAGAGTGAGGTTTCAGGGGTATATGAGGAGGTAACGCCACACTCTCTAAGTCTTGACAGCGAATCCGTAAAACTTCCACGCTACATTCGGATAAATTTCCACTTCACTTGGTTACGGCAAGGAATATTCCTGCTTGTTGCCTCAGGGAAGCGGAACGGCATGAGAGTGTCATCAACTTTTTCACAAGCGCTCTTTGAGCGTCCCGATGGGATCATGCCGGTCTACCTTCCACCACAAAGGCTTCGAGAATTATACATGGTAGATGCTGAGCCCAGACAGGTTATCTTCACGGGGCTACGAGAAGTGGCTGGTGTCGACACGGTAGTTTTATACGGTAAAGCCTTATCGCAATCCACTCTTTTGAAGAGGTATATGCAGGTTGGCCAGGAAAAATACGTGGTGTTTAAGACTGAAAAAGGATTACTTGGGGCATCTGTAGGGGGTCTTATTCTCGCTTTCAGCAAGCTGGACGAGGACGAGTTTCGTCAATTTGTAATAGAAAAGGTTATACCAAGGGTCGAACCCTTACCCGTCTAAAAATCATCTAAACCTTGTTAAAGCCTTGGAAAGGTCTACCTTTACGGGCAATCTCTCGGCTGGAGGTGGGTTCATAGCATGCTTGAAAGCGTCTTCAAGTGTAGGCTCTTCCCTCTTATAAAAGACGCCTATCGGAATTCTCTTATCATTCTGCATTGCTAGTCTGAACGCCTCCTCGAGATTTGAGGGGTCATGTCCGGACTCCTCAAGCTTATACACTCTTTCACGCAAAACCGTATAGGTGTTAAAGAAGGTGACGCACGGCTGGAGTACATCAATAAAGGCAAAGCCCCGGTGACTGATGCCCTCCTTTATTATCTCCTTTAGATGATCTATTTCAGCGCTGAACCCTCTAGCTACAAAAGTTGCCCCACTAGCTAGGGCTAGCAATAGAGGGTTGATCGGCTTCTCGAAGTTTCCAAAAGGTGTAGACTTTGTTTTGACACCTATCGGGGTAGTAGGAGTGACTTGTCCGGTAGTAAGACCAAACACCATGTTATTGTGGACTATAAGTGTTATGTCGATGTTCCGACGGGCAGTATGGGGAAGATGGCCCATCCCAATGGCGTAAGCGTCCCCGTCTCCCGAGTGAGCTATCACAGTCAGCTTGGGGTTTGCTAGCTTTATGCCCGTAGCGAGAGGCAGTACTCTTCCATGAATCGTGTGGAAAGCATTTGTCTTCATGTAGTCACTGATTCGCCCGTGACACCCGATTCCGGTGACTATGACGACCTCTTCGGGGGCTAGTTTTAACTCCGCTAACGCCTTCCTTAAAGCTAGCAATATCCCGTAGTTCCCGCAGCCTGGGCACCAAACCGGCCGCCTCCCAGAATCATACGTCGTGATATCCATTTATACCCACCCCAATGAAGCAATATAACTTTCTATTTCCTCTGGGTCGAAAGGCCTGCCGTCGTATTTTCCAAGGAATCCATGAGGCTTGACAAGCAATTTTTCCCGTATAACAGATACAAGCTGACCTGTCATGTTGTTCTCGATTACCACGAATTGTGATCCAGCTAGCTCCTGACGTAGCGCCTCTTCAGGGAAAGGCTCAAGCCAGAGAACCTGTACAACCCGGATATCTTTAAGGCTCTTTAGGGCTTCAAGTATAGGCATCTTCGTAGAACCCCAGGTAACTATAATCTTGTCCCCTTTACCATACGTTTTTACTCCCTCTTTCTCAGCTATGCTTTTTAGGCTTTCATATTTCCTGAACCTTTTCTCATTCATTGCTCTCACCATCTTGGGGTCGATGGTTCCTCCACCATACTCGTCGTGCTCGCTGCTGTTAGCGTACACAAGAGCATTCTTCGTCCCAGGTAGTGCCATGGGTGACACTCCATCCTCGGTTATCCTGTATCTAGCATAATCTCCCTGATACTCTCCGCGTATAACGGAGCCTGGGCTGGGCGTTAGAGACGGGAACTCGTCGATGCTCCAGTAACTCTCAGCGAGGAATTTATCAGAGAGAAGAATAACGGGCACTTGATACCTCCACGCTATCTCCATGGCTTTAAAGCTCAATGTGAAGGCTTCGCCAGGATCACCTGGAGCTAAAACTACACGCGGAAACTCTCCTTGAGAAGCATGTATGACGAACCTCAAATCGCCCTGCGCCGTATGGGTAGGTAGCCCCGTCGAGGGTCCAGGTCTCTGCACCTCTACTATCACTATAGGTGTCTCGGTCATTGCTGCTTGACCAAGCGCCTCAACCATGAGTGAGAACCCCCCGCCACTCGTGGCGACCATCGCTCTAGCGCCAGCATAGGCGGCTCCTATAGCCATGTTTATGGCTGCAAGCTCGCTCTCTGGCTGAAAAACCACGATTCCGTAGTCACGTTGAATTTCGGCTAGGAAATGGAGGATTGGGCTGGCGGGAGTCATAGGGTATGCGGCGAAGAAGCTCATACCGGCGGCGAGAGCGCCTAGAGCTACGCTAGAGTTCCCGTCTATAAGGAGTCTCTTTTTTTCTTCCACCTTTTTCGAGAGTTGTGGGAACTGGCCCACTGAAAGAGCTACGCCAAGCTCGTAACCCTTATTTATGAGTTTTAAGTTAAGTTCAGCGTACTCTTTTCTATGCTTGAACTGTTCGCTGATAACCTCACTTACCGTGTCCTTCGATGCACCGAGGATACCAAAAATGACGCCAGATGCCAATGTGTTTAATGCGACTTGAGGAGCCTTGTATTCTTCAAGTACCTTTCTAAAGGGGAAAGCCCTAACATGTTCGTTGGAGTTTTGGCCACAATCCTTCTCATCACAAAGAATAATTCCTCTCTCGCTAAGCTTCGAAATATACGCTCTTGCCGAGTAGTTATCTAACGCGAGTACGATATCGACAAGTCTCCTATGGGAAAATATGTATTCATCGGGAGAACTTCTAATTAGGGCCCACTGGTTACCTCCTCGGATAAGGGATGGGTACTCGTTAGTTATAAACACGTTGACTCCATGTCTAAACAAGACGCGTCCTATGATTAGGCTTGCTGCAAAGACACCTGCTCCCGCGGGGCCGGCCACAAGGATTGAGAGAGGCCAATCTTTACCCACAACTACACCTGTCCTTTTAACTATGTCAATTAAGTTATAAATTTATTGTACGATAGATTTAAAGAGGTGTACATCAATATGCATGAAACTTTAAAAGGAATCTATGCCTTAATAATAAAAGTTCAAGAACCCATACATTTTATGTTTAAAAGGGAAAATGTGTGTTTGAAGCCTGGGATTTACGTTTACATAGGCTCTGCTAGAGGACCTGGAGGAGTAAAAGCACGCGTAGACAGACATAGAAAGCCTCTAAAAAAGATTAGATGGCACATAGATAATGTAACCTCCTCCCCCCATGCACGTGTACTTGGAGTGGTTTTTGCCAGCTCTCCCGGGCCAGAGTGCGTTTTAACTCCCATCTTGGAAGATCTCGGCTTTACGCATCCCATCAAAGGCTTTGGTTCATCTGACTGCAAGCTGGGGTGCTACTCACACTTCTTAAGATGTAATAGTGAAATCACCAAATGCTATGATGATGTCCGAGAAGCTTTCAAGCAAAGTTTCTTGAATGATATTCGAATAGTTCATTTTGAATCTTAAAGTTCAAGCTTCTGGATTGATGCTAAGACTCTTTTTCTTACCTCTTCAGCCGGTGAAGGCTCCTTAATCACTACGCCCTCTTTGATATATGTTTCAAGAAGAGGCCTCATTTCTCCTCCACACTTTGGGCATTTAGGAGGCTCACCCCCCTCCAGTGTGACTACATCGATAAGACAGTTGTTGCACCTGTAGACCTCCTTTCTTCCCGAGAGTTTACCTCGCTTCGCCACAGGCACCCATCTTCCATCCTTCTGCACAGCTGTGATATCCATTGAGAAGTCTATGGGAGGAGCAGTTGATATGGATGCCCCTACGCCAAAACCATCAGCACCAGCTTTTACCAACGCGGGAATCCTCTCTTCGTCAATGCCTCCCGATACAATGACTTTTATATCCTTAAATCCTCTAGCTTTGAGCTTCCACTTAACTTCTCTTATGATATCTTCAAAATTCCCCCGTCGGCTCCCCGGAGTGTCAAGTCTAACACCATAGAGTTTTTCTCCTAGAATGTCCGCGGCTAGCATCGACTCCTCTACTTCATCGAAAAAGGTGTCAGCTAGGACAATTCTAGGAACATCCTTTTCGATAATCTCGTCGAACGCTATCCATGCCAACGTGTGATCTCCTTTATAAGCTCTGAAGAGTATCATCAAGCTATGAGGCATCGTTCCCGTGGCCCTTATACCCAGGGCTTGGGCCCCAAGAACAGCAGAAACTCCGTCAGCGCCACCAATATATGCATAAAACTCGATGAAGGGGGCTAGAGCTGGATGCTGGCGTCTAGCTCCGAAGGAAAGGACGATTTTCTCTCCAGCTGCTTTTTTCACTCGGGCTGCTTTAGTGGCTATGCCTGAGGCCGAGGCGAGGAAGCCTAGTAGAGGTGTTTCAAGTTCTAGGAATTCACCTATAGGGCCCTCTATTGTCATCACGGGAACCCTGATGCCGTAAAAATCGCTAGCAGTGAAGATCTCCCCCTCAGGCAAAGACCGCAGAGTTATTTTTCGTCCTTTCAGGAGCTTTATAACTTCGCGTAAACCCGCGAAGACGCCCCATCTATAGCTCTCGGGAAGTTTGCTGGCAGTTACTTCCACGTGAACAACAGCGTCTATAAGGCCGTTTTTTTCAAGAATTCTTCTGGTACGCGTGAAATACACGTCCGTCGTCAAACCCTCCTTTATTTCATCGAACGTGGCGTAAATAAAGCGTTCATTCCAATTATTCATATACATCAAGCCATAGATTCTCATGATGGGAATTAATGTGTTTCGACATGACTTGGCTTGTAATATTATTCTTCTGCAGGAAGATTAAAGATCCTTAGAGTCCTTGCTAAACTCAAAGAACGTGAACACCCAGATATAGAATGGTCCCCGGGCCGGGACTTGAACCCGGGACCCTCCGGCGCGTCTTAGACGCGTTGCCGGTTTCCAGCCGGCTGACACGGCTTCACAGCAGGGATTTACCCCTCTCGCCGTGCGCTTCGAGCTACAGCCGGCCGCGATACCGCTACGCTACCCGGGGACAAAATAAAAACAACTTAACGGTTTTATGAACATTTCGCTAGATGTGAAGCCTTTCAGTAACTAGACTCTCTTAATCTTCACTTGTAGTCTTGTTGCCTCCTCCAACGCTTCCTTGGTTACTCTACTCTTCAACCTTCCCCCGCTATAAATTACGATTACTGGCTTCGAATTAAGCAGTTTAGCCTTCTCAGCTACAGCCTGTACGTCTCTTGGATGTAAGGGCTTTGGACTCGTGTACACCTCTACTACAAGCCTGTTGCCGTTTCCTTGAACTATTATATGGGCGTCCCCCAGTCTTGTCGGATGCCGTATACGGACACTTAACCCGGCCTCTAGGTACCTTGAAGCCACTTTTCCTATAATTCCATACCTTTTGATTAGTTGTTTTTGCAAATAGCGTACTCTTGCGAGCGTCATAATCCTCGCAATTAACCACAATTACACGTTTTGAAAAATTTTTCTGGGGAAACACAGCTGCCCTGCGCCACTGAGTCGGGCTCCCGGGTTACCCCCTTGAGGGTTATGTTTTGCTCCTAGTGGTCGTATTTTTTCTTCTCGTTGAGGGCCTA
>ERZ1669248.197-NODE-197-length-34517-cov-5.250508_pt1 | contig 34517 bp, 33 predicted proteins | sample MGYA00579296_ERZ1669248 | MGnify/ENA primary metagenome ERZ1669248 (study PRJEB41166, sample SAMN08046057) | hot springs metagenome | biome: hot spring; feature: neutral hot spring; material: thermophilic sediment; isolation source: thermophilic sediment from...
CCTGCGGGCTCACGACGGGTTAAGCAGGCGGCACGCAGCGCCATCACGCCGCCTTGCGAAAACCCGCCCACCCAAAAAGGGGCATCGCCCACCTTTGCATCCATCACGGCCGCTTGGCGTTTGGCCATGGCATTAATGCCCGCTAAATCCACCGGCGCATCGCGCTCAAGCCCGTAAATATCAAACCAACTGGGCATCATGGTGCCCGCATTCACTGTGACAGCCGCCACGGGCGCCGCCGGCGTGTGCACAATAAGCTTAAGCATGCCTGCCTGCTCGGCCAACATCCGCCCCACGGGCGCCAGATCATCGCCGCTGGCGCCTAGGCCGTGGAATAAAAAAAGATGAGCGGCATTCGTGCGGGCATTCATAAGGTGTTCTTGTCTTGTGGGAAAGGGCTATGAGCATAGCAGCCTGCTAAACTTGTGAGCCAAATCATCAGGAGAACACCATGAACGATTCAGGCGAATTTGATCACCGCGCCAATCGGCGTGATTACGCCTATGGCGAGCTGCACCGCGCCGACTTAAACCCGGCGCCAGAGGTTCAGTTGCAAACCTGGCTCAAAGAGGCCGAGGCGGCAGGTAATTTTGATTCCAACGCCATGTGTTTAAGCACAGCGGCGGCGGACGGGCGGCCTTCAGCGCGGTATGTGTTATTAAAACACCTGGATGCGCGCGGCCTGTGTTTTTATACCGATACCCGCAGCCGCAAAGGGCAAGAGTTGGCCGAAAATCCGTTCGCCGCACTCACGTTTTATTGGCCTGAAACCGATAGGCAAGTGCGGGTTACCGGGCGCATCGAGCGCTTGCCGGAGGCGGATAACGAGGCGTATTTCAATCAGCGGCCGATCAAATCGCGCATGGCGGCGGCCTCATCGCATCAAAGCCAACCGATTGAATCCCGTGCCGCGCTAGAAGCCCGCTTTGCGGCCACCGAGGCGCGCTATCCGGCAGGCGACGTGCCGCGCAATCCCGCCTGGGGTGGCTATCGGCTGCTGCCCGATGAGTGGGAATTTTGGCAAGGTCGCCGTTCGCGCCTGCATGATCGCTTCCAATACACGCCCACCGCCGACGGCTGGACGATTGAACGCCTGATGCCATGACCGCCAGCACCTGGGAACCCGGCTGGCAAGCGGCGCTTGCACCCGCCCTTGCAAGCGAGCCTGTCGCTCGGCTGCGCGAATTTTTGCAACGCGAGTTGCGCGCAGGCAAAACCATTCTCCCCGCCAAACCCAATTGGCTGGCGGCTTTTACTGCTACGCCTTTTGATTGCGTGCGAGTGGTGATTTTAGGCCAAGACCCCTACCCCACGCCCGGCCATGCGCATGGTTTAAGCTTTTCGGTGCAGGCAGGGGTTACGCCTTTGCCGAAATCGCTCAACAACATTTTTCAGGAATTGCAAGCCGATCTTGGCATTGACAACACGCGCGGCGATTTGACGCCTTGGGCGCAGCAAGGTGTGCTGCTGCTCAATGCCGTGCTCACGGTGCCGGCGGGGCAATCTGCCGGCCACCAAAACCAAGGATGGGAGGTGCTAACGGACGCGGCCATCGCCGCTTTGGCCGCGCGCGATCAGCCGCTGGTGTTTGTGCTGTGGGGGGCTTTTGCCCAGAAAAAGCGCGCACTCATCGAGCCATACAATGCCGATGCGCGGCATTTGATTATCCAAAGCCCGCACCCCTCACCCCTCTCAGCTTATCGCGGTTTTTTTGGCTCCAAGCCATTCTCCCAAATCAATGCCTTTCTCACAGAGCAAGGTGAGGCGCCGATTGATTGGCACACTTAAACTGTCCGTTTGTAAATCAAGCGCGGGTCAAATCAGCAAGCCGCGTTCGGCCATCGAAACACACGGATTGCCCACAATGATGTGATCGAGCAGGCGCACCTCGATTAAATTTAACGCATCGCGCAATCGCAGGGTAATGTCGTGGTCAGCCCGGCTCGGCTCAGCCACACCAGAGGGGTGGTTATGCGCCAAAATCACGGCGGCGGCATTGTGGCGTAGCACCGCTTTCACTACTTCGCGCGGGTGCACCGCCGCTTGGTTGATGGTGCCGTAAAAAAGGCGCTCAAAGGCCAGTACCCGATGCTGGCTATCTAAAAACAGCACCGCAAACACTTCTTGGGTGGCATCGCGCAGCTCTGCCTGCAAAAACCGGCGGGTGGTTTCCGGCGAATCCATCACTGAACCGGCACTGAGCTCTTCAGCGAAATGCCGCCGCGCAAGTTCCAACACGGCCTGCAACTGCGCAAACTTGGCATCGCCCAAGCCTTTGGCCGCCGTGAAATCGGTCTGGCTGGCATTCAAAAGCCCGCGCACGCTGCCAAAATGCGCCAGCAAATCGCGGGCTAAATCGACCGCCGATCGGCCCGCTACGCCGGTGCGCAGAAAAATCGCGAACAGCTCCGCATCCGAGAGCGCCGCCGCGCCAAATTTGAGCAGCCGCTCGCGCGGCCGTTCATCACAAGGCCAATCGGTAATTGCCATGAGTACCGCTCCGATAAAAAACGCAGCATACCAAAGGCTTGAAGCATCGCACCGATTTAACCCGCCACACCTGCCGCCAGTAAAACGTGCGCATCGAACCATTGGGTAATTTGTTGCTGCGCAAGCGGCAATAGCCGTGCGGCCGGTTGGTTGAGCTCTTGGGCTAACGCGTCGATCACCACAGCCAAGGGTTGCCAGGGATGGGCATGAATTAAGTGCAACAGGCGCGCGCTGGCCAAAGAGACGGCATAGGTTTGCACGAGGCCAGCAGGATCGCGCACCAACACCAAAAACGTGGGGGTTTGCGCTGTGCCGCGGGGATCCCAGTTGGGATCGTGCACAGGGTACAGGCTTTCAAACAAGATCGTGTCGGGGTTAATCACCCAAGTTGGTTTGAGCGCAGCCCCTTGAGGCGGCTGATCGGCCTCATCGGTGCGGCGCGGTTCATCATCTGCGGTTTTAAGCTCAAAACACGCGAGCTCAAATGCCGCGAGCTCAATTTGCCCATCGCTTAAAGACTGAGCCGTTTGTGCATCAAGAAATTCGGCAAACTGCGCGGGCACATCGCTTAAATAGGGAGAGTGCTGCGGTACGGTTTGAAAAAAAAGTCGGGTTAATTCAAGCCAAGGGGCGGCGCCGACCTCAGCACACAACCTTGGGTAGGCGAGTTCAAGCACGCCATCGAAGTTGTTAAAAAATAATTGATGATAGTGCTGCATGCGCGCGGCATCACAGCCGGGCGGCGGCGGGGTGTTGTGCGGATCGCGAATAAAGGCGGCAAATTGCCGTTGCAGGCTTTGAAAATCAGTCATGCAAGGCTGCCCTCGGCAAGGCCGAGGCCACGCTTGGCCTGGGCGCTGGCGGCGAGTGCGCGAATGTGCGCGACTTCGCCCATTAACTCGCTAAGTGGGGGGATTTCAAAATCCCGCTCCAGCAAGGTGGGCACGGCACCCAACCGGGTATAAGTGTGGCTGAGCAAATCCCACACCGGGTCGCTCACCGGCGCGCCGTGGGTATCGATAATTAAATCAGGTTCAATCTGCCAATGCCCAGCCACATGCACATAGCGCACGCGAGCCGGCGGTAGGGCATTAATAAAGGCACGCGGGTCGTATTGGTGATTGACGCTATTGACGTACACGTTGTTCACATCCAAGAGCAAATCGCAATCGGCACGCGCCAGAATGGTGGTAATAAACTCAAGCTCGGATAACTCCGCCGTGGGCGCGGTGTAGTACGAAACATTCTCTAAAACCAAGCGCCGCCCCAACCGATCTTGCACTTGTTGGATACGCGCGACAACATGGTTAACCGCATCTTCGGTGAACGGAATCGGCATTAAATCATAGAGATGTGCATGATCGCTGCAAAACGAGAGATGCTCGCTATACAGCACGGGCTGATAGCGATCGAGAAACTGCTTAATCGCATCAATAAACGCCCAATCTAACGGGGCGGGGCCGCCAATCGAAAGCGACAACCCATGCGTATAGAGCGGATAATGTTCGAGCAAGGCTTCAAAGCGGCGCTTGACCGCACCGCCTAAGCGCATCCAGTTTTCGGGTGCTACTTCTAAAAAATCCAAATCGGGGGTTGTGGTTTCGATCTCGTGCATCAACATGCCCCGCCGCAATCCGAGCCCGACATCGCTTAATTTGGAAGCTTGAAAATTTGCCACCGCGCACCTTCCAATAAAAAACGCGCCGATGAGGCGATCGACTCGGCGCGTAGTGATTGCATCACAAACTTAAACCCTAGCTTTTATTGGCATCCGTTTTATCGGCTGATTTATCTTTTTTCATGCTGCCACCGCACGAAGCCGCGCCACCGCAAGACATTTCAGCCAATTGCACACTGCTGCCTTGGGTATGGCTGCTCGCAAAAGGACTTTGGTTTGTGGCCGCCATCGCAGCGCCTGCGGCAACGCAGCCGGCGATAACGGTTGAAGCTAATAAAGTTTTTTGAATTGAACGCGTTTTCATCGAATCACACTCCTAATAAGTACAAAAAAACAATCAGATAAGGATTGCGGCAGGCCTTTAAGTTATAGCCCCCGCAAGCTATATACGCAAGGTGCGCGCTAAAAGTTGCAACCCGCGTTGAAAAATAAACCTAAGAAGCCGCCGGCAATGAATGCCACGACTCGATCAAAACCACAGGCCCCTGCGGTTTGTTGCCAATGCTCGCTTGCGCCGGCTCCAAACTAATTGCGAGTTTTGTCGCTTGCATGTCGCCCTGCCACAACGCGGGCGACACCCGCAGGGTTTGCCCCACTTGGGTGGGCAGCCGACCGACGGCAATCGTTTGCCCGCCTTGGGTGGCCAGCCATAAAACGGGCGTTCGCCCTGCCGCCACCTGGCCACTGCGGGTCACCAGAATATTGAGCTCGTTGTCTTTAAAGTTGCCCTGAACTTGCCAGGCTGGTGCGCCGGTTTCACTCAACGCCAATACCGCCTCATGATGCCCACTAAACGGCAGCGTTTTGGGTACCGTGATGCTGATGGCCACCACCAAACCCACCATCGCCAAGAACGCGGCCACCATGCGCCAGCCAAATTGACTGGCGGCTTCAATCGCTTGCGCTTGCGCGGTGATTTGCCGCTCAATGCGCGTCCACAGCCAGCCAGGTGGCGTGCGCGCATCCGTTTTGCTTGATATAGCTTGGGCGACTATCAGCGACCATTCGGCGGTTTCTTTTTGATAGATAGTTTGGCTTTTCAGCAGGTGCTCAAAAGCCGCATCATCGTCTTGATCTAATAAGCCTAAGACATATTCTTGCGGGGTCGTTTGATTCATGAGGGCATCACTCCACGGCCAATACAGCTTTTTAATTCAACCAGCGCCCGACGCACCCAGCTTTTAACCGTGTTCAGCGAGGTGGCGAGCTTATCGGCAATTTCTTGATAGGTATCGCCCTGCCAAAAAGCATACTGCACCGCCGCGCGCGGTTCGGCACGCAAGGCATCTAAGCATTCTTGCAACCGCCCTCGATCCAGCAAATGCCAATCGTGATCGGGGGCATGCTGGGCGGCATCAGGCAAATCTGTCCGATCGGGGCACTCGGCGTGGGTAAGAAATAGGGTCCAGTCATCGGCGGTGAGTTCACGGGTAAAACGCCGCGACAGGCTAATCGCACGGTGGTGCGTAATGGCGGCAAGCCAGGTCATCGCCGAGGCGCGCGCCGGATCGAACCGGCCCGCTTGCTGCCATACGGCCAAAAATACATCTTGCAAGCATTCTTGCGCCCGACCCTCCTCACGCAAAATCCGCAAACAAAGGCCATATAATCGCCCGGATGTGGCTTGATACAATCGATTAAACGCAGCGCGATCGCCCGCAGCGCAAGCGGCAAGCCAATCGGGTAAACGGGCATCGGCCTCAAGAATGGATTGGGGCAAAGGGGGCGGCTCTGGGCTCTGAACACTCATGGGGCTTATTCCTGCTACGTTTTCAAGCTAAATTCAAACGCGGTAATAAAGACACGCCTTTTACCCCGCCGATTCTCCAAGCAAGAATACGCACAGACCCCACGCTTGGGTGCAAAAAATTTTGCCCGCCTGCGCGCCCATGCGCTTCAAGGTTGCAAGGCTGCGCTAGAACGCACCCATGGTGACACCAAAATCGGCAGGCAGTGCGTGGTACACGCTGCTGGTGATGAGTAAATCTACCCCCGTGGCGGCAAATTCAGCGGCATTGGCGGGGGTAACCCCGCCGGCAGCCGATACCACAATCTGCGGATTGATGGCCTTAAGCTTGGGCACCAAGCGCTTGAGTATTGGGGGCGCAAGCTTATCGCACTGAACCACATCCGCACCCGCGTGGACGAGTGCCATGGCTTCGTCTTCTGTTTCCGCCTCCAGCATGATGCGTTTTTCGGTGCACTCGCGCCGCAGTTGCGCCACGATCGCAGCCACACTCATATCGCTCGGCATAAATGCCCGATGCTGGGCGAATACCAGCACGCTTTCCGATAAACCTAAACGATGAATCACCCCGCCGCCGGTGAGCACCGCTTTCACCATTAATTTGCGCTGTCCGGGTGGCACTTTTCGCGTGGTGGCTAAGTGGATGTGGGGGTTAGCCACGCGAATTGCGTCCACCACCCGCCGGGTTGCACTCGCCACGCCGCTTAAATGCGACAGCATGACGACCGCGACTTTCCACCACTGATGCAGCTTGCCTGCGGTGCCCGTCAACCGCATCACGAGCTCGCCTTGCTGCGCGCAGTAGCCAGAAGGCTGGTTCACCGGCACCACGAGCCCAAGCAATGTGGCCATGCGGGCCAGCTCTTCAGTGCCGCAGATAATCGATGAGGACTCGCGGGCGCGCACCTCAAGCCAGCCTGGCTGGTCTGTAATGCCTAAGGCGCGGGTGGTTTCATCATGAAAGGGCAAATCTTCGTTGAGCCATTGCTCAATTTCTGCGGTGGTAAAATAAATCATGGCACTAAAAATCCAATTGATACAAATCGTTAAGGGCGTCGGAGGTAAGCTTTTGCACGCAAGCCCCATCAGCTAAAACCTGCCCCGCCCGCATCAAAACGCAGCGATGCGCCACCCGCTTGGCGTGATCGGGGTGGTGGGTGGAGAAAATAATCGTGCGCTCGGTGGCGGCCAACTGCACGATTAAATCGAGCAAGCGTTGTTGATGCCCCCAATCGAGGTGATTCACCGGTTCATCCAGCACCAAAACTGGGGTTTGTTGCGCCAAAGCGCGGGCAATGAGAATGAGTTGCTGTTGACCACCCGAAAGTTCGGTGATGCGTTTTTCAGCCAAATGGCTTTGTTTTAATTGCGCTAACGCGGCATCTGCACGCGCCAATGCTTCTGCTGAAGTGGCTTTTATGAGCCCAGCTTTGCTGCCCATGGCCACAATATCCCGCACCCGCAAGCCAAAGGTCACCTTATGCTGCTGCGGCACAAAAGCCACCAAGCGGGCGCGCTCGGCCAGTGATAACGCGTGCAGGGGTTTATTTTGCCAATACACCACCCCCGATAGCGGCGGACGCAAGCCTAAAATCGTTTTAAGCAGGGTGGTTTTTCCTGAACCGTTGCCGCCAAGCAATGCCACCACACTGCCCGCTTCAAAAGTTAAATCGATAGGGCCAAACACGGCTTTGCCGCGATAACCGCCGCATAATTGATCGCAGCGGATCATCGCCAGCCGCTCGCCCCTAAGCGCAACAGTAAGCCCGCAAAGATTGGCAAGCCAATCAAGGCCGTTAAAATGCCAATCGGGATTTCAACCGAAGTAAAATTGCGCGAGAGCAAATCGACCGCCACTAAATAAATCGCCCCCACCAGCAAGGAGGCCGGCAGCACCAGACGGTTATCCGCGCCCAACAGCAAGCGGGTCAGGTGCGGCACAATTAAGCCCACCCAAGCAATCATGCCGGCCAACATCACCGTCACAGAGGCCAACACCGTGGTGAGCAGGATAATGAGAATACGCGTTTGCACCACGGGCACGCCCAAACTCTGCGCCTCCTCATCGCCCTGACTCATAATGTTGAGCCGCTCTGCTTGTTGCACTAAGCCAATACTGGCCAGCCCAATCACGGGCGCCGACCACGCCAATTGCGCCCAAGTAATTTGCCCAAGGGATCCCATAAGCCAATAAATAATGGCGGGGAGTTTATCGTAGGGATCAGCGGTGTATTTAATGAACGAGAGCAACGCGGTAAAGAGCGCGGCGGTAATCATGCCCGCCAACACCAGCACAATGAGCCCATCTTCATCGCCCACCCGCCAAGCCAGCAGCACGGCCAAGCCCACTGCCACCAAGCCAAAGATAAACGAGAGCAGTTGCACTGTGACAAAGTGATCGCTTAAAACCAAACCCAACGCCGCCCCAAAACCCGCCCCCGCCAACACCCCTAAAATTTCCGGGCTCACCAGCGGATTAATAAATAATCCCTGATAGGCCGCCCCAGAAATCGCTAAGGCGGCACCAATCAGCACCGCGCCGACCACATGGGGCAAGCGCACTTCCCAAACAATGGTGTGCAGCAGGGAAGGCGCGCCAAAAGGCCCCTGCATCAAAACGCCCACCAACTGGCCGGGCGACATCGCAAAGGGGCCTATCGCAATACCCAGCCCTGCCAGCACCGCCAGAGAAGCAAACAAAATACCAAAAATACCGAATTTAATCATGATGTTGAACAAATTCCCGCAGCAACTGGCCGATCAAATTAAGTTGCTCGCACCGCTCGCTGGTATCGTCGGTCATAGGATTTAACGCCAAATCAGTCACACCCAAGGACGAAAGCTCAGGCAGCCTTGCGCGGATGGTGGCAACCGACCCTATGAGCGCAAATTCATCGATGTTGTCGAGCGTAATTTTATCGATCCCCCGCGGCAGCGTGGCATCGGTTATCGAAGGCTGGGGCAGAGAAGATAAACCGCCACGTTTGGCCGCGTGTTTACGGGCGCGCACTTGGTTCACATGGGCCAGCGCGCGCAGGCGAGCGCGGGGCTCATCGTCATCAATCAACACACCCCGCCCAACCATAAGCCGAGGTGCCTTGCCTGCCTCTATGGTGTATTGCGCCACCGAGGCGCGAATCCCCGCCACAGGCCAAAACTGCGCGGCCATTAAACCCAAGCCGAGCTTAGCTGCTTGCGTGATTGTGGCCGGGTCACGCGTGGCCACAAAGAGCGGCGTGTCTGCCAATTGCGACACATAAGGCACCAAGGGCACCGGTTCGCCACCTTCAATCACAGCAACCTTTTGACCTTTAAGCCAATTTTTCAGCAATGGCAAGGCGGCCAGCAAGCGCTCACCCCGCTGCTCGGCTGCCGCCCAAATGTGTTGATGCGCAATAAACGGCCCGCCTTTGGCTAAGCCAATTTGAATCCGCTGCGGCGCCAAAACCGACAGCATGCTGATAATTTCAGCAATCTCCAGCGGCGCGCGCTGCCCCAACAGCAATGCCGCCGTGCCAAATTTAATCCGCTGCGTGCGTGCCATGGCGTGGGCGATAAACAATTCAGGCCGCGGCGTTGGGCTATCAATTTGACCATGATGCTCGGTCAGCCAAATGCAATCGAGCCCCATTTGTTCCGCGAGTAGCACCAAATCGAATTGCTCACGGTAACGCGCCACCACATCGGGAATGACATCGGCATCCATGTGCAAGGTTAAACCGATCTTCATTCGGTGGCGGCCTGCCCCGCACTCATCCCGCCAGACAGGGGGTTTAACATGGCAGAAAGCGCGTCATCACTCATTGAGACATTAAAAAATGCCCGCATAAATTCTTTGGTGATGCGCGCCAAATCAAACCGATGATGCCCAGGGTACACCCGATCATAAAGCCAAAATGCAGCCAAAATACGCATAAAAGACGGCGGTCGATCAATCCAGCGAAACGGCACTTGCGGCGCCAGCAGAATTTGCTTGTTTTTGACTGCGGCCAAATTGGCATAGCGCGCATCGCGCTCAAACGCATGCACCGCTTGGGGCTCTTGGGTTAAAACCCATTGCGGGTTCATTTGATATAACGTCTCAAGTGAGATGCGCACCATGCCAAAGCCATCGGTTTTACCCCCCGGACATTGCATCGGATTGGTTGCGTGAAGCAAATCCAAGACCTCGGCATGAAATGACCCCGGACACTCGGTCGCCAAACCATTGGCTTGCTCCGCGTAATAAATCACTGGCGCTGGCTGGGGCATGGGCAAGCTATTTAATTGAGCCAACAGCCGCCGACACAAATCGGCCGCTGGCTGCACGCGCGCCGTAATACCCAGCCATTGCCCTAAAGTTTCAATGGCGGCGGGGTAGTCCGCCACTTTATCCAGCGATAAATTTTTCACCGCAATGCCCAATTTCTTGAGCTGAACCTCGCTGACCTGCGTGCCCACCGCCGCCGCGCCCGACACAATCGCAAGCTCTGGGCGCGTGGAGAGCAGCACCTCCACATTGGGCGATTTTCCTTGGCCGAAGAACCCGCCGATGACCGGCTTGGCTAATACCGCATCACTAAAATAGCCTCGGCTTTGGGGCGGGGGTGGAAAATTCCAACCTAAAAATGTTTCGGGCGCCAAAGCCGCCAAAAGATAACTCACCACCGGATTCGCGCCGTAAACCCGGGTGGGCGCAGCGGCCATCGCGCGCTCCGCCCAAGGCAAGAGCGGCGCGGCAATAAGCCCGGCAAGCCAAGCCCGACGCCGAGGATCAAAGCCCGAGACCTGAGCATCAGTCTGCGACATAAATTGCATTAAAACCGCGCCTCCACATCGCCATACACCGTGCGCCCCATGCTGGGAAAGCCCTCGGTGACTTGATAAGCGCGGTCGGTTAGGTTGTCGACCCCCGCCCGAAGGGTCCAGTTTTTGGCCACGTCATAGCGCGCGCGCACTGCCAAAGTGGCGTAGCCTGCGGTGGGCTGCAAGCCATTGGTTGCCGTTTGGCGGGCGGAATAACCACGCAATTCGGCATCAAACGTCCATTTCGCGAGTGGGAACCAAGACAAATCAACAAAACCACTGTGCCGAGGCGTACCCGTAGCGACAAGCCCGCCCGTGCCTAAGGTGCGTGCAAGGTAGGTGTAATTACTGGTAATCGCAAAACTTGAGCCCAGAGCCGTTGAGAACGTGAGCTCCAAACCACTATTTTTGGCATTGCCGACATTCTGATTTTGTCCGAGCGTGGGGGTCAGCGCGACCATTTCGATGGCGTCGGTAATGCGGCTCGTAAATAACGTAGCCGAGTAATTTGCCCCACCAAAAATGCGGCCTTTCACGCCGGCATCCACGGTGTTGGCGGCTTCCGCACCCAGCGCCGGATTGGGAATGGATGCGCCTAAGCGGTAGGAGAAAATATCTTTAATGGTCGGGAAATGGGTTTTGTGCGCCACGCCAATATGAAACGTTTGACCGAACGCGTTATGAGTCAGCACCGCTTGCAGATTATTCGACCCACTTGCGCCTGCAACCTTCATATCGCGCACGGTTGTTTCAGCCTTGTTCGCATATTCCTGAGCTTGCGTTATTTGTGAGCGATCATAGCGATAGCCGAGGGTGAGATGAGTGGCATCACCTAACGCAATGCGATCCTCGCCGCCGATGCTGAAAATGTGGCTTTTGAATTGCAACCAAGAAGAATCATAACGTTGCGCGCCATCGGCCAAATTACGCTCGCGATGCACATCATATTTGGCTTGTGCCATCAATTTAATATCGTGCGCGCCAAAACCGCGATCCCATTCCAACCCGCCGCCGGTGCTGTGATCGGCATATTGCGAGTTGAAGGCATACGGTTTGTTTTGCGTGGTGTAACTGGCGTTATCGAACGAGCTCAACTTGTTATCAAACGCGTCGTAATACAATCGCGTTTTAAGCAGGCCGCCCGCTACCGCTGTTTTACCTAAATAATACAGACCATTTTTATTCCACTCAGGCCATTGCCAATAGCGGGTAGCACCCACCTTACCCGTGTACGGTGGCGAACCTTTGTTGCCCGACGTACCGTAATACGACACGGTGTACTCATCGGTTGCGTTGGGTGTGAAGCCAAGCCGCAAATTGCAATTGGTAATTTTTGAATAGGCATTTAAGCGCTCACCGGTTGGCTGGGCGGGGGTGGCCTGATAAGCGGCTGAGAGCGGATAATTACCCGAACTTGAGCGCTCGACACCGCCTTGAACATAAAACAAATCGTTAGGGCGACTAGCAAGCTGCACCCCTTCATGGCGGCTAAACACGCCATCTTTCCCCGCGCTAAAACCTGCATCAACTCGGCCAGACAAGGGCTGGCTGGGTCGCTTGGTTACCAAATTAATACTACCGCCCATATTATTAGGACCGTACATCAACGAACTCAAACCCTTTGAAACCACCACCTGCGATAAATCGGCGGTTAAAAAACGCGATAAATCAATATTGCCATCGTAGGGCACATACACCGGCACACCATCAATATTTAGGGTGGTTTGGGTGGAATCAAACCCCCGAATATAAACTTGATCCTCGTTGCGCTGCCCACCGCTCGACAAAGTCACACCCGGCACATCTTGCAACGCCTGGGCGAGATTGATTTGATTGCGATCGCGCAGGGTTGTGGCATCCACCACCGTGGCACTGGGGTCGGTGCTGGTGGCAATATTGTCACTTGAAACATCCACTTGGCCTAAATCAAATACCGAATCGGCATAGCCAACACCGGGTAAATTTGCGAGCAAAATAGCGATGCCAAGCACCGTTCGCCGGGTGGATAGCGCCCCAGAAAAAACAGAATTCATCACGGCTCCAACTGATTTTTTAAATTTAAAATAAAGAATGCGCCGCCCTGTCCGCATAATTTATCAAAGTATATATCGATCAAGTCGTCCCCGCACTATCGAACAAGAAATGACGAAACCACCCGCGAAATAACACCAGCCGAAAAACTGGGATATTTGATACGCTATGATGCGCGTTAAATTTGCCCGCAGCCTAGGATTTTTATGATCGATTTTATACAACAGTACCTCGATGCCTTTATTTTGGGCATTTTAGGCTTGATGAGCTTTGTGCTGGTTTGGCTTTCCATTGAGCGCTGGCTGTACTACAGGCAAGTTCGGCTCGAGGCGTTTACCGATCGAGAAACGCTCACTATCGCGCTCACGCACCACCTCACCGCGTTGTCGTCCATTGGCGCCAACGCGCCGTATGTGGGCTTGCTCGGCACCGTGCTCGGCATTTTAATCACCTTCCATGAGCTCGGCCAAAGTGGGCATATTGCGGCCAATCAGATTATGTTGGGCCTGGCTTTAGCGTTGAAAGCCACAGCGCTGGGCTTGGTGGTTGCGATACCCGCCATACTGATTTACAACGGTTTTTTGCGAAAAATTGATGTACTCACCGCGCAATGGGGGCAATTGCAACGCACCCAAGGCAAAGAATATCCCACCCCCCGAGGCGATGACTAACGTGGCCTTGCGACGCTTTGATCAAATTAATGTCATCCCATTTATCGACATCATGTTGGTGTTGCTGGCCATTGTGCTCACCACGGCGACGTTTATCAGCCAAGGCGAGCTTAACGTCACGTTACCGCAAGCGACGGCGGCGCAACCGGCCAGCACCAACCCTGCGCTAGTCATCAGCATCAATGCCGAGGGTGCCTTATTTCTTGATGGTGCGCCCATCACGCAGCCCGCCTTAAACGCACGCTTAGATAGCGTGGAAAAAACCCAAGTGATTGTGTGTTCCGTGGATAAAAAAACGGCATTTGGTGACTTTGTGACGGTGGTTGACGCGCTAAAAAGCCGGGGACTTGAACATTTGAGCATTCGCACTGAATCCTTGCCATGACGCCATCGCGGGTTGGTTTTTTAGTCACCCTTGCGCTCCATGGTGCGCTTTTAGGCCTGCTGTTGTGGTTTTGGCAGAAACCCAGCGTGCCAACGCCGCCCGAAGCCGGCGTGCCGATCACCTTGAGCATGTTCGCGCCCGCGCCAACACCCACGCCGCCCAGTGAGGCGACACCTGAACCTTCGCCCGAACCATCACCTAAGCCTTTACCCGAGCCTGCACCCGAGCCATTGCCCGTGGTTCAGCCCGTAACTCAGCCCGCAGAATCGCCCAAAATCGCTCAACCTAAGCCCGAAAAAATCAGGCCCGCAGCGCCCAAGCACACCGAGCCTAAAACTCACCCTAAGCCTACGCGCTCGGCGGCGCAACCATCCGAGGCGCCCCCCGCTTCTGCGGCAAGCACGCCCCCCGCTCCAGAGCCCAGCATCAAAGCACCCGCTGCACCGGCCGCACCCGCTCCAGCCCCTGAGCCCGTGCCCATTCACGAAGCAAAGCAGGATCTTCTCTCGGCCTATCAAGCCGCCCTCGCCGCCGCCATTGAACGAGAGAAGTTTTACCCGCCACTGGCGCGCAGGCTTAATCTGGAAGGGGTTGTTGAGGTGGGCTTTACCGTGCAAGCCGATGGCCGCATTGTGAACATTCATTTGCTCACCCCGGCGCCTTCTGCGGTACTGGAGCGCGGGGCGATAGAGGCGATCGCGCGGGTGGGTCAGTTCACCCCCATTCCCGCGAAACTGGGCATAAATAGCATGAATTTAACGATTAGCTTGGTCTACAAACTGCGTTGATCCGCCGCCTTAGCCGGTGTGCAATGCGCGGCATCTGGCTGCTTGGCGCAGTGCTCAGCGCGTTTTATGCCTTCTTGTAAATAATAGGGATAAAAATCCGGCACCGTCACCCCGGTGATACGGGCACCCACTTCCTTGCCCTCAGGATCAAAAAACGCCACCACGGGCACCAGCCGGACATCAAGCCGCCCTGCAAAATGCGCATTGGTTTCCTTTTGACCCTGGGCATTTAAAATTGTGCCGTCGGCATCAATTTCAACCCGGCGAATAATCAGCCGCCCACGATAAGCCGGGTCATTGACCATCGGCTGTATAAATTGGCTATCCACCTCGTGGCAAAACCCGCAATAGCTGGCATGCACAAAGAGCAGCATGGGGATTTTTTGCGACTGCATGGCGGCCAAATCGCGGGGGACATCGCGCAAATCGGCCATAAACGGCAAACTACTCGGCGCATCGGCCGCCATCGCTTGCGTTTGGCCCCGCCAGGCTATGAGCCCGAATAATGCGCTGGGCAAGGTTTTTTGTAACCAGCGGCGGCGAGAGACAAAATTTTTGGGCATAACACGCACTCCGAGCATTTTCTAAAAGCCCATACGGGGTCAGCAAATCATAGCTCAAAAAACCCGGCTCCCCGCTAGGCCTAATTCTTGGGTACCATAACGCTCATATTTTTAGGAGACGTGCCATGCCATCGAATACCCAATCCCTCGTCCCTGCGATCACGCGGATTCGTATCGCCACGCGCGAAAGCCCGCTGGCGCTCTGGCAAAGCGAGTTCGTTGCAGCCGAATTACAGCGCTTGCATCCGGGTTTGCAGGCAGAACTGGTGAGCATGACCACCCAAGGCGATCAGCTCCTTGATAGCCCACTGGCCAAAATTGGCGGCAAGGGTTTGTTTGTAAAAGAGCTGGAGGTGGCTCTGCTCGAACACCGCGCCGACATTGCTGTGCATTCCATGAAAGATGTGCCCATGCACTTTCCTCACGGCTTGGGGTTATTTGCGATTTTGGCAGGGCACGATCCGCGCGATGCGTTTGTATCGAACCACTATGCCCAACTGGCCGATTTACCCGAGGGTGCCGTGGTGGGCACCTCAAGCCTGCGCCGCGAAACCCAAATTCGGGCGCAATTTCCGCACCTTAAAATCGCGATGCTGCGGGGCAATATTCAATCGCGAATCGCTAAATTGGATCGCGGCGACTATGACGCGATTATTCTGGCCGCAGCGGGCTTAAAACGCATGGGGCTAGATGAGCGCATCCGCCAAGCCTTAAGCCCAGAGCAATCCCTGCCGTCGGTGGGACAAGGAGCGCTCGGTATCGAGGCTCGCAGCGATGATGCCGCCATTCACGCCCTCATCGCACCCTTGATTGATATAGCCACCCAAATTCGTGTGCGGTGTGAACGCGCCTTTAACACCCGCTTAAATGGCGGCTGCCAAGTGCCGATTGGCGGCCACGCCGTCCTACAAGCAAACAATCAAATTTGGTTGCGCGGCATGGTGGGTAGGCCCGACGGCACCGAGATGCTGCACGATGAAATTACAGGCGCCTTAAGCGATGCTGAAGCCTTAGGCAGGACGCTGGCCGAGCGCATGCTGGCCGCTGGGGCCGATCGCATTTTGGAGAGCGTTGGGATTCATGCCACCCCGGTCTAACGCCCCCATTCCTTGCGGCGCGCCCGAACCGCAAAAGACAAGCCCGCTGATTGCCCTAACGCGACCTGCGGGCGGCAATCAGCGTTTAGCGGCTTTGATTTTGGCCCGCCTACCCGAGGCGCGCCTGATTGATTGGCCCTTGCTCGCCTTCACGCCGCCGTCTCATCCTGCGGCCACCATTGCAATAATTAACCAGATCAGCCTCGGTGACTGGCTCATCTTTGTAAGCCCGCGCGCTGTGCACTTTGCCCACGCGTTGCGCCCATTAAACACCCTGCCCGCCTGCCACTGGGCGGCGGTGGGCGCGGCCACCGTGGCAGCCCTGCGGGCCGTTTTCCCCGGGGTGCCGCCCGTTTTATCACCCACCACCACGCAAGATTCCGAAGGCTTGCTGCGCGAATTACCCTTGGGCGCCATGCTTGGCCATCGGGTATGGATTTTTCGCGGCGACACGGGGCGCGAGCTCCTTAAAGATGCCCTAAACGCCCAAGGCACCCACGCCGAGCCCGTCGCCGTGTATCAGCGCATTTGCGCGCCAAACCAAGCCGCCACCGAAATACTGCCCGCCCTGTGGGTGATTAGCGCGCCATCCTCGCTGACCTGCTTGCGGGCTTTGGCAGATGAGGCACCCACTGCCGCCTTGGCGCACGGGCTGTTACACTGCCACTTAGTTGTGATTAATGAACGCACCGAACACCAAGCCCGCGCGCTCGGCTTCACCGGCAGCATTACCCGCGCGCATGCGCCCGATGATGCCGCGCTAGCCCAAGCAGTAATCCAGACAGCAACCCAAGCAATAACATACACAGCAAACCCCACACCCGCCAAAGTCAAGCCCGCGTAAGCCAATGCGCGACGAGACTCACTTAGAACAACGCAGGATAAGCTCATGACCCAACCTCAAACACCCGAACCCGCAGTGCCGCACGATCGGCAGCCGATCGATCCGGTGATTGGTCGCGCATCCGACGAACCCAAGGATGAGCCAGAACGCCCCATCCCTCCCAACCGGGTTTATGCGTATTGGCTGCTCACTTTTTTTGTGGTTTTTTCCGGTTCGCTCGCAAGCCTCTCGTGGGTTGGCTTTAAACTCTTTCAAACCAATGCCGACCGCATCAACGCGGTTTTAGCTGATCAGCGCGCAGAACAAACCGCTTTCAGCCAATCGCTTGCTGCCGCACAAACGGAGCTCAACCAGACCCAAGCGCAAATTAAATCCGAGCGTGAAACCCTTGCGCAATTGCGCGCAGAGCATCAAGCAAGCCAACACGCGGATGCGCAGCTAATTAGTGCGATCGAAAGTAAAATCGCCGGCATTCAAGAGCGACTCGGGCGCGGCGAGATGGCATGGCAATTGGCTGATATCGAGTTTTTGCTCACCCGTGCGCAAGAGCGTTTAAGCATTGCCAACGACCCTGCCGGTGCCGCAATCGCGCTCAAACTCGCCGATGGCCATATCGCGCGCACAGCCTTGCCGCAAATGCTGCCCGTACGCGCCGCCATTAGCGAAGCCTTAACCGAGCTTAACTCGGCCGCCGCCTTTGATCGGGTGGGCATAGCACTCAGCTTGTATCGCGCGGCAGCGCAAATCGGCGGCTGGCCTTTGGCTGGGAGCGAACCTAAATCGGTTGCGGGCGCACCGGGCACCCCCCCATCCGGCCAAGTAGGCAGCCAAGCGCCCTCACAAGAATCAGCAACCCAAGCACCGTGGTACATCAGCTGGCCTAAAGCGGCCTGGCAGCCCGTGGCAGACTGGTTCTCACAGCAATTTAGCCTTACCCGCTTTGATGAGCCAGTTAAAGCCAGCGCGCGCGCGGCCGCCGATCGTGAAACCTTACTCTGGCTAACCGCCGTGCGCGAAGCCTTGCTCGCCCGCGACACCCCATCGCTCACAGCCGCCATCACCCAAGCCAAAAGCTGGATTACAAGCCATTACGCAAGCCAAGCGCCCGCCCCCCAAGCCGTGCTCGATACCTTAAGCCAGCTGCAAAGCGATACCCAAACCCAAGGCGTGCGCTTGGCACCCATTTTCAGCGCGTGGCAAGCCGCCAAGGCCACACTAGCGCCATCCAGCCCGAGCCTAACTAGCCCCGGCCCTAACTCAGGGGAGGCGCAACCATGAAGCGCCTAATTTTCATCATCCTAGCACTCAGCCTCGCGGCCATCGCGCTGGTTTATTTTGTTCGCGACCCCGGCACCGCCGACATTGCCTTGCTGGGCTGGCACTTACAAACCTCGGCACTGGGTCTGCTCGCCCTCTTGCTCATCGCATTTGTCGCATTGAGCTTGGCTTGGCGCATCCTTGCCGCCCTATTGAATATTCCCACCTTTTGGCGGCAACGCACGGCGCGCCAAAAACGCGCAGCAGCCGATGAGCAACTGCTGCAAGCTTGGGCTGAGCTTGTGCGCGCCAGGTTTGATGTTGCCTGTAAATTGGCGCTCACCGAAATTAAGCACGCAAGCGTCGCCCCCATGCACTATGTTGTGGCGGCGGATGCACTCATTGCTAAAGAAGACACCTCGGCCGCCTTAACGATACTCGATGAGGTGCGCGCAAACTTTCCGCGTTTTGCTGATTATTTAGCCCTGCACATCGCCAATCGCCTCCACGCACAACACAACCTAGGCCCAGCTATTGAGTTACTCCAAGCGCTCGCCCTGCGGCATCCCAAAGATGAAGCCATTACCTGCGCCTTGGCCGAAACCCTCTACAGCGCGGCCGATTGGGAAAAATTAGCGCTCCTACTCCCGGTGCTGCGAAAGTTACATTGGCCGGGCTTAACTGAGCAGAATTTGCACCGGTTATCACTTGGCGTGTATCGCGGCTTAATCGAACAACTGGCGCGCCAAAACAAACCCGATCAGCTCACCGCGCTCTGGGCAGACGTACCCAAAGCTTTGCGCAGCGATGCGGCCTTATTAATCAGCGTGGCGCAAGCGTGGCTTAAGCTTAAGCAACCGGCTAATGCCGAGCGCGTGCTGGAAAAAGCCTTAAGCCAACACGCCACCAATGAGCTGCTGCGCGCATGGGTGGCCATTCCCCCCGCCAATCCAGCGCGGGCGCTTTTGCAACTGGAGGGTTGGATGAGTCAATCACGCGGCAGCGTTGATGAGGCCACCCGTGCTTATGCCACCGCATATCTAGCCTGGTTGAGCGGCGATGAAGCCCGCGCGCTGCAAACACTTGCACCCAGCCTCGTCAATCAACCCGATGGACCTAGCTTAAAATTAGCCGCCGATATCGCCCAACATCAGCGCGATAGTGTGCAGGCATTGGCGCTACTCACTCAGGCATACAATCGGCTTAGTTAAAACGCCACCCGCGCCATGGCCAAATCAATCATGCCGGGGATTAATTTGCCGCATGAAGGCTAATGCGCCATCTCGGTGCGGTTGCGGCCATGGGCTTTGGCAAAATAAAGGGCTTCATCGGCGCGCGCCAACACCGCTTCGTATGTTTCATTGGATGAGAACTCGGCCACACCGCAAGATAAGGTGATTTTTAACGGCTGATCCTTAAACCGAAACGCGGTATTTGCCAAGGTTTCTCGAATTCGTTCCAGCACCACAAACGCTTGTTGCAAATTGGCGCGCGGGAGAATCATCACAAACTCCTCACCGCCGTAGCGTGCCACCATATCCACATCCCGAATGAGTTTATTGAGGGTTTTGCCGACGACATGCAGCGCTTTATCGCCGGCTTGATGACCGAAGGTATCGTTCACCTTTTTGAAGTGATCGATATCCCATATCGCCAAACACAATGCGCCGTTTTCTCGTCGCATTCGGGCAACCTCAAGCGTGATGCGCTCATCAAATGCCAGGCGATTGGGCAAGCCTGTTAACGTATCACGCAGCATTTTTTGCGTGCTGGCCACAAGCTGCTCTTGCAAGTGGCTGCGCGAGGCTTCAAGCCGTGCAATGCGGTCACGCATGGCGTGATTTTCCTGCTCAACGGTACTTAAGCGGCGATCTTCCGCCTGACGAAAGCTGTGAATATGTTCACTAATGCGCGAAATGCGCTCGCGCACCACCCGTTTCAGCTCATCTAAATCCGTGGCATCGGCCACCGTGCGATGAATATCAGCCACCTGCTCTGTTACGGCCGTATTCAAGGCCTTTTGCGATTCACGCTGGGCTTGAACATCATTTAAGTTCAGCACAGTGCTTTGATCAATTTCAAACAAGGCATCAGTGAGCTGCTGTAAAAACTCCGTCAGCTCAATTTTTTCTTGCTCAAGCGCGCGGCGCATATCGTTAATTAGCGAGGCCGCTCGATCAATTAAAATTGAATTGAGGGTCAAATCGCGCGGATTTTGCAAAACCGCCAAGAGCTTGGCGCGCCGCGCTTCCATAGCCTCAGTAAAAGCGACGCGCTCCAGCAACAGCGGCAAAAAATCGCGCACATCGGCTTTATCAGCCGCGGGGATTTGTGCATTTAACTCCGCGCGATCCGGCGCTAAACTGCCCGCCTCAATCGCTCGAATCGCTTCCCCAAGCTGCTCAATGCCTGGCTGTAAAACGGCAATCGGCAGGGGGGCATCGCCCGTTTTACGCAGCACATCCCGCAGCGATTGGCAAGTTGATGCAAGCTCTGGATAGGCTTTATCAACCGCAAATAACACCCGACCAAGCAAGCTGCGCAGTAACTCTTGCTGGCGCTGTTCGTTGGCCTCAAGCGCGCTAAATTCCGCCAGCAATTGCTCGTATTTCTCGCGGTAGTCCGTTTTTACCTTCTCATTCATCGCTCATCCTCAACGCATTAAAAACCGTACAGCGGGCTTTTATGTTCCAGCGGTGGCAAACGCACCGCCATGGCTAACGGCGTGTGGTCGGATACGCCATAGGTTAACGCCGCCACTGATTCAATCTCAACGCGAGCGCTTACCAAAATATGATCAATGGCACGCTTGGGTTGCCAGCTTGGATAGGTGTTGGGCGGTATGGGGGGCAGCTTTAAATCGGCCTCGGCGCACAGCCGTTGTAAATCCCGGTTGCTGGGTGTGCAGTTAAAATCCGCCATCACGAAATTAATGCCCGAATGCTCATTGCAGCGACTAATCACCCGATCGAGCTGCAAACCCCGCGCACGCTGGCTTAAAGATAAATGGCTCGCCTGTACCCGCAGCGGTTGCCCATGCCAGTTAAAATCAGCCAGCAACACACCCCGTCCCGGAATACGCCCAGGCAAAGCGTAGCGTTCCACATTCAAAGGCGCGCAGCGCGCCAATAAGCCCAGCGCATGCTGCCCCCAATGGCCCAAATCACGATTAATCCGCGAAGCCCAAAAAGGCAAGCCCGACTTGAGCGCCAAATACTCAATTTGGTTGAGAAAATGGCTGCGCAGCGAGCCGCCATCGGCTTCCTGCAGGGCAATCAAATCAAACTGTCCCAAAAGTTGCGCGATGTGATCTAAATTGTGCATGCGCTCAGGAAAGGGCAGTACATGCTTCCAGCCGTTAAGTACATAGTCTCGAAAATGCCGCGTGCCAATGCCCGCCTGAATGTTGTAAGACAAAAGCTTCAAGGTGGGCGCAGCTGAGGGGGTTAAGCCCGCCGGCTGATCTAAAAAAACCGGCGGGGCACTTTGATTGGCTCGGTGCTCAATTATCTCTGGCTTGGTCATCCCCACCGCTCCAAAATGCGCGTTGAACCTTGCATCTACCAACGCAGCCTTTGGTTGGTACGCCCCTGATTATTTCTGATGATCAGCGGTAATTTTAGCGATTAACGCGCTCGCAATGGGCAACATAGCCTCATTACTACCCGCCATATCCCCGGTCACCAAGTATTTGCCATTAATTAACAACGCGGGCACGCCGGTGACCCCCGCATCTTGGCCAACCGCTTGAGCTTGACGCACCGCATTATCCACGCCAAAGGAATCATACATTTGCAAAAACTGCGCTCGATTTACCCCAAGATCGGCATACATATCAGCTATTTGCTCGGTGGTCGTTGGGCGCATATTTTTAACATGAATATCAGCGAAAACTTGCAAATGCGTTTGCGGTAACACGCCCATCAGCTTGGCGGCAAAAAATGCCTTGGTCAAAGGCACCCAAGCGGGTGTTAGGGGCAGCGCATAAGGCTCAAATTCAACATTCGCGGGCAGGGTTTTTCGCCAAACATCAACGGCAGGCTCAAGATGGAAACAATGCGGGCAGCCATACCAAAAAAGCTCTTGCACAAGAATTTTGCCCTGAGGCACCACCTCATCGGTAATGACCGCGCGATAGTTCACATTTTCTTGCAACTTAACCGCTGCCGTGGGGGGCGCTACCGCATCGGCCGCGTGCAGGGCTGATAAGGGCGCTAAACCCAGCGTCAAACCCAAAAAAATCACCCGCAGAAAACCGGCTCCTGTGATTGTGCCTGTATTCAAAATAGCCATAAAAAACTCCATCAATTTTTGTGTTAAACAAAGAGCCTGTGCCGCCCCATGCTCCTAGCGTGACGATTGTACGGCATAGACAACTGAAAACGCGGGATGTTCGCCCGATATAAACCCCGAAATAAATTCGATGCAAAATAAACCCCGCCAAAGCGGGGCTCATTTCAGCGCATCCTCAAAGGGACTGCGAAGCGGCTATAGCTTACCGTAGGAGTGCAAGCCGGAGAGGAACATGTTCACCCCAAGGAAGGCAAACGTGGTAACCAGCAAGCCACCCACCGACCACCACGCCATCGCTGTGCCCCGCCAGCCTTTGCTTAAACGCAAGTGCAACCAAGCGGCGTAATTCAACCAAACGATCAGCGCCCAGGTTTCCTTAGGATCCCAGCTCCAGTAGCCACCCCAAGCTTCGGCGGCCCACATGGCGCCCAAAATGGTTGCAATCGTGAAGAAGGCAAAACCCAATGCAATGGATTTGTACATGATGTCATCCATCACGGCCAATGAAGGCAGGCGGTCATTGCTGCCATCGCCGCCCATTTTCTCTTTGAGCAAATAAGCCACACCGACCATGGCTGAAATAGCGAAGCTGCCATAACCAATAAAATTGGCCGGCACATGGATTTTCATCCACCAGCTTTTAAGCGCAGGCACTAAAGGCTCGATGGTATTGGCCGACTGAGCGAATTGATACCACATTAAAAAACCAAGCGCGGCGGTGACCACCGCCATCACGAAGCCGCCGAGGGCGCGGGTTTTGTAGCGGCGTTCAAAGTATAAATACAAAATTGAGGTGAACACACTGAACACCACAAACACTTCATATAGATTACTTACCGGAATATGGCCGTAATCAAAATTGATTAAATACGATTCACGCCACCGAGCAAAAAACCCGATAAAGCCCATCGCAATGCCACTCCAAACCAAGCCACTGCCAACTTTAAGGGTGAACTCAGACCGGCGCCACAGGCCAAAAAAATACGTGGGCATCGCCAAGGCGAATAAGGTCACCATCCACATGGTGGCGGCTGGACTTGATAAGAAATAGGTCAGAAAAAAATGACCCTCTTGAATCTCGTGCAGCTTAATGCGGCCAACCGCTAACCCGCCGGGTGTATATAAACCGTATTGATACAAAGTGAGCAACGCAAACACGGCAACTACAGCTACCAAAGTGCGCGTGGCCGGCCATAGCCAACCTAAAAAGGCTAATCCCGCCGCCGTACCCCACAATGTGCCTGAACCGTAATAACCCATAGCAGAGCCATAATTGGCATACGCATAATAAGCGCCCGCAAACAAAATTAAGGCATAAATGCCATCAATTAAGCGCAAGCGTGCCATGGGTTTTTTCATCGAGGCATCTAGCATCGGTATCATGTGTTCTTTAGGCACAGACATATCAGTTACTCCTGAGTACAAAAACAATCAGCAGCCCCAATGGGCTTACTTTAAAGCGGCAACACCAAGCCTAACTAGCAGTTTTAAGCGGGGGTGCCCGGTGTGCCCGATTCGGTCGGGCTGGGTTCTAGGTTTAGTTTTGACTCGGTGATCGCCAAAAGTTCACCGCAAAACAAGGCAAAATCTCGATCAAAATCAATATTTTTACGCACATCCGATCCCGCAACCAGCAGCCGCGCACCGAGGCCTTCCGGTTTAACCAAAATCCACTGCCGACGGTAATGGATGTAAAAGCCCATAAAAATACCCAAAACCAACATGATCGAGCCGATGGTGACCCAAATAGCACCCGGCGCGCGGGATACTTCTAAGCCGGTAGATTGGATCTGCTCAAAACTCACAGGCTGAACCAAAATCGGTGAACCATACGCTGGCAAGGCAGAAATGGCATCCATGGCATCATCAAAGAATTTAGCATCTTTATCGGTAAAGTCTTGTTTATCACCCAATTGCGTCAGCGTATCTAAGAACGCGCGTTCCAATACCGAGCGCACCACGCTGATAGAGGCTTGCTCCGCCTGCTTGGATGCCTCGGGGGTGAGCTTGCGATCGGCAAGTGCTGTTTCAATTTTAGATTGCATGGCGGGGAAGCCTTGGCGCACAAACACATCCACCAATTGAGCAATCGAAGCGCTGGCGGCTTGGGTGAGTTTCGCGTTGGCGGCGGCATCGGCACCGGTCGCATGCCCTGCATCACCAATCAGTTCGGCCGCAATGATTTGCATTTTGGACGGATCGGTCAGCGTTGCTAGAAAAGCCATAAACGTTTTGATTGAGCCGTTTTTATCCGCGGGGATATAAAGAAACTGCTGCTGGCCGCCAATGCTGCGCTTAACGCCACTCAAGAAATACTGATGCTCTTTAAACGTGACAGGGTAAAAATAGTTTTGGTACTCAATCGCCTCGCCCGCGGCGTTACGCAGCTTGAAAGTAATCGAAGGACCATAATTGACTTGGTGCTCAAGTCCATCGGCGCCAATCACCGGATTGATGTTGTACTGGCGGAAATCGGTGAATTCGAGCCGATACTTTTGATCGTTAAAATCAAAGTTCTTTTTATCAAATACTGCCGAGTCAATGGGTTGCGCCACACCCGCCTTGCCGCCGAGCTGCCACGCCTCCATTTTAAGCTTGGTGCCGCCATCGCCAAAACTGGATTGAAAAATGTTGTAGCCCATGTAGTGAACCGGATGATTCACCTCGATGGTTTTGGTGATTTCTGCGCCGGTCGCTTTATTGGTGAGCGTCACGTTCGACATGTACGATTTGGGCATCCCCGTATCGTAATGCTCAATGCTGAATTTATTGACGAACACTTTGAACGGCAGTTCTTGCACCACATAGCCGTCTTTAAGCCCGATGAACACCACATCGCCCCACTTGTGCTCAGGAATATTCACCGTGCCACGAAACGCTTGCAGGCCGCCCACGGGCACCTTGCTCGCTGCGGGCACCTCACTCACAGGGATATTGGCCGTCTCGACCTTAACCATGCCGAGCATATCCATCAATTTGAGCTGCATTTTGCTATCAAGCAAACCGCCGAGCAAAATCACGATAATCCCCAAATGCGTCAACACATAACCAATCCGGTTAATGCTGCCTTTGCGGCCAGAGATGAGGGTTTCATGCGCAGAGGCTTTAACACGATTTGAAAAGCCTGCGCTTTTGAGCGCCGCCTGAATCCTGGGGATGAGTATCTCGGGGGCTAACTCGCTGCGCATATCCGCTTGATGGGCAAATGCACGCAGGGATTTTTCTTGCGCATTTAAGCGGAAACTCTGCATGTCGCGCAAAAAATTCGGGGCATTGCGGATCACGCACGAAGAGGTCGAGGCCACTAAAAAGAGCAAAATAGCCACAAACCAAGTGGCGGAGTACACATCAAAAAGCGATAAATTGCGAAATACCGCAAACCAAAACGGCCCAAACACATCAAGATAGCTACTAAATGACTCATTCTGCTTGAGCACCGTGCCAATCACAGACGCAATGGCCAAAAACACGAGCAAGGTCACAGCCAAATTCATGGAGGTGAGCCAAAGCAAAAGCCGCTTGGTGAGGCCAATGGGCTGCATCACCCGAATCGGCCCACCAGATGCGGCATCTGACCTCGTAGAGGCCGGATTAGAACTATTCAAGGAATCGGACATGCGCTCAGCCTTTGGTCTAATTTTAAGTTAATTATAGAGTCAGAAATCTCGTATCGAAGCACTAAGAGCGCATCGTTCGGCACAAGTTCCCGAGCTGGGCACTCAGGTTTAGGTGCCACGCCGCAAAACACTTAAAAAGCCCGAACAACCGCACGGCGGCGAACCCAAAAGCGCTTATCTGGCGTTAGGGGAACGTTGCCACATGCTTAGCCAAATCCTTCATATCATCGTCGCTCAATTTTGATGCGATGCTGACCATAATGTCGGCGTGCTCGGTTTTGCGCTCATTATTGCGATAGGCCATAAGTGATTCGAGCACATATTGTGAGGTTAAACCGCGCAATGCCGGAAAACCCGCCGGTTGATTGCCTTGGCCTTGAGCGCCATGGCAAGCCGCGCACGCGGCAATCGTGTTGGCGTGACCACCAAACTTCCATAAGTGCGCGCCGGGGATGGAGTCATCCGTGCTGGCCGTTTTCACCACACGTTTTTGCGCTGCAAAATAGGCCGCCAAATCGGTGATTTGTTGATCGGTTAGCGCTTTAGCCTGCGGGCTCATGAGCGCATTAACGCGGTTGCCATCCCGAAAGGCGTGTAACTGCTCGGCGATGTAGCCCGCCCCTTGCCCCGCAATAGAGGGGAACATGGGCACCATGCTATTGCCATCGGCGCCGTGGCAGGCGGCGCAGGTTTTACTGGCCTCTAAACCCGCAGCAATATCGCCACCCGCCAGCACCGCCATGCTGCCGGATAAGGTTAAACCAAGAGCCAAAGCGCCTTTAAGCGCGATTTGGCGGAGCACAAAAGCAACAATCGGTAAACGTGACTGACTCATAGGGCACCTGTTCAAAATCAATTCAAAAATCATCCCAACTCAAAAACACCCCACCTTGGGCGGGCAAGCAGGCAGCAATTCCAGCCTCGCCCGGCGCGATCAACCCTTTGGTTATCCGCGCCGGGCGGATCTTAGTCAAGATGCCCCTCTGAGGTTTTATCTCCAAAACCGCCGCAGTTTAGCAGCTATAACCGCCGCATAGGATGCCGATCCATCAATACCCACGAGACTGAGTTTATCAAGCAATGCACGGCATTTTCACCTGCGCGTGCAGGGGGGCGTATGATGGCGACGTAATTTCCCCAAAGAGAGCGTAGGCGATGATTGACTTCCGGACGGCATTTTTTATTAAAAGCGCACCGTCAACAAAAGAACTAATCGATGATTTCGGCGCTGAAATCGCGTTTGCTGGCCGCTCGAACGCGGGCAAATCCACCGTGCTCAACGCGCTCGTGGGGCAAAAAAGTTTGGCGCGTACCTCCCGCACACCGGGGCGCACTCAGCTAATCAACCTCTTTGGCTTAAGTGACGAAACCCGGCGGTTTGTCGATTTGCCGGGCTATGGTTATGCCAAAGTACCCGAGGCGATGCGCCGGCGCTGGGGCGATGCGTTGGCCGCCTATTTTGCGGAGCGCCGTTCGTTGGCAGGGGTGGTGGTGATTATGGATATTCGCCATCCCTTAAAAGAAACCGATCAGCAAATGATCGAATACGCGCTTGGTCGAGCGCTGCCTATTTTATGCCTGCTCAATAAGTGCGACAAACTCAGCCAAAATGAAGTAAGCAAGGCGGTGTTCGCATTAAAGCGAGAACCCTCTCTCGCGGGCGTCGAGTGGCTGCCTTTCTCGGGGCTGCGCGGGGTGGGTGTGCCACAGGCGCGGGCGATATTAAGCGCGTGGCTGGCCACCGGCATTGAGCGCCCCCCCGAGCCTGAAGCGGCGCCCGAATCTGAAGAAGCGCTTTCACCCGCCCAAACCGACCTTACACCACCCGCCGCCTTGGCGCCGGATTAATACCCCCCCAATAAACCTTAATTCCACATTGGGAATTTTTGATTATACTAAAACGCTAATTGATTCGACCGCAGGGAATGCGGCCTTATGCGCAGAATCTTGTGCTAAAAAACAGCACCAAAAAAGTTATGACAAGGACAACCTCTTGATTCCACGGTGGCTACGCTCCATTCGGCTTTTAATTGTGGCTGCTGCCTTGGCGGTTTCGATTTTGGTCGCGCTGGCCATGTATTGGACCACCGCCGATGTGTTTGATCGCACGGTGCGCCAATCCGCCACCGAGATGTCGGCCTCGCTGGCTGATGGCACCTTCAATGCCATGTATCAAATTATGCGCCAAGGCTGGACGCGCGCGCAGCTCAACGAGTTTTTGCAAACCATTCGCAGCCAAGGCGGCGTTAATGGGGCGCAAATCGAGCTGTATCGGGGGAGCAAAGTCATTGACTTATTTGGCCCCATCGATCAACCCAATGCCGATTCACAAGTTTTATCGGTGTTTGCAAGCGGGCAAACCACAAGCCAAATGCAAAAGGGCATTATTCGCTACGATCGCCCCTTAATTGCCGAAGCGCAATGTCTGCGCTGTCATACCAACGCGACGGCGGGCAATGTGTTGGGCGTGCTTTCCATCACCCAGCCGGTTGCCGCGCTCACCCAAAAAGCCCATCAAGACCTCTTTAATCGCCTCTTGCTTATTATGCCGATGCCTTTATTGGCGGCTTTGTTGATTGCCTTGCTGCTCGGGGATCGCATGGGGCGATCGCTCAGGCGGCTGAAATCGGCCATTAGCCGGGTCGAGCGGGTGGAAGATTTGGCGCATATCCGCTTCAGCGATGCCCACACGGGGTTCTCTGAGCTGGATGATGTGCTGGTCGAGGTGGATACACTTACCGATAAGTTGCGTAATCTGGCCGTTGATCGCAACCTGTTGGAATTTGAAATCCGCCTACTTGAGCGCTTTGTCATTACCTCCGATGTGGTGCGCGATTGGCGGCGTTATGTGCGCGATTTATTGCGGGAAATCAACACCGTGCTCCCCATTCACGGCGTTTTTACTGCGTTTGCGGTGGGGGATCGCCCGCCGGGGGTTGAGCTATTTTGGTTTGATGCCACCGATGAAAACGTGGCAGCAACCATGAGTTTTCGCGTACAACAACGGATAAGTGAAACGCTGGGGGTCGCGGCGGCTACTTTGGTGCCAAGGCAGCATGCGATGGAACCCGCCAACAGCCCGGTGCTGACCAATGCACGCACGCTTGAAATTCGCACCAAAGTGCTCACGATGGATACCCCGCCTATGCGCGGCGTGGTGGGGTTAATTTTGCCCTTCGCGCACGATCAATCTGCCGTCGCCCGCTTGGTCATTGAGTCCATATTATCCACCATGCTCAACGTGGTAGGTTCCGTGCGGGCGATCGAAAAACACACCGAGGATCTGGAGTTTTACGCCACCCGCGACCCCTTAACCCAGCTCTATAATCAACGGATGTTTTGGTCGCTATTGGACTACGAAGTGGGGCGCGCTAAACGCCACGATTACGCGTTTAGTTTGCTGGTAATCGATATGGATAACTTCAAAACCATCAACGATTCGTACGGCCATGCCTTTGGTGATTTGTTTTTGCGCCAAGTGGCGGAGCAAATTCAAGATTCGATGCGGGCGGGCGATATGGTGGCGCGGTATGGCGGCGATGAGTTTGCGGCCATTTTGCCCGAGGCCGGCGAGAAAGAAGCCCGCATGGTGGCCGATCGGCTGCTCTTGCGTCTGCGTAATTTGGCCATAAAAACACCCGATGGTCAGACGGTGCGGGCTTCCTTGTCGATTGGTATTGCCATTGGGCTCTGCCACGCAACCACGGCGCGCGGGCTTTTTGCCATTGCCGATAACCAAATGTATCGCGCGAAAAATGCGGGCAAAAACCAATACGCGCTACCCAACCCCGATGAATTGCTTGATCCCGCACCCCCGCCAGGCGTGGATGAACAAGCGCTGGTCGATGCCCTTATCAACGAGCCGCCCGCGCTGTTTTATCAATCCATTTTCGCCACCCAAGATGCGCCCACCGAGGCAGGTTCTGAGCTTTTATTGCAACGGGTTGCGATCGAGCTCTTTGCGCAGGTGCACATTGAGGGGCACTGGCATTTGGCCAATGAGTTTGCATGCCAAATCGAGCGACGGGGACAAATTGAAACCTTCGATCGCTCGGTCATTACAACCCTTTTACAATCAGCCGCCGTGCAGCAGTGTGAGCGCTTATTGTTTGTGCGCATTTCGCCGCGCACCGTTCGTGCGCCCAATTTCTTACAAAGCATCGCACAAAGCGCCGATCAAGCCGGGATTGCCCGAGATCGTTTAGTGCTCGAACTCAATGAGCGCGAATCGCTGGCTGATCTGACGATGCTCGATCGCTTTATTGAATCACTCCACGGCCATGGGTTTAAGTTCGCCATCGAAAACGCGAGCTCAGGTCATTGGATTTTTCAGCATTTGCGCCGGTATGCGGTCGATTACATCAAAATTGATGCCGATTGGTTGAGCCATCATGAGCGCATAGCGCGCGATCGTGCCTTTATCGATAGTTTGCTTAGCTTGGCGCGCGCCCTGCAGGTTACGGTGATTGCCACCCAAATCCAAACGCCAGAGCACCTTGCTGCGGCGCGCTCGGCCGGCATTGTTTGGGTTCAGGGCGATTTCTTGGCCGAAAAATGCCAAGTCCCAGAAGCCCCCTCGCTGAGCGCATAGGCTAAAAGTGCGCGATGCGAATATCGGCTAGCACTTTGCGCGCCGAGCGCTGAGCGGTTTCCACCAAAGCCACTACATAAGGCAAATCGCGCTCCGGCCGGCGAAAGGCAAAATACAAGGTGGCATGCATGCCCGAAGCCCCCAAGGGGCGCATCACAATAGCGCCCCGAGCCAGCTCATCGGCCACCGCCCAAGCGGGCAATGCCGATACGCCGCGCGCATTAGCAACCCACTGCGCAATCATCACGGTGAGCTCTGAGCTGCGCGTAGCGGCAGGCTCTATGCCGGCAGGCTCCAAAAACCGTGAAAAAATATCTAACCTGTGTCGGCTTACAGGGTAGGTAATCACCGTTTGATCGGCCAACATGGCGGGGGTGATAAACGCCTCGGCCGCCAAAGGGTGCTGGGGCGCTAGGGCAAGCATAATGTCGTAGTGGAACAACGGCACAAAGCACAGTTCGGGGTTATCCACGGGATCGGAGCTTACCACCACATCCACCAGTCCCCGCATTAGCGCATCCAAGGCATCAAAGCTGTGCGAGAGCGATAAATCGGTGTCGATATTCGGCCATTGCTCGCGGTACGCATCTAAGGTGGGGAGCAACCATGAAAAACACGAGTGACATTCCAGTGCAATAAAGAGGCGCCCGGTATCGCCGCCCGCCAATTGCCGCAAATCTCGATCCAATTCATCCATCATCGGCAACACTTGCGCGGCCGCTTGCAAAAAACGCCGCCCCGCCGGGGTGGGTTGCATGGGGCGAGATCGGCGCGAGAATAAGGGCAAGCCGTAATACGCCTCGATGGCACGGATTTGATGCGATAGCGCCGACTGCGTTAGGTGGAGCTGCTCTGCCGCCAGTGCCAGCGATTCGCTCTCGGCAATCGCGCGAATGGTTCGCAGGTGGCGGGTCTCTAAAAACATCTTAAGTATCGCTGCGCGGGGTTTTCAGCGTGACCAATTCCTCAGAAGCCGTGGGATGAATCGCAACCGTGGCATCAAATTGCGCCTTGGTTAAGCCCGCCTTCACCGCCACCGCAAAACCTTGCAACATTTCATCAGCGCCATCGCCCACGATATGCAAGCCCGCCACGCGTTGCTCATCGCCAACACACACCAGCTTCATCGCGGTTTTAAACCCCTGTGCCGAGAGTGCGTAGCGCATGGGCGTAAAACGGGTTTCATAAATTGTGACGGCCGCATCGCCAAACTCCGCCCGCGCCGCCGCTTCGGTTAAACCCACGGTGCCAATCGGCGGATGGGCGAACACGACGGTCGGAATGTCGCGGTAATCAAGCTTTGCGTCGGGTTTGTTGTTATAGAGCCGTTCCACCAACTGCCGCCCGGCGGCAATAGCCACGGGGGTGAGTGGCGCGCGGCCGGTAATATCCCCAATGGCAAAAATGCTGGGCACGTTGGTATTTTGATAGTCATCGGTCGGGATAATGCCATTTTTAAGCACCTCGACACCCGCCGCCTCAAGCCCCAAATCCGGCGTGTTTGGGGCGCGACCCACCGCCCAGATGATGGTGTCGAAAGGGCCTAACTGCGCACCATCAGCCGATTGGATAAACTTGCCTGCCTCGGTTTGAATCAGCTGCTGCACGCGAAACGGCAAATGCATTTCAACGCCTAAATTGCGCAAATTCTCAGTGGCTACTTCGCGCAACATCACATCAAACGGGGCAATCACCGAATCGAGCATATCCAGCAAGGTCACCGCACTGCCCAATGAACGCAGTACGCCGGCCAACTCAACCCCAATGTAGCCACCGCCAATCACCGCCACCCGCTCGGGCAGAGTGGTCAGTGCGAAAAATCCATCTGAATCAATACCCAAGTCCGCTCCAGGCACGGGCGGCACAAACGGCTTGCCACCGGTGGAAAGCACGATATGCGGCGCGGTATAAATGTTGCCATTCACCTCAACTGCGGTTGCCGAGCGCAGCACGCCGCGCCCAGCGATAACGGTAACGCCCAAATCCACCGCATAACCATCCCAATAATGGCGAATATTTTCGACAAACTGGTTGCGCCCCGCCACGAGCTTGGCAAAATCGATACCATCATGCACTGGCGCAAAGCCCCAGCTTTGCGCCTCATGCCGGGCATGCGCCATATTGGCCGCATACCACATCACTTTTTTCGGCACGCAACCCAAATTGACACAGGTGCCGCCTAAATGCGCCGGCTCAATAACCGCAACCTTTTTACCGTATTGCACCGCCCGCTCGGCGATAGCCAGGCCGCCCGAGCCGCCGCCCAAAACAATCAAATCGAACTGGGTAGATAGAGGGGTATTCATGGGGATATTCCTGATTTTTGCCAAACTAAAACAGATGAGCAGTGCGCCACGGGTTGATACCGAAACCCAAAAAGACACGGCCTGTGGCGGATTTTTTCCCACCCTAGCAGCCTATCTTTTGGGGATTCGGTACCGGCCGGAGCCGGCACCCCGATAAAACGAATAAAGAAAATCGATTAGCGCGCGGCGATCCACTCTGCCAGTTTATCGCTGCCGCCAATCAATTGGCCGTCGATAAATACCTGCGGCACAGATTCTGAGCCGGTTGCGGCACGCAAGGCGCGCAAATTAACCTGTTCGCCGACCAAAATTTCATCAAACGCCATGCCCGCATCGTGCAGCATGCCTTTGGCCCTTGCACAAAACGGGCACGTGCGCCGCGAGAACAACATCACCGAGTGGGGTTTAACCGCGTTCGGTGCCAACCAATCGAGCATCGTATCGGCATCGGAGACTTCATACGGGTCGCCCTCGACATTCGGCTCGATGAACATTTTCTCAATCACACCATCACGCACTAGCATGGAATAACGCCATGAACGCTTGCCAAAACCTAAGTTTTCTTTATCGACCAGCATGCCCATGCCGGCACTAAAATCGCCATTGCCATCGGGAATAAAACGAACGTGCTCGGCTTTTTGATCCACCGCCCATTCGTTCATCACAAAAGTATCGTTCACCGACAGGCAGAGGATGTCATCGACACCGTGCTTGAAGAACACGGGCGCCAATTCGTTAAAACGGGGCACATGGCTTGATGAGCAGGTAGGCGTAAACGCGCCGGGCAATGAGAACACGACCACGGTTTTGCCTTTGAATAAATCGTCGGTGGTGACATCGACCCATTGATTATGTTGGCGGGTGCGGAATGTAACATTCGGGACGCGTTGGCCTTCACGATTTTCGAGCATGATGGGTTCCTTGAAACTCTTGTAAAAATTAAAAACAGGCGACTGAGTAAAAAACAACTTCATTGAAGTTTGATGACAATACGCGAAGCCGCCATGGGTTTGAAATTAAAAAATTCAATTATTTTCATAGAATAAAACTATTCAGATGAACCCGATTAATGAGCGCCATGGCTATCCTCAGCTAGGACCCTGTTGACGGGGCAATGCACTCATTGGCCCACAAAGATTCCACGGTTTCCCGCGCGCGAATCAGGTGCGCTTGGCCTGCGTCAATCAGCACTTCCGCCGGCCGACCTCGGGTGTTGTAGTTGGAAGCCATGGAAAAACCGTAGGCACCCGCCCCCAAAATAGCCACCAAATCGCCTTCTTTAAGCGCTAACTCGCGGGCACGGCCTAAAAAGTCACCGGTTTCACACACCGGCCCCACCACGTCCCACGTCGCGGTGGGTTGAGCGGGGTCGGG
>ERZ1669248.202-NODE-202-length-34036-cov-17.791707_pt1 | contig 34036 bp, 42 predicted proteins | sample MGYA00579296_ERZ1669248 | MGnify/ENA primary metagenome ERZ1669248 (study PRJEB41166, sample SAMN08046057) | hot springs metagenome | biome: hot spring; feature: neutral hot spring; material: thermophilic sediment; isolation source: thermophilic sediment from...
TTTGGATATAGTTGTACTAATTGTATTTTGAATGGTTCGCACCAGAACATTGGATTTACTCCTGGATTTGCACTCGATGGCCATCCATCCCAGTAGTCATTGACATAGAAGAGTAGCTTCTTGCAGTCACCAGTTGTTATAGAAACCATTTCTTTTACCACAAACTTTATTATCTCTTCAGTCATTGATATTTGTTCTTGTGATCCAGGGAGCATTCCTAGTGCTTTATTTATTAAGCTATCCAACTCTGGATTGCAGTATCTGGCCCAGTTAGGGCTATAGTTACCTATTGGCTTAACAAACTGACATTCAAGTATTTGATAATTCATTGGTATAACGAATGGGTCAGATGCAAAGGCGTGCAAGCCCCAGTATGAACCTACTTCAAATGTTCCATAGCTTGCAGCATTCCAGAACGGTGTGGATTCTAATACTTGAACACTAACATCTATTCCAAAGCTTCTCCACATTTCAGCTACCGCCTGTCCTAATACAATGGCATCGTATTCATATGTTGGTATATTGATTGTTATTTTCCATGGGGCTCCATTAGGCAATAACCACTTTCCATCAGGTCCACGCTTAAATCCTACTTTCTTTAGTAATTGCTCTGCTACATCAGGTGCATATTTCCACCATCCAATACCCCATGTATATGTTATTCTATCTTTACTCCACTCTTGTGTTATATATCCTTGTGCCTTTGCCCATTCATATATCTTAAATGGTATTGTGTCGTCAAAAACTTTGAATTGTGTACCATTGGGTAGTGTTATAGCGAATTCTTTTAGCCATGGCAATAATCTTTCTTGCCAGTAGAGAGTAGGTCCTTCTGTGCCAACAGGTAGTATAACAATTCTTTGAATACCTCTGTAGGCTTCTATCATAAGCTTTGTCATGTTAATTGCTAAAGCTAATGCCCATCTAACCTCGGTTATGTTATATGGATACTTCATTATGTTAAAGTATATTCCTCTATTTGTTGGGTCATAACCCCAGAAGTATGGCCATTGAGGAAGCCATGTAACTATTCGATTACCCATGGACTTTAGTATTGTTTCAAAAGCTTCTGGGCTTGGATCAAATATTGTGTCTAGGTTTCCTGCAAGTGTTTCTAGAACCTTGGTTTGCTGATCCAAGAAACCTCTTTCAAGAACCCATGTAGGCCCTCCATACCAGCCATATTTCTGTATTAAATCACCTAGGTCTGATCTTAAATAATCATCTCGTCTCTTCCATAGGAACCACATTCCACCTGTATCATAACTATGCAACACATAAGGTCCTATGCATACAGGTGGGTTAAATTTATCTTCATGGATTTTATCCATTGATATGCCTTTGTTTTCAAAATAATGCTTTGGCATTATGTACATAGCATTCCAAGCTTGGACGAGGAAGATGTAATGTGCATAGGGGTTTGGTTGTGTAAGTGTTATCTCCACAGTGTATTTATCGAGGGCTTTAACATCTTTAACCCATGTCTTTGCTGTGGCATACCATATTAGGTTGGGGTTGTTAAGCATGGCCTGAATAGTAAAGACAACATCATCTGCTGTAAATTCAACTCCATCACTCCAGTAAACACCTTGCTTAAGTTTTATAGTCAATTTTGTATAGTCTGGGCTATATTGTGGTGGTGCAGCAGCTAATATGTTAACTGGTTTGCCCATTGGATCAGAGAGATTGCCATACCACAAAGCATCTACACAAAATTGATGTATATGCCCTTGAGGCACTCCAACAACCCATACATTGAAGTTGCTAGGATCAGGTGTTCTGCCATGTATTATATCGAGTATAACAACATCCTTCCTGGAGACTCCTGGTGGGAGAGGAAGTTGTGCTGAAACTTTGGGCGTAAATCCTAGTATTAGTGATGCAAACATTATTACAATGAGAATTATTGCAGCAATTTTTACAACATTCATTGCTTGTTTCATATTGAAACCCATGTACATCACATATATCACCCATTATGCAACCTTTTACAGTCTGTGCATGTCCTGCGTTTTTAAGCTTTTTGTATGTATGAAGGTATAAAGGTAAGATAGGGTATGTAAAATTGTAGAAAACAAAATAGTATTATTCAATCGCTATTACTATTAACCGTTACGTAGCATATAGCCAGCATCTAACAGCTCTACCATTAATTTTTATTTCTGGTGGTGGGGTTTCATAACACTTTTTGGTAGCGTAGGGGCATCTCATAGCGAATTTACATCCCTGAAGTAGAAATTCTTTCAATTCTATTGTTGATCTTTTAAGAGGCTTCACCTTTTTACGTATATCTAGACTGGGTTCAAGAACCGATGATAGTAATAGTTGTGTATATGGATGCAAAGGCTCGTTATAAACCTTTGTAATTGGGCCTAACTCTACAAGATCACCTCTATATAGAACTGCTATTCTATCCCCAACATAATATGCAGTCAAAATGTCATGTGTAACATATATTATTGATGTTTTTAGATTCTCTTTAACATCTTTCAAAATGTTTAGAATATCTACACGTAATGATGCATCAAGCATTGAAACAGGTTCATCAGCTAAAAGCAGCTTTGGTCTAGATAAAAGTGCTCTTGCTATTGAAATTCTCTGTAATTCTCCCCCAGAAAATTCGTTGCTTCGTTTTCCATCAACTTTTTCTAGACTTAAACCTACAAATCTAAGTGTTTGATCAATTAATGTTTTTCTTTCTGACGCATTTCTCACTTTTAATAAATACTTTAAAGTGTCATTTAAATAGTCCACAACAGGTCTTAAAGGATTAAATGTTTCGAATGGATCCTGAAATACGGCTTGCACCTCTTGTCTATACCACCTAACCTCAGAAGATTTCATTTTGAAGATGTTCTTACCCTTATACAAAACAGTTCCATAATCTGGTACCAGCATTCTTAGTATTATTTTTAAAAGAGTTGATTTTCCACTACCTGTTTCACCAACAATTACTAAGATCTCTGGTTCTATAGGCATAGTCAAGGAGACATTGTTTAATGCTCTGAATTTTCTCAATCCAAGTAAACCATAGCCAAAAAGCTTAGTTACATTATTTATGTGCAACAAAGTATCTGTATTATTCATATTTTTAATCACCTTTTTGCATATAGCCAGCATGTAACAAAACGATTCTTGCTAATTTCAATTATTGGAGGCTCTTCCTTTCTACAAATATCCATTGCAAATGGGCATCTTGGATGAAACTTACAACCAGATGGAGGATTCCTCAAATCTGGTGGTGAACCAGGTATTCCTCTTTTAAGACCTTTATCTCCTCTAACTATTAAGGAACTCATAAGCATTTTAGTATATGGATGTAAAGGTTCTTGAAATACCTCTTCACTTTTGCCATACTCTACAATAGATCCTGCATACATTATTGCAATGGCTGTATCCATATATGCATGAACTCCCATATCATGTGATATTATAACAATAGAGCTTTTCTTACTATTTTGATATTCTCTTAAAAATGTTAAGATATTTAATTGTGTAACAACATCTACAGCTGTTGTAGGCTCGTCAGCAATGATTATTCTAGGATTTAACATCATTGCTAGTGTTATTACAACTCGTTGACGCATACCACCAGACAATTGATGGGGATAGGCGTTTAATACATCAGTTGGTAGTCCAACAAAATCAAATAAATCCCTTACGTACTTAGTAACCTCGTCTTTGCTTATCTCTATTCCATGAAACTTAAAAGTCTCAATTATTGTATCACGTATTCTCTTCATCGGATTTAGAACATTCATAGAGTTCTGTGGTATATAACTTATTTCTCTCCACCAAATCCTCTTAGCTAAATCCTCTTTATCCAATTTAGTTATATCTACTATTCTTCCTTCTGAAGTGTGTAAATATATGCTTCCTCTTCTTAAGACAAGTGGAGGATCTACAGCTCCATAAAGTATTTTAGCTAATGTAGATTTGCCACAACCAGACTCTCCAGCTATGCCCAAAATCTCATTGTAATTGAGATTTAATGATACGTTTCTTACTGCATGAACAAATCTCAACTCTTTTTCGCTTGACCCTATAACATAACCTCCATCCAAGTTAACTGCTCTTAGAACAAAATCTTGAGAGGTCATAATTAGGCAACACCTCCATAGAATATATGCTCATCTATTTTAATGCCGATAATGTATAAAGTTACTACAACGATTACTAGGAATATTGTTGGTATTGTATACCACCACCAAAGACCTAATAAAAATGATTGATAACGCAAAGCCCAATAAAGTGTTGTACCTATAGTTGGAACCTCCATTTTCATTGCTCCAAACATTGCTACTGTAGTCTCCATACCTATTGCCCAGAGCACTAAATTCACAAAGTTCACCAGTAAGTATCTAAGTGTGTAAGGTATGAAGTCCTTGAGCACAATAGTGTATTTTGGAGCTCCTGTTAAGTATGATGTGTATATAAATGTTCTCTCCTTTAAACTTATTAGAAGTGATACTAATGCTCTCGAGGGCCAAGCCCATCCAAATATAGATAAAATGAGACCTATCATAGGCAGTGTTATAATGTCACGCCATGCAAATACTAATGTGATTAACGCTGGAAGAGGTGGGAGACTACTCATTATATCTATAAACGTTAGTATTATGCTTATACCTCGTCTTATTAGAGCGGTAGTTGATGCTAAAACTATGGTGATTAGTATAGATACAGAAGCTGTTACAAAACCTATTGTAAGTGAATTTAGTAATGCAGCAGGTATAACATCAAATAGGTTTTGACCTGTTAATGTTGTGCCAAATGGGTATTGCAAAGATGGTGGAAGACCTTGTGGAACTTGATACCATCTACCTGGATTAGTTTTTACAAAATATCTCAGATGTATAATGCTGAATAATACAATGAACAAAAATACTGCAAGCGCAACTATAAATACTTTATCTCTGATTAATTCTCTGTAGCCCATATTTAATCACCATTCTTCACTGTCCAGGGTATCTTATCCTCGGATCTATCAATGGATATATTAAATCAAGTATAAAAGTGGCTATTGCAACACCTACAATTGATAGATATGTTATTCCCAACATTAAATTGTAATCAGCATTTATTACAGATACCACAAGCAATATTCCTATTCCAGGATAGGAAAACAAGTATTCTACAAGAGCATTACCTGTGAACATCATTCCTAAACTTAGTAGCAAGTATGTGAATTGTGGTGCTAATGAATTTCTGAATACATATTGGAATATGGTTCTGCTTGGAGCACCTCTAAGCCTAGCAAATTGTATGAAGTCTTCGTTCTTTAACTTTATAGCTAGGTTATGCATGGATAAGAAGTTGCCCATCCACCCCCAAAGAATTAGCGCACCCAATGGAGCTATGGATCGCTGTAATGCCATTATCATAATCTGATACCACGAAGCCCCTACGAATGTACCAGTAGCTATAGAACCTTTTAATACAAGTACATATAGTATTAAATATGCTGTAGCAAGTATTGCAAAAGGAATTGGGTTTAAACCTAGAGCTATAACTTCAAGAGTTCTTGCAAGTTTTCTTCTCTTTGTTAAAGCTGTTAAAGCACCTAAAATATTTCCAATAAGCCATGTTGTTATTGATGCTAAGAGGAGTAGAAGTATTGTCCAAGGCAAGGCATTCATAATTATTGATATTGCAGGTGTGGGGAAATATGCAAATGAAGGCCCTAAATTCCCTGTTAAATAGTTGCGTATAAATCTAAAATATTGCTCTATAGGAGATCCCGATAAACCAAATATCTCATACAATGTGTTTCTCATAGTAGCTATTTCTTCTGGGCGCATACTCATAGCATATGATAATAAGCGTGATACTAGTATATCAGCAGGATTAAAAGGCATAGCTCTCGATATAATAAATACTATTGTTAGTCCAATCCAAATTGTTACAAACATCCTAATAACACGAATTATTATGTATTTTGCTAAAGGATGCAGAGACTTCACCTAACACTTTTCACTGTTCATATGCACGATAGAGTAATGAGATTCAGCAAAATAAATCTTTATGGTTTTCATAAAAACATTTTTCCTAAATTTTCATACCAAAATGCTATCAAAAAATCACAATCTATCCATTTGCAGAATCCCAACATTAAGATATATGTGGTAAACATAATTGATGTCTCTACAGAGGTATGTACTGGATATACACATTCTTGAAAATTGTAGAATTCCTCTCATTTCATTATAGATTAGTTGTAATAACATTTTATCATGTCTCAAAGCATGTATTGCTTGAAAAATATTTGGAAAAAGCTCTAGGAGACTGTTAATATAGTAATTGATAATAAAGTGTTGGAATATATCACTTTGGAATAGCTCCTAAATAATTGTTGATGCTTCTACAATATACTAATAAATGTAAAGAAAAGGAATTAGTTAGAAGAGTTGTGATTCCAGAAATTTGTGTGAATACAACAATCCTAATATGCTGAAGTTAGTTTTATCAACAATTTAACATTTATTTAATTGCTTACCTACATACCACATTAATTGCTAAATAGTTTTTTCAATGCTAACTTTACTTGTTCACGATCTATTTGATTGCCTTTGAATTCTATTATGTCTACAACTTTAAACTTAGATAGTAACTCCTTTAACTTTTTGCCTGCTACAGAACCCCATCCATAGGATGCTAAGATGAGTATTTTCTTGTTTTCAGGTATTTTTGCATTAATAAGATTTGCTATGTGTTTCATTAAGTGGAAAATGTCTGCATCATATGTTGATGTGGCTAGAACTATGTTTTCAGAGTCTAGCACATCACCAATTATATCGCTTTCCGCATCTCTATGAGTATCTGTGAATCCATATATTCTGTACTTTGCTTCAATATTTTTAATTTCTTCTTCAACAATTTTCACAGCTTTTTCAACAAATCTATACATGGAGGTGTAGACTATTGTGGTTTTGTTCTTTACAAACTGCTTTGAGCTCCAAAATTTGTATAACTCTAGAATTGGTTTCAAATCTCTGTATAATGGTCCATGACCAGTTGCAACAATTCTTATATCAAGATTCTGGTTTTGAAGTTTAGCTAAGTTCTTTTGAACCCAGTCTATGTACTTGCCAATTATGTTAGCAAAATACTTTTTTGAATACCATTTGAACAAGTTTTTCTCTTTCTCATCCATATCATCAAAAAACACTTTTGATGGTATTCCATAAGAACCGAAAACATCGCATGAAAACAGCATTTTCTCTTCCTGCAGGTAACTAACTATGGTATCTGGCCAGTGAAGCCATGGAACATGAATAAATTTCAGAGTGTATCCACTAAAAGTAATATTTTCATTATCTGATACAGCTTTAAACTTTGTATTTAAGCCGTAGAAAGAGTTCAAAAGATCTTTAACCATTGGATGACCAACAACAATTGCATCTACAATTGAAAGCAGGTTTTTAAGTGATCCACTATGGTCAGGCTCTGTATGGTGCACAACAACATATTTAATGTCTTTTAAATCAACATGCTGCTTCAATGTTTCAATAAATAATTCTCCATATGTATGCTTCCACCCATCAAAAACTATGGCACCTTCTGGAAGCGTGGCAATATAAGCATTGTATGTCACACCCTCTGGTATGTACCACAAACCCTCAAAATACTTTGTTTCATCATCACAAAGCCTAAGCATTAAAACATTTTTAGTTATTCTAGATACCTCAACCTTTGGTATGGGCAATCACCAAAAATTTTAGCCTGTTAAGCAAAATAATAAAAGCTTTTTAGTGACAACACCCTTAATGCTAAATGAAATTAGTAGTGCGCTAAGCAAAATCAGATTCATAACAAGTTGCAATACTATTGCTTGTGTTTTTCTCATTTATCACAAAAACTTTTAATGCGTGTCATTGCAACACTTCATTCTTTAGCTGGTGTCCAATATTGTGGAGATAGATCCAATGATAACACTGGGATATGTAGTATCAATACTAGCACTAGTTATTGGGGTTTTGGTAGGGGTATATAAAGAGGTTAGGAATAGAGGTGAATGATTATTGTGGTGCAGCAAACGGTTTTTGACATTGATGCAGCAATTATCTTTGTAGTAATAGCCACATCAATAGCAATTGGTTTTATAGGCTATAGAGCAAATAAGACAGTATCGCAATTTCTGTTTGCAAATAAGGCGCTGGGTTCATGGCTATTAGCATTTTCGATAATGTCAACATACTATAGTGCAGCGTCGTTTCTTGGTGGTGGTGGAGCTACATACTTGTATAATCTAGGGTTTGGTGCATGGCTAACAGCATGGCATGTTATAGGAGTTCTAATTCTATGGTTTGTTGTAGCAAGCAAGTTATTTGATTACGTGTCAAAAACTAATGCGTTAAGCATTCCAGAACTAATTGAGCATAGATATAAAAGCTTTGGAGCTAGGGTTATAGCATCATCGATAATAATATTGTTGTTCACGCTATATCTTGTGAGTGTATATAAAAGTGGAGCTATTGTCATTGCAAAACAGTTTAGTATAGACTTCTCAATAGCTCTACTGATACTTGTAATCCCAGTTTTGATATACATTGTTGTTGGGGGTATGAGAGCTGCAGCAATAAACAATCTATTCCTGGGAACATTGATGCTTGTAGCCGCTGCATTAACATTTTACTACATAATGTCATATGTTGGAGGACCAATGGAGGGCTTGAAGAAGCTATCCAACACTACTATACTCGGCAAATATCCAGGCGACTTGTGGCTTAGAATAGATGGTATGGGACCACCACAAGCAATGAAAGAAAATGCTGTTCCTCAACTTATTATGAGTATAGCATTCTCTATTGGAATGGCTCAAGTGGCTTTGCCAAATCTTTTACTGCAATTCTATGCAGCTAGAGATAAAAAAGCTATATCTAGAGGAAGAATAATTGGTCCTGTACTAGTTGCTTTATATGCCATGCTCATGTTTTCATTAGGTGCTTTTGCACATTTAATAATAGACAATAAGCTTTCGAAGGAACAGGTTACTGCATTGATGAAGGATGTGGACTGGGTAATACCAACAACAATTTCTATGATAGTAGAGCCCGGGTTGAGGGGAATCATAATAGCAGGCCCCATAGCAGCATCAATGACAACAATAGCACTTACAGTTTTAACAATTGCAAATACCGTTGTAAGAGACTTTATACAGCCATTTAAAAACATAGAAAAAGAGTCAACGCTTGTTCTAACAGCAAAAATAGCTTCAATTATGTTCTCACTCATACCAATACCGCTGGCGCTAACTCAAAACCAGCTAATAATAGATTTAGTTTCAGCATCATTTGGAACAATATTTGCATGTTTTATAGGTCCAGTAACAATAGGTTTATACTGGAAAAAAGCATCTAGAGAAGCTGCAATTGCTTCTATGCTTATAGGAGCTGTAACTGGTGTTACATGGTATATGCTTATATATAGAAAATACACATGGATACACTCAACAATACCAGCAACAATATTAGCAATTCTAACCTTTACAATACTAAGTATTACAACAAAGCAAAAATGACTATAAAAATCAACTAATTTTGTTTTTTATTTTATTTTTATTTTTAAATACACAGCAAAATAAATTAAAGCATTTTAGTCATTATGTAATAATGCTTTACTCTTTCAATGCCAGGTACCTGAGCATAGAAAAATAAATGCGAAGTCCAAGGTATTACAGCATGTCTAAATCCCATTTCCTTTAAATCATTCAATGCTTTAAAGAGAAGAACAGTGCCAACTCCAAGTCTTCTTTTACTTGGATCAACACCTATTGGTCCAAACTCGTTTTTCCCCATTCTAAGATATACTGAAAATCCTATTAGTTCATTTTCTTGTTCAGCTATCCATATAGATGGTGGTTTATTTCTAAACGCATATAGAGACTCTAAGCGCCAAAACGGAGAATCAAAAGTCTTTCCAACCCAGTGACTAACCCTCTCAGCCTCATTCTCAACACCTCTTCTAAACTTGACACCCTCAGAAACAAGCTTACTCTCTAATTTTCTAACCCTCTTTAAGTAAACGAATTGCGCCAGATTTACCTCATAATTAACTGTTTCTTCTTTCTTTGAGTATCCCCTAGACTCAAAAAATTCTAAATAGTTTTCGTAAAGAGTATTTATTCCAGGCATGAAATAATAAGGTGCATAGGCATAGAGAACAACATACTTCTTACCACGGCCCTTACTCATTAACTCAAACTCTAATAAAAGCTTGTCCAAAACACCTCTCCACTCATCACTAGATAAATCTGGGTCTACAACAAGCTCTTTAATCCATATAACATCTCTATATTTCTCAACAACCTCACTAGGCTCTTTAGCAATTTCAACACCAGCCAAAAAACCTCTAACATTACCAAAATCATCAAATATGAAAAGGGTTAGCTCTTCATCAAAATTGGCATCATCTACAATAAAGGACTTGAATATGCCGCAATCAACATTATCAAAAGGAAAAGCCTTGTTATGAAATCTACATACATAATCTAAAAGCTTTTCATCTCTAACATCCCTATAAAGAGCTACTTTAAACATAACATTTCACCTAGATCCAATGAAAATACAAAAAGCAAAGCAATAATATGCATTTCGCTTTAAAAGGCAGCAATGCTAAAGCAAATCAATAAGAATTTTGGTACTCTATTAAGGTAAAAATAAATTTACGTCCTTCTCTCAACTTTTTGTTAATTATACCTTTCTCAAGAATTTAATAAATGTTAACCCTAAGTTAAAGTAGCGATTAGTATATGATGATGAAGAGCGCTTGAAACTCAAACTAATAAGAACTAAGAACTAACAAAGTACTTTAAAATAAAGATTCCCATCCCTAGAATTGGAAGGAGGTTAAAACAGTCAAATCCTTCTGATTTGAAGATTAGCCTTTGTTAAAGAGCCTTTACACAAATCTTGCCTTTATTTGTGTCTTACATGTACTTAAGATTTGTAAGTCCAAGATTTCGTGTAATTAATTGTGTTTTTGGCATTATCTTATTTAGATAACTTGGATAAGAATTGAATTAAAATATGTGTTCAGTTCTTCACATTACAATATTATTGCATACTAACTAGTAAAGAGCATATGTATTGAGAATATAATGTTAGAAGAAAAGCTTTTATTCCCCTCCATAGCAAACAGACTTAGCTAAAATTGTTGAGGTTTCAAAAATTGGAGAGTATCAAGCTTATTAGGTACTCTCCGTGGCTTGTTCATTTCAATACTGGTGCTTGTAATGGTTGTGATATAGAGGTTCTCGCAGCTATAACCCCTCTATATGATCCTGAGAGATATGGAGTCAGACTTGCTCCTTCTATTAGACATGGAGATATTCTTGTTGTTACAGGTGTTGTTACCAAGAAGTCTGCTGAAAGGTTGAAGAGATTATATGAGCAAATGCCTGGTGTTAAATATGTTGTTGCTGTAGGTTCATGTGCATATGATGGAGGTGTTTTTAAGGGTAGTTATAGTGTTGTTGGTGGTGCAAACAAGGTTGTTCCTGTTCATGCTTATGTGCCTGGCTGTCCCCCGAGGCCTGATGAGATTCTTAGAGCACTTCTTCTACTTTTGCAAAGAGAAAAGCAAGAGGTGTTAGAAGCTGGCGGCAAGTAGAGGTGTGGATGATATATTAAAGCAATATATAGTTAGAAAAGAGTTTATGAAGCCAAATAGAGATGTGTACGTAGTTAACGCAAAGAACATTAGAGACGTTATGAAGGCTTTGAAAGAATCTTATAGTGGGGGTATATACTTAGCAACAATAGCTGCTGTAGATAAGGTGAAGGAAAATGTTTTTGAGCTAAACTACTTTATTCACATAGTTTACCTAAGCAAAACAATTGTTATAAAAACAACTGTACCTAGAGATAACCCAAGAATAGACACAGTCATAGACATATTTCCAGGGGCTTACGAGGCTGAAGCAGAAGCCTATGATCTAATGGGTATAGAATTTGTAGGTAATAAATACTTGAAGAGACCATTCTTTGCACCAGTTGATGTAGTTGCTCAAAATATTTACCCACTAAGAAAAGATGCTCCGGTGTAGGAAAATGGCGGAGCGTGAAGCCACAACAGTAATTAAAATTCCAATAACACTTGACATACCCATAGGGCCTCAGCACCCAGCTATACATGAACCTGTTATGCTTAAGATCTATGCCGATGGTGAGGAGGTTGTTCATGCTGAGGTCAACACAGGTTATAATCATAGAGGAGTAGAAAAGCTTATGGAGAAAAACTCCTTCTACAAGGATAAATTCTTATCTTCAAGAGTATGTGGAATATGCAATACTGTTCACGAGAATTGTTATACAAGAGCTGTTGAGTACTTAGCTGGGCTAGAGCCATCGCCACGAGCAAAATACATAAGGGTTTTGGCGATGGAGCTTGAGAGGATACACAGTCACATGATAATTAATGCTATTATGGCTGAGGTAATAGGCTTTGACACTTTATTCATGTATATAATGAGGGATAGAGAACTTGTTATGAAGGCAAAGGAGATTCTAACAGGTAATAGAGTTGAAGCAGAAATACACATGTTTGGTGGTGTTAGAAGAGACATAGATGATGTTAAGAAGGATAAAATAATGGATATTCTAAAGAAGTTAGAACCCAGATTAAAATACTATAGAAAGCTATTTGAGGAGGATCCAACAATTAATAGTAGATTAGCTGAGATTGGAATACTAAAACCCGAAACAGTATTGGGATATTCTCTTCTCGGCCCCATTCTAAGGGGTAGTGGCATCAAGAGCGATGTTAGAGCTGAGGATAAATATGATGCTTATGGAGAAATACCATGGACTGTTATAACAAGGCCTGAAGGAGATTCTCTTGCTAGAATGCTTGTGAGATGGGATGAGGCGTTAGAGTCTCTTGAGATTTGCAAATACATTCTTGAGCATCTTCCCCAAGGCCCTGCTGTTGTTGATGAAAGAAAACTTCCTAGAGTATTTCCACCTGGAGAGTCTTACGCTAGGGTTGAGGCTCCTAGAGGAGAACTTGTTTACTACATAAATAGTGTTGGTGGTGCAAACCCCTATAGAGTGAAGATAAGAACACCATCAGCAGTAAACATAATTAATAGTGCTTTTAGCTATGTTGGTCACAGTATTGCTGATGTGCCGGTAATACTTGTTAGCTATGATCCATGCATATCATGTATGGAAAGAGCTATTGTTTTAGATTTGAAGAATAATGTTGAAAAAAGAGTTCCGTTGAAATACATAGCCCAGAAGAAGGTGAGGCTATGAGCATAATAAAGGAGGTAATCAAAAACTTTTTCTCAAAACCATCAACAATTGAATATCCACGTAAAGCAGAAATACCTGTTGAAAAAGATTTTCGTGGAGAATTCTATGCAGATTTGAAGAAATGCACAGGCTGCACATTATGTGCATTGGAGTGCCCTGCTAAAGCTATTGAAATGAAGAAGTTGCCTGAGAATATAAAACTTAAGCATAACCCCCGAGGTCTATACCCAGTTGTTAACTACATGACATGTGTATATTGCTATCGCTGTGTAAGGGTATGCCCAGTAGATGCATTTATAACCACACCCAATTACAAACTATCATCAGTAAAAGAAGTTTACTCTGAAGAAAAAACTTTGAAAACATTGGGGATGGGATAATGGATCTCGAAACCCATGTTACAACAGTTTTGTCCGCCATTATTCCTATATTCATAGTATCAATAATTCTTTATTCGATAAGACTCTTCAAAGGGCCAACAATTCCAGATATGGTGATAGCAGTTGATGCAATATCATATGATTTAGCCGTTTTTCTAGCTGTTTTAGCTATAGTTTTCAAATCTCCTATACTCATACCATGTGCTATAATCTTGATGTTATGGGCTTATGCTTTGGATATTTATGTGGCTAAGTATCTTGAAGCAAAAGAGTATGGTGATTAGCTATGACAGATGTGAATTGGGTGCTTATAATAATTGGAGAAATAATGGTGATCTGGGGGGCTGTATGCGACTTAATAGCATCAATAGGTCTTTTAAGATTTCCAAACTTCTATGTTAGACTGCATGCACTTACTGTAGGAACAATCTGGGGGGCTTTCGTACCTTTGATAGGTGTGAGCTTAATCGCCATCGGCTCTGAATTCCTTGGGGATTACAGATGGTTTATGGCTGGAGCAGCATTTGTAACAGCAACTCTGCTTCTATTTCTTGCTCCAGTAGGTTCTCATGCAATTGCTAGAGCTGCGCACAAGTCCAAGGCGGCTGTTGTATATCCAAAGGTTGTTGATAAACTTGAGGAAGATAGGGAGAAGGGTGAGATAAGATGATAACACTAGAAGTCTACTATTTATTAATGGCTGTAGCCGCTGTCTTATCTACAGTAGCAACGTATTTTGCTGTAATAGAAAGGGATTTAGTCAAGGCAGCTATATTCTCAGCTCTTCAAAGCAGTTTCTATGCATTGATTTTCTATTTATTGATGGCTCCAGACATATTTCTAACCTATGTCCCTGTGTCTGTGGGTCTATACACAGCTCTGGTTCTTATCTTAATAAAGAAGACTGAAAGGTATGAAGGTGAATAAAAATGAAGAGTAGAATGCATGCAGCAATACTTGCAACAATAATAATTATAGTTGTGGTTTTAGCTATGGCATTTGCCTTAAAAGGTATAGCACTATACATTCCTCCACGTAATGTGCGTACACTAGCAGAAATATTCCTCAACACAACCTTCAATCAATGGGTAAACATAAGCGCCATGGCACCTGAAGCTGTAACAGCTATTGTTTGGGATTATAGAGGTCTCGACACACTATTTGAAACATCAGTTATGTTTATAGCTATAGTCGGTGCACTAACTCTTAGCCGAGGGGTTGGCGAGAAATTATTTATTAGTGGAGCATCTGAAGCAGGAGGTCTTTCAGTAATAGTAAAGACTATAACAAGAATAATCTTGGTTATGATATCAGCTGTTGGAGCATCTATAGCGCTTCACGGACATTTAACCCCAGGTGGAGGCTTCCAGGGAGGAGCAACAATAGCTGTTGCACCAATGATACTAATAGTAACCTTCTCTGTTTACTTCATAGTTAAGAGAATATCGATAAAAAAGGCTGTTTTGCTCAGAAGTGCAGGGCTAGGTGTAATAGCCTTATCAAGCTTTATAGTACTTATAGTGGCCTTATTTAAAGGCGGTATAGCTTATATATTCCAAAACCAGGTAAAGATGTTTTCACCATATAGCGTACCATCATACATAGGAGATTCCCTAGTTATTGGAGGAACACTCCTACTCTTTAACGCAGCTGAAACTTTCGCTGTGGCCTTTGGATTCATCGCGTTACTAATTCTAATAACACTTCCAGAGGAACAGTTTAGGAAGATTATTCTGGAGAGTGAGGAGTGATGGAGATAATATATGTACTCTTTAACATAGCTGTTCTTGCTCTAATTGCAAACATAGGATTGGCTCTGTATGGAGTATTTACAAGACCTAGTCTAGTGAAGAAGATAATAGCTCTAACAATATTTAGTGATACCATTAATCTAATGGTTGTTTTGATTGGTTTTAGACATGCTGAACCTAATCCAGTACCACCTATACTTATATCTATACCGCCAATAAAGGAGGATATAATAACTTTTATGCAGAAAGCCGTAGACCCTTTACCACAAGCATTAGTGCTAACGGCAATAGTTATAGGCCTTGCTGTGATACTGTATTTAATATTCTTAACCATTCAAATCTACAGAATCTATGGAACAACAGATGTGAGGAAAATAGCAAAGCTTAAGGGGTGAGACTAATGGGTAGACTTGCAAGAACCATACCTGCAATCATGTTAGCATTCATAACATATATTGTTTTCTCAGGATCAACATCTATATATGATTTAGTAACAGGTACAATAATCTCTATAATTGTTGGGGTTATAACATCAAATATTTTGCTTGAAAATCCGTCGAAAATAATTGATGTAAGAAGATGGTTTTGGCTCATAGTCTATGCTTTGCACTATTTCTTCATAGACGAGGTTAAAGCTCATGTGGATGTAATTAAAAGAATTCTTCATCCAAAAATGCCTATAAATCCTGGCATAGTCAAGGTGCCTATAAAGGTTAAAACTGATTATACATTAACAGCTGTTGCAAACTCTATAACTAATACCCCTGGTACAGTTGTTGTTGAAGTAGATAGGGAAAAGGGTTACTTCTATATACATTGGATAGATGTAGCAACAGTGGAACCTGAGGAGGCTAGAGCTCAAATATCTGAAGTTTTTGAAAAATTTGCGAAACATGTTTTTGAATAGGTGATGAACATGAGTATACCTCCAAATCCGCTCTATGGATTAATTCCACCACTACTAATATCACTTGCATTTATAACGCCTTTGTTAGGCATGATCGTTAAAGACAAAAGATTTTTACAGTTGTATGCATGTAGTATAGCAGTAGTAACATTTTTATTGTCAATTGTTATACTTGGTGATATATTTGCTAAAAATGTTGTTGTTTACCCATTTGGTGGGTGGCCACCTCCAGTAGGTATAGCTTACGAAATAGATAAGCTAAATGCATTCCTAGCCTTTATAGCTTCAGCAATAATTTTAGCATCTGTTATATCATCAACAGCATATCTCAATAGGTATAAAGCCTCAACAATATCCTATCTCTATACAGCTATAATAGGTTTTGCAACAGGTGTTTTAGGGGCCTTGTATACAGGGGATATATTCAATTTGTTTGTAATGATGGAGGTGCTGTGCATATCACTATATGTCATGGTCTCGTTCCATAGAACTAAAGCTGAAGCCATTGAAGCTTCAATAAAGTATTCACTTGTAAGTATAGTTGCCTTGGTCTTCTATTTTCTCTCCACAGTACTAATATATTCAGCATACCAAACACTGAATATGGCTGATTTAGCTATTAAATCAACACTCAACACAAATTTGGCAACTCTTAGTGGAGGATATTTTGGTGACATACATGTTGTTACAGCCATAGCTATGGCATTAATAATTTGGGTATTCACACTAGAATCAGCTTTGTTCCCAAATCACTTTTGGTTACCTGACGCAATTAGCGAAGCACCAACACCTATATCAGCAATGATTCCTGTAGCAGAAGCTGTTGCAACATATGTTATCATACGTTATCTCTTCACAATCTTTGGTCCCAACACCATTCTAAGTATGAACAATGTTAGAAATGTGATGCTGTACCTACTTCTGATATTAGGCATTATAGCATCTATTGTGGGAAGCATTATGATGGCTCTTCAAAGAGATGCTAAAAGACTTCTAGGATACAGCTCAATAAGTCACATAGGCTTTATATACACAGCCATAGGTTTAGCAGCCTTTGCATCATCTCCAGAAGCTGTAGAGCTACCTCTGACAGCTGCAATATTTCACATGGTGAACTATGTAATTTCAAGTTCTCTTCTATTCCTTGCCGTTGGAGCTATTGAAATAAGTGCTGGTAGTCGCATTATTGATGAGATTACGGGACTAGGTAAATATGCTAAAGTAGCTAGTATCAGCATAGTTTTAGGTGTTTTCAATTTACTTGGGCTACCACCTCTGGGTGGTTTCTTCAGCAAATTGATGATATATCAAGCAGCGCTTGCCTCTAATCAACCACTAATATTCATATTAGTTGTTATTGCAACAGCTATAAGTGTCATGGGATATGCAAAACTATTGTTGATACCCTTTGGTATTAGCAGAAAAGAAGTTAAGATTAGAGAAAGTCTAGGTTTCTCCATTCCAAGCATAGTTTTAGCTATTTCAACTATTCTTCTAGGTTTGCTACTACCCATAGGGCTAATGGATCTACTCAAAAATGTTGCTCAGGCAGCTTATGCAAATAGTCAATACATAGCCGAGTTTATTAAATATATGAAAAGTCTTTGGCCATGAGGTGGACTTAACATGGCTATTCAAACACTTGTATTAGATCCAATAACTTTAACGCTAGTACTTTCAGGGGTAATGACATTGGCAATAGTAATTATCTATGTAATTGCTGCTGTTCTGAGGAGAGGGAGGATATCGGTAGAGGGTGATGAGATGTATATAGGTGGTGAAAGTGAGGAAGTGCTTAGAAATAAAGTACCAAGTGTTTTAGCTCTTTACTGGGGCATTTTGAGTAGAGCATGGAGAAGAAGTGTAAAGTATCTGAGGGATAGTATACACACAGGTGTGTTAAATGATTGGTATGGGTATATGGGTATGTGGCTAAGCTTGTTGCTAATAGTTGCAATAGTGGCGATACTAATCTATGTAAAGTAAAGGTGATGTAAATGGATATAGCAATAACCATACTCAATACACTTGTTGCAACCATTATATTTCCAGGTCTTATCTTCATAACAGCCTTAGGACTATTTAGTGAATGGTTTTATAGAAAAGCTGTTGCAAGAATGCAAAATAGAATGGGACCAGCTTATACAGGTCCCTTTGGAATTTTGCAGCCCTTAGCCGATATGCTCAAACTCTTTCTAGCTAAGGAGGTTAAGAAACAGAGATATTCATCGATACTCCTTGCTGAATTAGGATTAGTTATAGCCATTGCAAGTATTGTGGCATCGCTATTCATGCTACCTCTATCACCTATAAGGTTTTCAGCACCATACGATATAATCGTATTAATGTATCTCTATGGTGTTTGGCACTTCATAGGCCTAGTTATAGCAGCGCTAGCATATCCAAATCCATTTGTTGTTGCAGGATTATCAAGATTAATAGCATTAACAGTTGTTATAGAGCCTTCAATATTCGCATCTCTGCTAGTTCCAGCAATACTTGTTTCATCATCTTGTCAACAACCGTTTTCGATAATCTGTATAGCTACAAACTCATGGAGTGCATGGTTTAAATCCCCCCTGGCATTTGTAGCTATGGCCTTAGCTCTAGCTTCACTAATTGTATCACTACTCGCAAAGCTGTGGCTAAAACCATTTGACATACCAGAAGCAGAACAAGAGCTTATAGTAGGACACATAACAGAATTCTCAGGAGGTTTGCTAGCACTATACAATCTCTCTCATGACATCAAATTTGCGTTTGCAGCAATACTAATAACGTATCTTTTCCTAGGAGGTCCATATCCATATAGTCATTTAAGCATAGAGGGTATAGTATTATTAATAGTTAAGTACTTAGCAGCTCTATATGTATTAACACTAATCAGAGCATCTTTTGGTCGAAGAAGAATAGAGCAAGGAATATCCTTAATTATGAAGTATAGCTTAATCCCTTCAATAATAGCCATAGTATTAAGCATAACAGCTGTTATAATAACATAAAACAAACAGTGTTTAACAGCTTTTTAACAAATACAAGTATTGCTGTTCTTCACACTTTTGCTCAAATCCAATTATGTAACATTCTATATTAAGGAGATTAATACCTTCAAACAATTCTTTGCAATAACACTGGTAACACTTCAATAATGGATTCACAATTAAATTATTTCTCATACACAAACACTCCATTAACCATAGTTTTGACAACTCTATAATTCTCATCTAGAACAACTAAATCTGCACGATAACCCTGTTTTAAATCGCCTATCATTAGATTTTCCATGTTCACACTCTTAATAGGAGTTAGACTAGCCATTTTAGCTATGCTGCTTAGAGAATATCCAAGCTTAGCTATATTTGCCACAGCTTTTTCCATAGTTAAAGTACTGCCAGCCAAAGAACCTGACTCTAGTTTACATATACCTCCCTGAACCACAACCTTTAGCCCACCAAGCTCGTAAACACCATCTGGCATATCTGTAGCAGCTATGGAATCTGTTATTAAGACTACTCTATCTGGCGATGCATAGTCAATTACCATTTTTACAACTGCTGGATGCAAATGAATGAAATCCGCTATAACCTCTAGATAAACTTTAGGTGACTGGAGAAGAGCCATGGAAATTCCAGGATCTCTATGATGAAATCTTTTCATGCCATTAAATAAATGAGTTGCCTTGGTAACACCCATTTCCACAGCCTTCAAACCATCCTCATAAGACGCATTTGTGTGACCAGCACTTACAACAATTCCAACAGCTTTTGCATACTCTATAACTTCATTTGCTCCTCCAACTTCCGGAGCTATTGTTATTTGCTTTAAAACACCTTTGCAATTCTCATACAAATTTTTGAATTCCTTAAGATTTGGGAAACGTATATATGCAGTATTTTGTGCACCAGCAGCTTCAGGATTTATATAGGGCCCCTCAAAATGAATTCCCAGTATTCTCGCCCCATACTCGCTTCTCCAATAGCTCATAGCCTCTTCAACAGTTTTGCATACATTCAATAATGTATCCAACGGGGCTGAAACAGTTGTTGCCAAAAAACCTGTTACACCATGCTCTGCATAGTATTTGGACATGGTAAGAATGTCATATGGACTTTTACATGTTGTTACATCAAAACCTTTTATCCCATGAGTGTGAGTGTCTATAAATCCTGGCATAACAATGAGGTTATCCAAATCTATTTGAGATCCAAATCCAATTGACGGACTTCCAACACCTATTTCAGTTATTAAACCATTTTTAATGACTACATAACCATTTTCAATAACATCACTTGTGCTAATAATTTTTACATGTTTTAAAACAGTTTCATTCAAAACAATCACCAAACACAATATTAACTTCTGGATCTAATAACTTAATTACAATGATTGAAAACTAAAATCGTTTTAATCAATTATTTAAGAGCATCAATTGTAATTTACTTTCCATACTAAAAAGGTTGAACGAATATCTATTTCCTTCTTAAGATTTTTGATCTTGTTATAAAGGCTTCTACGCTTTGCATTAATGAGTATGTTGATAGAAATAAAAATGCTTTTATTGACAATATTAATAATGCGATTCTATCGATGTAGTTATTACAACACATATTAATTTCATATAACCTACTCATGATGGTCCATACTTTTGGCAAATTCTTCATCATTTTTATTGATAAAGCAAGGGATATTCCCAGATTAGGGGATAGTTTACGAAATACTTCTATAAGCTTCGAAATGTTGATGCAGTTAATCATAGATAGCGACAATATTGCTACGGAACTAAACTTAAGAATATTTATAAACATAAGATCTATGTTGATAAAACCTAAAACAATAATTTGGCTTGCAACCATCAAAGCTGAGTATAGTAGCATCATTAACATAACGACTTTGAATATAGCTTTAAAAATTCTTAAGCTTATAGCAACAGAAATCAAGAGTATAAACATGAATAACACCATTAGCAAAGCTCTATTGTTCAGAAATATTATTGTAAGTGATGCTACCACAACTATGATTAGTGTTGATATTGGTTCTAGTAAAACTCTACATGTTTTTACCATTTATTGACCCTTCATAAGCTTGCCTTTCTCAAGAATATAGACAGTATTGAAAAGCTTTGCAAAGCTAAGATCATGTGTAGCTACAATAACTGTTTTTTCATTTTCTAGAAATTTGTTAAAAATATCTACAAGAATCTTTTTAGATTTACAGTCAAGACCAAGGGTAGGCTCATCAACAATTATAGTACTGGAATTTGAAATATGTGCTAGTGCCATGGAGAGAAGTCTTGCCTTGCCTACGCTAAGACTATAAACATTCTTTTTTGAGTCTCTGTCAAGATTAAAAACACTTAAAACATTTTCAATATTACCATCAAATTTACATTTACGAGCAAATAACTTTGCAACATCCTCTACACTTGCACTTGGAAACCAGTAAACAGGGTTTTGGGGAACCATAAATAATTTTGTCCTTTTGCTGATATTAACAAATCCCTTAGAAGGCTTTGCAATACCTGCTAAAATATTTAGCAGTGTTGTTTTTCCACAGCCATTCCTACCTGTAATGGCTATTGCCTCTCCAAAACCTATTGACATAGTTATTCCTTTAAGTATGTGTTCATAATTATAGGTTATATGTACATCTCTAAGCTCTATAGCAGTACTTGTTACATTATTTCTAGCTCCTAGTTTTGGCAGATTCGGGCATTCGGTTGTAGAAGCATCGAGTTTCACAATACTACTACAAAAATTTTTAATTAAATCTATTCTATGCTCAGCAACTATAATGACAAGCTTATTACTTTCAGCAAAGCTCTTTAAATATTCAAATACTTTTTCTACACTCCACCAATCTATGTGAGACAAAGGTTCATCAATAGCTATAACCTTGGCTCCTCCAACTAAAGCTGTATTCAAAAGAAATCTATATAGTTGCCCATCAGAAAGCCTGTCAATGTCCTTATCCAAGTCGATATCACTACAGCAACTCTCAATTCCAATAGCTGCCAGCTCCTCTCTAGGAGTAGAACCAATGAAAAAACTATAGACATCTTGTGGAACATAAGCAACAAGACCTCTATGCAAAGCCTCGGAGGGGCTTAACCCAAATATGCTTATCTCACCATCGATCTTAAAATCCTTGTATAGCTCAGGTATGAGGCCTGTAACCACCCTCAAAAAAGTTGTTTTTCCAGCACCTGTAGAACCTGTAACACAGATGATTTCACCCTCACTAATCTCAATAGATAAATCCTTGATAATTTCATGGTTGTTGACACTAACACTTAAATTATGAACCTTAACAATTTTGCTCAATAACAACACCTCTTTGCTTTAAATAAGAAGAAATAGCTTTTGCAGTAGATATTGCAATTACATGATCCATTAAAACATCTTGCGGAATGAAAATAGCTACAGAAACTAGAAATATAGCCAGTATCCTGTCATTGCTTGAAAAACCAATGGCATTTGAAACTTTTATTACCCATGAAAACAAATTTTCATTTGATAAAGCATAGTAAGCAAAGACTATAAAACCTAAGATGTAAATAGGCAAAGCAGCTACAACTGAAAGAAGAAGTAAAGCTATGAAATCCTTTACACCAACATCATAAAGCTTTATTTTTCTCAAGTTAAGATAGGCTCTTGTGAAAATGCTCATTAAAAAAGAGGCTATTGGAAATCCAGCTATGTAACCACCGGTATAGCTAAGCAAAACATGGAGACCTCCTTTAAAACCAGAAGCCATGGGCAAACCCAAAGCTATCAAGACTATGTAGAGAAGCTGAGAAAAAAGGGCATGCTTTGGTGGAAGAAGCAAACCACCTAATATAATTCCCACATTTTGCATGGTATAGGGTATGGGGCCTAGAAAAAAGCTAGCTTGAGCTAGTATACCAGTTAAAACAGCTATTAATGTTGAAAATGCGAGGAGCAGAACTTGTGTAGCTATGGATTTGCTACATATAGTCATGCAAATCCCATCAACAATTCTAAATTGGGGTTATATATAGCTTTTAAGATGCGAAATTACATTGTAAAAATTGAATTAAGTCTGCATAGAAATATTAGGAAAAAGGAATACTTTATCACTTGCTGCACAAGATCTTTAATTATCAAATGATATTAACTCTGGAAGATATGTATTCTAATAAAAATATAGTTAATGCCGCGGCCGGGATTTGAACCCGGGTTTCCCGCGCCTTTTTCAATTCTGCGGCGTCACGGGCTCGAGAGGCCCGCATACTTGACCGGGCTATACTACCGCGGCACTGTTGTTACGATTGTGTTTTGTTGCCTTAAAAGCTTATTTTCCTATCTAATCTTTCTTTGGCATGGCATGAAAATGAAGAGACGTGAGAGCATTAGTATTAGAGATATTGCTTTAGAGAGAATGGATATTTTATTTAGGTTAGGTGTTGAAGCTGTTAAGAATGGTTACATAGACTTGGCTAAGAGGTATGGAGAGTTGATAAGAAGAATTTCTATGAGGAATAGAATTAAAATTCCGAGAGAAATGCGAAGGTGGATTTGCAAAAACTGCTACACTATTATGGTGCCAGGATTCAATGCAAGAGTCAGAACACGTAGAGATGGAAAAGTTTTAAGAGTTGTAACAAGATGTCTTTATTGTGGTTGGATACATAGGTATCAATTTGTGAGGAGAGGAAGTAATGAAAGTTAAAGGAAGTTTTAAGGAGCTTAAAAAGCTTAAGATAGCTCAGCATAGAGCTGATGTGAATATAGGAAAACTTGGTTTGCATGAAGGTGTTGTCGAGGAAATAAAGAGACGCTTAAAAGATCATGGAATTGTGAAGATAAGAATATTGAAAAGTGCTCGAAGCATTGTAAGCGGAGATGATGTAAAGAAGCTTGCCGAACTTCTTAATGCTTTTCTTGCAGATGAAAGAGGATATACATATGTGCTTATAAGCAGAAAGCGTGAAAAGAAAGCAAGAAAAGGTATTTAGTTGTTGGTTTGATAAGCCATGGTCACTGTTAGAGATGTTCCAGCAGATATGCTGATAAAGAGACTAGCCGAGTATCTAAAAAGCAATGTTCCTATGGTTAAACCTCCACAATGGGCTTTATTCTCAAAAACAGGTTCTCACAGAGAAAGAGTTCCTGATAATGCAGACTGGTGGTATGTAAGAGCTGCTGCAATTCTTAGAAAGCTTTACCTAGCTGAAGAACCTCTGGGAATAGAAACCTTCAGAACAATTTTTGGTGGTTTAAAAAGAAGAGGGTCGGCACCACCTCACTTTAGGAAATGTGGAGGATCTAATATAAGAAAGATTTTACAGCAACTAGAAAAAGCTGGACTTGTAAAAAAGACGGAAAGAGGAAGGGTAATATCAGATGAGGGGAGAAAACTATTAGACAGAATGGCTTTGGAAATATTCAAGGATTTATTAAGAACATCGCCAGAACTTTCAAAATACGCCCCCAAATCACTTATTGCAGCAACAAGTTAATTAGCCACTAGCAACAAGATTATTATATTTGACTTATGGCTAATGGGTGATACAAATTGTTTGAAGATGCTCAGATTTATAGTGATAGTGATGAGGTAGAGGCGTTACTTGAAAAAAGATATAGGGAGATTCTTGCTAGAAGACGCGAAGAGGAGAGGAGAAAAAGAGAGTTAGAGGAAGAAGTAAGAAGACAGGAAATACTAAGAACTATTCTGACTCCAGAAGCTAGGGAAAGACTTTCAAATATTAGGCTTGTTAGACCAGAAATTGCTAGAGCTGTTGAGGATAGGTTAATAGCTCTTGCATTACAGGGTAGAATATCACAGCCTATAACAGATGAGGAGTTAAAGAGTATACTAGCAGAGATCTATGAAAGAACAAGAAAAGATTTTAGGATTAGTATACGTGAAAAATGAGAGATGTCGAAAATGGCTAGAAATAAGCCATTGGCTAAAAAGCTTAGGCTCATAAATAGAGAAAAATCTAATCAACCAATACCTGTGTGGGTAGCTATAAAAACAATTAGAAAAGTTATGAGAGGCTATAGACTGAGGAATTGGAGAAGATCCAAGTTGGGTGATGTTTGAAATGCCTAAGGACAAGAATGAGGGTATATATCTAATACCACTTAGACATGTTTATAGAGCTGGAAGTAGAAGAGATAGGGGTAAGAGAGTAATAAGCTATATAAGAAAGTTTTTGGAAAGGCATTTAGGTGGAAAGGTTATTTTAGATCCAGCAATAAGCATGTTTATCTATAGCAGAAAGATAGAGAAACCACCAAGAAAAATACTGGTGAGGTTTTTAAAGATAGATAATGGTATTTACAAAGCAATGCTTGCTGTTGAGGTGAAGAGGTAACAGAATGGTTATTATTGAGAGAACAAATTATAAGGGAAATCCAAATATAGGCGTATTTGTTTTTGCAACAGACAAATTTGTTTTAATACCATCTGATTCTGACGAAAAATTTTCAAAGCTTGTTTCAAAAACTCTTCAAGTTCCTGTAATAAGAGTGTCTATTGCTGATACAAGTTTATTGGGAATATTCATTGCTGGTAACAATAGAGGTGTTTTGGTTCCTCACATTGTTAAAGATTGGGAATTCAGAATTTTGAAGAATAGTATTGATGTAAATGTTGAGGTTGTGAAGACAAGGTTTACAGCACTTGGAAATGTTTGTTTAGTTAATGACAAAGCTGCATTAATTCATCCGGAGGCATATGAAGAATTGAAAAAAGTTGTCGTTGATGTTCTAGCTGTTGAAACAGTTGAGAAAGGTATTATTGCTGGTTTTCCAACAGTTGGTTCAATAGCATTTGTTAATAATATTGCAGGTCTTGTTCATCCTGATGCTAATGAAAATGAGCTTGAGTATTTATCAAATACTTTCCAGGTTCCATTTGACATAGGAACGGTTAATTTTGGAGTTGGATTTATAAAGTCTGGTCTTGTTGGTAATACAAAAGGAATTTTAGTCGGAGATAGAACTACAGGTCCTGAGATTTTGAGAATAAGTAAGGTGTTTAGGGTGGTAACCTCATGACCAATGTGAAGATATATAGAGTAGAGGGTGTAATGCTAATATCTGCTGACAAGCTGCCAACGTGGCAGAGGTTCTCAGTTGAGGTAAGAGCATTAAATGAGAAACACGCATTAGAATACATATATTCAGTGCTTGGAAGTAGGCATAAGGTGAAGAGAGCAAATATAAAGATACTTAAAATTGAGGAAATACCTTTGGAGAAAGCTGAAAGCAAGTATGTAAGAGACTTGTCCACACTAACTAGAATGGTGATTAAATGAGTGTAGACAGGACCAGAGCTGAGGAAGTTATTCAACAACTACTTATACAGCTTGAAGAGCTTAGAGAAGCCATTAGAGTTGTTCAAACAAGATCTTTAGCATTATCATCTGAATTACAAGAGATTAGAATTGCTTATGACACACTTGGGGAAATTCAGAAGCTTTCTCAGCAAGATGTGTTTGCTTCATTGGATAGAAATGGCTATGTATTTGTTAAAGCAAAGCTTTTGTCAGTTGATGAAGCTATTGTTAGACTTGGCAAGGAATACTATATATCTTTGCCAATTGATAAAGCTAAGAATGTTCTTATGGAATATGAGAAAGAATTGACAGAAGAGCTTAGAGAAACTGAAACTGAATTAAGAAAATTAACTGAGTTATATAATCAAATTCAGAAGAAAATTCAAGAATATGTAGCTATGCTGCAAAAAAGTAGTATAAGTGAGAAACGAAGCTAATTTAAGGTTTTTTCATTGTTTTCAAAGATAAAGAAAGTTCTTCAAGATTTTGCACAACAAATTTCAGAAGCTATTCTATATAGAACTCTAAGTGAAAAGGAAATTGATGAGTACTGTGATAATCTTTTCATGCAGCTTATAGAATCTGATGTTGCATATGATGTAGCAGAAAAAATTGTAAATGAAATCAAGCAGCAGTTAATGGGTAAAAAGATTAGGCGAGGAGATGATGCGAAAAATTACATAGATACAGCTGTGGAAAAATCGCTTGAGGAAATGTTAAAAGGTGTAGGCACCTTTAAACTAATGAATTTTGTGAAGAGTGTATTGGCCAAGGAGAAACCAGTTAAAATTATGTTCATGGGTGTCAATGGAGTTGGAAAGACAACTACAATAGCTAAGATAGCACATATTCTGAAAACAAATGGGTTTAAAGTTGTGGTAGCTGCAGCAGATACATTTAGAGCTGGTGCTCAGGAGCAGCTAAAAAAGCATGCTGAAAGAATTGGTGTAACATTTATTGGTGGTAGATACGGCTCAGATCCAGCAGCTATAGCATTTGATGCCATTGTTTATGCTCAGAAAAATAATTTTGATGTTGTTTTAATTGATACTGCTGGTAGAATGCATGTTGACATAGATTTAATGAATGAGCTTAGAAAAGTGGCAAGGGTTGTTAAACCTCATTTAAAGCTTCTTGTTTTAGATGCTTTAACTGGCAATGATGCATTAGAACAACTAAAGGGTTTTGAGGAAGCTGTTGGTGTAGATGTTGTTGTATTGACAAAAGTTGATGCTGATGCAAATGGTGGTGCAGCATTAACAACAATCATTGGTGTTGGCAAACCAATTGCATACCTAGGTGTTGGTCAGGGATACAATGATTTAATTGAGTATGATCCTGCTATTGTGCTTAAAATGCTTTTTAGGTAAGCTTGTATAGACAGCAGGTTTGTGAGGGTTAAAAGGTGTCAAAAACATTAAGAGAAGCATTTAAAGACATGGGCAAAGTGCTTGAGCTGGCAGAGAAACCTGATGCAGATGAATTTAAGCAGATTTTAAAGTTGACACTACTTGGATTTACACTTACAGGCTTAATATCATTTGGTATAGCAACTGGGCTTTATTATCTAATGACTGCACTTGGCATAGCTTCAATTTCTTAAATGGTGTTGAAAATGTTAGAAAAAGAAAGACAAGACAAAGATATTCAAAAACAAGAAAGTGATGTAAGTATCACAAGACAAAGTACCTTCTTTGCTGTTAGAACTACAGCTGGTCAAGAACTTAACGTATTGCTAATGCTTGAAGTAAGAGCTAAAACATTAGATTTGCCTATATACTCAATTGTTTCCTTGCCAAATCTAAAAGGTTATGTGGTTATGGAGACTCCAGGTCTTCATGTTGTTTATGAAGCTATAAGAGGATTGAAACATGTAAAAGGAAGAGCTTCAGGCACTCTTAAATGGGAGGATTTGGAATCATTGCTAAAACCAAAGCCTCTTATCGATATGCTGAAGGAAGGTGAAGAGGTAGAAATTATAGCAGGTCCATTTAGAGGAATGAAAGCAAGAGTTGTTAGTGTTGATAAAGTTAAAAACGAGGTTTCATTAAATGTTTTAGAAGCTAGCTACCCCTTAACAATAACTGTTCCTGTAGACTATATTAGGCTAGCCAAAAGAGAGTGAGTGATATGGCAAGAATAAAGGTGGTAAAGGCCCAAATAGAAGGAGGTAAAGCAACAAATGCACCTCCTCTGGGTCCTGCAATAGCTGATGCTGGGCTTAACATAAGTGAGGTTATTAATGAAATAAATAAGATGACTGAGGCTTACAAAGGTCAAACAGTAACGGTTAAACTTGTTATTGATTTAGACACGAAAAAATATGATGTGTTTCTGGAATTGCCAACAACAACAAGCTTATTGCTTAGCATGGCTAAGGTATCTGAACCATCTGGAGATCCTGCACACAAAAAAATTGGTAACATAAGCTTGGAAGATGTGATTAAAGTAGCTTTACTTAAAAAAACAGAGCTGAATGCTAAAAGCCTTAAATCTGCTGTGAAAATAATTCTTGGATCAGCTAGGTCAATAGGCCTTACAGTAGAGGGGAAGGATCCGAAGGAGGTTAGCGTAGAACTAGATAAAGGTCTATATGATGAGATTTTGAAAAAGTATGAAGGTGAGTGGTCTAAGAGGTGATGTAGATGAGCTCCTCATTAAATGAGTTAAGAGAGCCTTTGAAAAATGCAATTCAGCTAGCTTTGCAGGTTAAAAGACCTTGGAAATATGTTCAGTCTATTGAGTTAATATTAACCTTTAGAGGTGTGGATGTGAAGAAGCAGCAGGAGTTTAGGTTCAGAGATACAGTGTTTCTTCCTAAAGGTGTTGGCAAAGATGTTAAGGTGTGTGTTGTTACAGATGATGCTATGGTTCAGAAAGCAATTGAGGCAGGAGCTTTTATGGGTATAGGAAAAAGTGATTTGGCGAAAATTGATAAGAAAAGTGCTAAGAAGATTGCTAATAGATGTGACTGGATATTAGTTAAATCTGATTTGATGGGAGTTGCAGGCAGGGTTCTGGGCCCAGCTCTAGGACCTAGAGGAAAAGCGCCTATACCATTTCCACCAACAGCAGATATACCACAATTAATTACTCGCTATAAAAATGCTATCAGACTACACTCTAAAGAACAGCCATGGGTTGGATGTAAAATTGGTGTAGAGAAAATGTCTATAGATGAACTAGTTGAAAATGCAATACATGTTTTAAGCTATGTAGAAGAAAAAATTAAAAGACCTTTGTTAACAGTTGCAAAGATATATGTTAAAACCACGAGCAGCCCGGCTATAGAGGTTGTGTAGAGGTGGTTAAGAGCCATGAAGGCAAAGTTTGTAAGAGAGTTAAATAAAATAGTTAAGATGCATTCTAAACAAGTTGCTGAAGAACAGCGTGCTAGAAAAGCTATTGAGGAAAAGAGAAAAGTTGTTGAGGAGGCGAAGAAGCTTTTATTAGAATACAGAACACTTATTTTAATAGATTCATCAAATCTCCCATCAAGATATTTGACATTTCTTAGGAAAAAACTGGAAGGTGTTGGTGTAGTAAAGCTTTTCAAGAATAACTTGCTCTACATTGCGATGAAGGAGCTTGGCATGGCTAATGTGGATGAGTTTGCAAAGTTTTTGCAACAACAAAACATAGCAGTATTTATTAATGCTAATCCATTTGAGGCAAAGCTATTACTAGACAAGATTGTAATGCCCTGGAAAGCAACACCTGGAGAAAAGATAGAGCATGAAATTGTTGTTCCATCAATGAAAACAGATGTTAAACCAGGTCCTATGATGAGTCTTTTCAGCAAACTTAAAATACCAATACAAGTAAGAGATGGCGTTATTTGGATAGCTAAAGAATCTGTTGTGGCTAGACCAGGCGATACTGTTACACCTGAACTTTCATCATTATTTGAAAAGCTAGGCATTGAACCAAAGTTTGTAAGAGCATCTATAAAAGCTGCTTATGAGAGGGGTGTTGTCATATCTGGGGATAAGCTTGTTCTAGACATTGATGCATATAGAAAAGACTTTGCAGAAGCGATATCAAATGCCATAAACATAGCATCAGAAATTGTTGTGCCAGACCCCATTGTTGTAAAAACATCACTATTTAAAGCATATTCAAGAGCATTAAGACTTGCAGCAGAATCAGGTTTAATAACAAAAGAGACAGCGGCAATAGTATTCTCATCTGCCATTTCAAAGGCTTATGCCTTGGCGCAGCTACTAGCATCCAAATCACCGGAACTCGCACAACAACTACAAGTTAGTGTTGTACAGACACAAACCGAGGTTCAGCAGGCTCAGCAGCCTCAGAAGGTTGAGGAGAAGGAGGAGAAGAAGGAGGGTGTTTCTGAGGAGCAGTTGGCTGAGGGTTTGTCGGCTCTCTTTGGTTAAAAATAAGTACATGCAACAATTTTCTTATATTAATTTTATACCTCTATATTTGCATGGCGTCTTCTAAGCTCATCTTCATCCTTTCCAAGTCTATGCATAAGCTCTGCTATAATAGCATCTAGAAAAACCATTGTGCAATCCTCAAACAGTGTTCCAAGTGGTGCCAAGGGCTCGTGTAATCCAAGTACTTGTCTAGCGAAATAGTCTTCAATATCACTTATCTTTGTTCTTCCAGGAACCTCAACCACGATATCAGCTATTTTAGCTAGTGGAGAATCTATATAAGTTGTTATTGCAACAACTATGGCATTAACCCTTTTTGCAGCTTCTGCAGCTGTAACTATTAACGCTGTTCTTCCAGAGCCTGAAATGGCTATAACAACATCACCTTTTTCTACAGGTGAAACAATGGTATCGCCCAAAACATATACATCATAGCCTAAATGCTTAAGCCTCATAGCAAATGCTCTTCCAACAAGACCACTTCTACCAGCACCCATAACAAGCACTTTTCTATTACCTTTATAAGCTTCCTCTAAAACCTTAATGAAAGCCTCAACTTGGGTTCTCTTAAGAATAGACAGAGAACTCATAACAAAATTTGCAATTTGCAAAAAAGCTCTATAAAACATTGGAACACTTTCAGCTAATTCAGGATTGCTCAAAGTCTTCAACACCATATAAAACATTTAAGTAAATAATATAAAAAGTTTTTCTATACACAACCATTTGTCTCTTAATGTTTATTTCTAACCATCTTTGTTCATGGTCACTCTAAGGAACTTCCGCCTTGTCTATACATTACATGTTATCAACATGAGTTCATGGACAGCTGCCGAAAGGAATGGTATGTGCTCCTCATTTGAGATAATCATATAGACTTGAAGCAGTATTCTTATTGCCTAAGCAAGCTTTAGGAAATAGATGAGACCAGTGCTTATAAAACTTTGCATTTCACAATTAACTATAAAACAACCCAATTTACAGGAATTAACAGCAAAATTCAAAAACCCTTCACGGTATAGTGTACCAACAGAGCCGCCGTAGCTCAGCCTGGTAGAGCGCCGGCCTTGTAAGCCGGTGGTCGCGGGTTCAAATCCCGCCGGCGGCTTCAAACAATTGATCATCAGTTAATAAGAGTCTTGCTTCCTTTAATTAGCTTGCTCCATGATTTTAGAGCTTAATTTGAGAAAGTTAATCAGATTTTCAAAACTGTTGAGACTTTGCGTAAATTGCTGAAAGCAGAAATTAATTCACGGTTAACATAAATTAAAAAGCTCATAAACTTTTCTATTTCTAGAAGAAACGAGATTTTTAATTGTAGACATTATAGAGTTGTTGAAGAGTACACTCAAATATTTTGATTAGTTTTTATAAAAGGGTTTTTCATGACAAAGTTTAATGGCTTTAAAATTGTGCTTACTGGTGATGAATCTCTTGTAAGTACATATCACCATACTTATCTTGGTTTTGCCTCAGGTTTGCCTATGGATGTTTTTCCTAGTATCTTGGGCAACTTTATTTTCCCTACATTAAGTGATGAACGTGGCAGAATGAAGACAAGTCAATATGGACTATGCAAAATTGAAGCAGCTTTACTTGATAATGGTTTTTCCAGAGATGATGTAGCTATTGTTGATCCTAGAAAGTTAGATAGGGCCATAGGATCTGAGACACGTGTTTTGGGTATTAGTGTTTTAGATCCTCTTGGCATAAACTATGGCACAGCTCTTTTGCGTGTTGCTCTCAGTCTCATGGGTGTTGAAACACGGCTTCAATCATACATGTCTTGGGCAACGATGAAGATATTCAATAGTGATGTTGTGAAGAGGTATAGAAGTAGAATTAAGGTTGTAGTTGGAGGTCAAGGTGTTTGGGAAATAGTGGATAGTGGACTTCAACAAAGGCTTGGCATAGATTGTATTGTCGAGGGTGAGGGAGAATTAATTGCACCAAGAATTTTTAGAATGGTTTTAGATGGTATGAAGATTCCACGTTATGTAAAAGGCTCACCAGTACCTGTAGATAAAATACCTGTTATTAGAACACCTTCGAGAGGTATTGTAGAGGTTACTAGAGGTTGTGGAAGAGGCTGTTTATTTTGTAATCCAACACTATTAATGTTTAGAACAATACCAATTGAAAAAGTAGTAAGGGAGGTGATGGTCAATGTTGCTGGTGGTGAGAGAAACATAACATTGCATTCAGAAGACTTTTTGAGATATGGCTCAACATCTTTGTTGCCCAACGAAGAAAAAGTTGTGGAGTTGTTGTCTAGAGTCATGAAAGCTCCAGGTGTTGATGATGTTTCAATAGATTTTGTAACAGCATCAACGGCATTAGTTAATCCAAGATTAGTCAAAATTATTAGTGATATGCTAGGGCTTAGCGATAGAAACATGTCAATAATACAAATGGGTATAGAAAGTGCAAGCCCAAGAATAATAAAGATGATTGCTCCTGGAAAGCCAAAGCCGTTTAGCTATGAGGAGTGGCCAAGGATAGTAGAAGATGCCGTGGCTTTGCTAAATGAATGTGGATGGTGGATATGTGCAACCATAATTATTAATCTACCACAGGAAACTGTTGAGGATATAGAAATGAATATAAAACTTTTGGAGAGACTTGAACACTACAATGTTTTTATATTTCCACTGCCATTTATACCATCTGGCAGTCTCAGAAAATCTAAAGATATGATGAAAACACATAAAGATTTGAATACAAGAAATCTAGAGTTAATCGCTCTATCAATTTACGATGCCATAAAAAAGATAAAATCATTGTCAAAACATCTGGTTGCAAAAGCACCTATAGGTGTTAAACAGTTTCTTGGTGCATTACTCTATGTAGCATCTGCTATAGGTTTAAAAAGAATTCAAAGATTTGCTTTAGACAACATTGCAACATATTTTCCAAGATCTGCAACTCATTAGCAGGTTTTAAGTGATTCTAGCATAGAAATAGTTTAACCATAGAAAGTGTTTTTGTGGCGGGCCCGCCGGGATTTGAACCCGGGACCTACGGGTTAAAAGCCCGCCG
>ERZ1669248.203-NODE-203-length-33991-cov-8.703648_pt1 | contig 33991 bp, 43 predicted proteins | sample MGYA00579296_ERZ1669248 | MGnify/ENA primary metagenome ERZ1669248 (study PRJEB41166, sample SAMN08046057) | hot springs metagenome | biome: hot spring; feature: neutral hot spring; material: thermophilic sediment; isolation source: thermophilic sediment from...
CGGGGGGTGGGATTTGAACCCACGCAGGCCTACGCCAGCGGATCTCTCCTGGGCCATTGGATCTTGAGTCCGCCCCCTTTGGCCAGGCTCGGGCACCCCCGCACCACTAATTCTATAGTTTAATCAAGCTTTTAATTCTTCAATGTTTAAATCTATTTCTTACTTTAATGTCTACTTGTTTAAGCTATTTAAAGGGCTGTCGTTGTTTAAGTATTGATAGGTGTTTACTATGCCTTTGAGGCCTGCGAGGTGCTACACGAAGTTCAGTGGGCCACCTTACACTAGGAGAGAGTATATTCCAGGTATTCCACCACCGAAGATAATGAAGTTTGAAATGGGTGATATACATAGAGACTACGACTACGAAGTAGTGTTGGTTGTCGAGGAAGCTGGCCAGATAAGGCATAATGCTTTGGAAGCTGCACGTATTAATGCCTTGAAGAGGCTAACCACTAAACTAGGTGAAAACAACTTCTACTTGAAGGTCAAGGTTTACCCACACCACGTTATACGCGAGAACAAAATGCTGGCTTTCGCTGGAGCAGACCGTTTACAGGAGGGTATGAGGCTCGCATTCGGCAAACCCATAGGTACAGCGGCTAGAGTTTACCCTGGTCAGGAAATCATGCTTGTTAGAGTAACTAAAGACCAGGTTGAAGCAGCTAAAGAAGCGTTTAAAATAGCTGCTTCGAAACTGCCGTTACCTACGAGGATTATTATTAAACCATTAAAACAGGGATTAGTCCCAGCTGGTTAAAGGAGATTACTTCATTGCAGAAGGTTTTTTCATGTAATAACTATGAGGTAAACTTAGAGGCACTCATATCTGAGCTTGAGTCCTTGAAACCAAAGCGCGTACTCATACATGCACCAGACGGCCTTAAGCACATCTATACGTGTATAAGTAGTTTTCTCTCTTCATTGTACTCGATTGAAGTATATTACTCAACTAGTCCCGGGTATGGAGCATGCGACATACCCATTGAAGAAGCAGAAGTGCTCGATGCTGATTTAATAGTGCATATTGGGCATGAGGAATACCCACTCGCGGAGAAAAGTTCGTGGAGAAAGCGCGTAATTTACTTACCTGTGTTTTACATGGGGTTACTTGACTCATCCCTGAAAAGTGAATTAACCGGTTTCCTGTATGGCTTTAACGCGAAAACTATCACGGTTTCATCAACTATTACCGACTTGTATTTCAAGGAGGAAATCAGCAGGGTTCTTCATAGTAACGGGTTCAGAGTACTCAGTGTTGAGAAACCCGTACTGGGGTGTATGTATAGCCACGTCGTAGCACTAGATAATATTGTGGATGCACATGTAATTATTGCAGGTGGGTTATTTCACGCTCTGGGTTTAGCTCTCGTATCAGCTAAACCAGTTGTAGCAGTGGACCCCTACATGAAGAGAGTTTGGGATGCAAGCAGTGAAGCGGGGAGAATATTGAGGAAGAGACTGTACCAGTTGTTTAGAGTTAAGGAGTCGGCTGGGTCTAAAATGGGTTTAATTATTGGAGCTAGGCCTGGTCAATATAGACCTAGACTCGTTGAGAGCATTGAGAGACAAGCATTGTTAAGAGGATACAGAGTCTACAAAATTTCTTCGAGCTACCTGAGCCTCGAGAGATTAATCGCGATCGATGCCTCACTGAATCTAGACTTCTACGTTGTTTCAAGTTGCCCTAGGTTACCAATAGATGACTTAGCTGAGTTCCATAAACCGGTTCTAACGCCTGGAGAGTTCTGGATGTTAATTTCGAGTAGTGAGAAGTATGTTTACCCTTGGTGATTAAGGGGTTTGAATCCCATTGCTAGGAGTAAATCGGATTTAGAGATTCTCTTAGAGCCTTATTCCCATATACCTGGAGTTAAGTTGTTCAAGAAGAACCTTGAACAGTATCCCACTCCGACATCTGTAGCTGCTCACATGGTTTGGGTGGCCTTCATGAAGGGAAAGATGATTAAGTCGACAACTCTCGATCTTGGCTGCGGGAACGGGGTATTGGTCACCGCGTCAATTCTAATTGGTTCTAGTAGAGGAATCTGCGTTGACATTGATGAAGACCTGTTAGAGATTACTCGTGAAACTATTTCAAGTAATTACATGGATTTATCGTATAGAGTTATCATCGTTGAAGCTGATGCAACCGTTGTTGAGTTCGAGAATATTGACGTCGTCGTCATGAATCCACCGTTTGGAATAGTGAAGCGGAACAGGGGGCTAGATCTACTATTTCTACGGAGTGCTCTAAGTACAGCTGGAACGGTTTTCAGTCTCCATAAGTACTCTGAGGGGTTTATTAGGATGCTTGACGAGATTGCTAAATGCTTAAAGCTCGAGATCTCATGGTTTGAAGTATTAAACTTGGAAATACCTATGATGTATAGTAGGCATCGTAGAAGAATCTACCGGGTTAAAGCAGTGTTTGTAGGGATTGAAAGAAGAATGGGTGGTTGATAATGAGTTTTGTTACACCAGGTGAGCCTTTAGCTGTTGAGGAAGAAGCTATACCTGCTAGTGGAGTATACATTAGCCGCGACGGGTACTTGAGGTCAATGATAGTGGGGAAAGCTACCCTAGACCGGTATAAGAAAATACTACATGTTAAACCAGTAGTTAGGAGAGATCTAACGATCAGACAGGGTGTCATCGTGGAGGGCTTAGTCATAAATACATCTGAAGATGTAGCATTCGTTAAAATATATAGTGCTGAGAATAATAAAGTGAACGCAATTGGTTTACTGCATGTATCTCAAGTCTCATCGGATTACATTCGCGACATCAATGAGTACATAAGAATAGGTGACATAGTTAAAGCAAAAGTCATAAACACTAATACTCCATACTTACTAACAGTTAAAGAGCCTTCAACAGGGGTTATACTAGCACAGTGTAGTAATTGTGGGAGCATTCTCTACTTGCATTCAGCTGGTTACCTCGTATGTAAGAACTGCGGTAAACAGGAGAAGAGGAAAGTAGCTGCTGGTTACTTGTATAGTTTGAGGTGAGTGCTTGCCTCTTGTTAAAAGGAGGTTTTATGTGCCTTGTAGTGAAACCGAGTGCTTGAAACTATATGAGTTATTGAAGGAGAAGGCCCCTTCAGTAAACTACATGTCTATGGAAGTAATGGATAAAGGCCTATTGATTGAAGTATATGGTTATGAAACAGATGTCAAGGATTTATGGTTTGAGTTAAAGAAGATTACTGCTCCATTAAAGGAGATAACGCGTAAAACAGGTATGCGTAAATACAGTGTCTCGATCCTGGCGAAAATGATCCATAGGAGTTTTCCACCTAGATTACTCGTAGAGGTGTTGAGGAGAATGAATTATAGAGCAGAGTACGTGGAGGAAGAGGACATCATTGCGTCGAATGCCCCGCTTGAAGTAGTTGCAAGTACAGCTGAGAGAGTAGCTGACTTGAACAAGGAGGTAGGTAAATCAGCTGCTTCGACTTCGACAAGGTACTTCATGGTTGCTGCATGTACTTTAACTAATTTACCGCTCAATGAAGTAATTAAGTACTCGTTTGAGCATGGCTTATTGAGAGCTCTTCAAGAAAATAAATATGTTTTAGCAATGGATTGGAGAACCGCTCTTGATTTATTTTTAAAAAACGTTAAAAGATAGTTACTTGTGCTAATTTAATGGGGTTGCTTAACATGAACATTAAGGTGTTATCAAAAACGAGTAGGGAGCTAGTGTTAGAGATTGAGGGAGAGGATCACACGTTGGGTAACATGTTGATGAAAGAAGCTCTAAGACACCCGCTGGTTGAGTACGCTGCTTATAGAACCCCTCATCCGTTGAGAAGCAGCATAGAGTTCACAATAGTGGTTAGAGAAGGGGCAGATTTATCAAGTGTTTTAAAGGACGTGATTAGTAATCTACGTAGTCAAATCACCGAGTTTAAGAGTAAAATCGAGGATCTACTAGGTTAAAGTTAATGAAAAAAGAGGAATCTAGAGTACTAGTATACGCTGTGGGGCACAGCTACGGTGTTTTCGCAACCTATAGGAGAAACTTCATAGAAGAGCTCCTTATAGTGAAACTACCGGTACTCAACGAGTATAAGTTTCTAGAGGAAAACTTGAGGACTTTTAATGAAGTCACATATGTTTTACCCTGCTGTGACTTCGAATACTCACCTAGTGCTCTCTCAGGGTTTAAAGTATTTAATGGTGGAGACAGGTTGATGCATGCTTTAACCTATTGCAAAATGTTAAAAACGGTTTTATGTATGCTGGATAGGAGGGGTTTAATAAACCCCCCTGATGTAGAGCGTATCATTGAATTAAGCGATAAGTGTTTATTGTAGGTGGTTCTCATGATAAAGTTCTGTCCGAGATGTAGAGGGTTGATGAAACCTCGGAAAGAAGGTAATAAAACATACTATATTTGCACGAGGTGTGGTTACCGTGAGGAAGCAGTTGACGCGCCTTCACTCAAGGTTTCAAGTAAAATCGAGCACAGTGAGAAAGATAAAACAATAGTTGTCAACGAGGAAACAGATTTATCTAAGTTACCTATAACGAGAGAGGTTACTTGTAAGAGATGCGGTGCTCATGAAGCATACTATTGGGTTATACAAACTAGAGCCGCGGATGAGCCTCCCACGAGGTTCTATAAGTGCGTTAAATGCGGCTACGTTTGGAGAGAATACGAGTAAATTGATTTTACCTTTAATATTTTTGATTATATAATTAACTAGGGTGAACTCTTTGAGACTTAAATTCAGGGAAGCTACTGTTTGGAAGTACTCCATTATAGCGATCTCCAAGATAATTGAGGAGGCTAGCTTCAGGGTTAACGAGGATGGCGTTAGATTACGCGCTATGGATCCATCGGGAGTAGCTTTAGTCGACTTCTATATTCCCAGGAATGCTTTTTACGAGTATGAATTAACGGGCGAAGTAAACGTTGGCGTAAATATGAATGAGTTAGCGAAAGTACTCAGAAGAGCTAGGAAAGGAGACGAATTAGTCCTCGAAGTATCTCAAGCCGGGAAACTCGGAGTCTACTTCGAGGGTAGGGGTTCCAGGAGATTTACGTTGCCGAGCATTGAGTTATCGTACCAGGAGGTACCCGAGATAAGTTTCAATGAGACTTTTAAGTGTAAACTATTACCAAAGCTATTCAAAGATGTCGTAAAAGAACTTGAAGCAATAAGTGACTCTGTGGAGCTCTATGTACCAGCTAATAGTGATACTCTCTACTTTAAAGCAGAGAGCGAGATAGCTGAAGCGGAAATAGTGTTCAGTGGGTCATCGGGTGCTTTGATAGAGTACGAGTCTACTGGGGAAGCGAGATCCAAGTACACTATAGATTACTTGTCGGATATAGCGACAGCTTCTCAAGCCGCGGAAACGCTCAGTATTGCTTTCGGCGTTGAAACGCCTTTAAAACTAGTGTATGAACTACCGAGTGGAGGTACGTTACAATTCTATGTCGCGCCTAGAACAGACTAGTAGGATTGTTTTTTTGAAGAGAATTATAAGAGACTATTATGGTAGGAGGACTCTCGAGGAGCCTAGTGATCTGCATAAGAGAGAAATAGCGTTAGAGAGCCTCGAAGATGGATCCTATATTAGGCATTTATCTTTTCCATATATGCACCTTCTATACGAGTACATAACCAACGTGAAGACTCCTCTCCACTTGTATTATTCTTCAGCGTTGTATGGAGTACCTGACGCTGATAAAATGGAGAATAAGATGTGGGAGGGGTCTGAACTACTATTTGATATTGACGCTGACAAGTACCAGGGCTGCGATCAGAAGATATGGGTATGCTCGTTGTCGGGTGAAATATACTCAGCTGAGCTAGATAAGTGTCCTAAAGGAGAGAAACCAGTAGAGTACTCTCTTCTGCCATGGGATTGCATTAAGAAAGCTTGGATTGATGCTTTGAGGCTCGTGGACATCCTGAGAGAAGAACTCGGATATAGTAGGATAAAGGTATATTTCTCCGGTAATAGGGGATTCCACGTAAAAGTACAAGATCAGGATGCTTTGGTTTTAACTAGGGAAGCTAGGAGAGCAATAGCTGACTATATATCATGCGATGGCTTAAAAATCGAGAAAGTGTTTCCGACTTATAGGGACATGGTGATCTTCAGTAGACCGGAGCATGGTTTAAGGAAACGCGTACATGAGTTAGCAACTAATCTGGGTTTGATTCAGAAGAAAGAGATTAGAGGAGTAAAGGACCTCGAGGTTCTACCAGTAGACAAGCTCGCGGATCTCCTGAGGGATGTATGTTTACAGATAGATAAAGCAGTAACAATGGATACCTCAAGGCTCTCACGGTTTGGAAACAGTCTCAACATGAAAGCTGGGTTAAAGGTTACGGAAATGAGTATCAACGTTGATATCGACGAGTATAATTACAGTAGTTTCTCCCCATTTAGGGGATTCATCAAAGTTAAATCACTCATTACAGGTAACTTGGATGTTCTGGGTACTCAGTTGAATTTAGCGAGGGGAAACATATATAGATTGGAGTCATACATAGCTATATACTTGGTTGTAAAAACACTTGCTTTACCAATAGATGTAAGCGAGTTAGAAGTGAAACCATGAGTGGGCATTACTTGAGGCTTATAAGAGAGGAAGTTAAAAGTACAGCTTTAACGCAGATCCCTCAACAGAGACTTGAATCAATTGTGCAAACTATTAGGAAATCATATCTAAGTGTTCACACGCTAGATAAGCTTGGAAAAGATTTACTCATCACGCTGAATAAGAAAAACATGGAGGATGTAAAACTACTAGTTAAAGTAAGATTCCTTAAGTTCTTGCTTCAAGAGCAAGTTGAAAACAACTCCGTGGATCAATATGTTGGTAAACTAGTATTAGCTGCTTTGAGAACTGGGGAAACAATATATTCTCCCATTACTCTGAGATATGGTGATAAAATATTGTTTAAATTTAATTCAACCTGCATTATTGGAGGTAAAACTTATAGGAGAGGAGATATTGCGCTTTTATCCACGTTGGAACTCGTATTAGCTGGGGTAAACGAGTGTGGTAAACCCCTTATAGACCCGTTTTTCGAAATATTAGTTAACCGTGGATAAATATTGAATGATCTAGGTTATTCTACGTGAATATTAGCGCGAAGTAGAAAGCAGTGATCATAACTATTACCAATAGTGCTAAATACGGTGTCTTAACATTGTATGACTCCGTTTTCCTCCGTTCCAGCCTTGTTTTCACCTTAGTTAATTCTCGAGAGATGATCCAAGTCACTAGTGCTATGATCAGTATAATGGTTGTTCTCAGTGCTAATGCACCCAGCTGACTAGTAGAAGTGTAATCAACTAGGGGTAAACCAGTGATTACTATGAAGTATATTGTGAACACAAGTATCTTACCTATTTTAGACCACATGTTCACTAATTCCTCGTATTCAAATAACTTCACGAGCGTGCTTCCAAGTCTTCTACTCATCTAGACACCTAGCACTTGGAGTTGATTAAACTTATAATTTGTAAGGGTTAATATTAATGGTTAAGACTTAAAGTAGTTGCTTACACGGTGCGATAAAATGCCTCACGTTGAGTCAAATAGCAGAATTACCGATGTTCTCGGCTACGTGTTACTAGCGTCAGCGATTCTACTACACGCATGGTTTTTCATATTTGTTAATCAGAGTTCATACCCTGAACTACTCAGTGTAGCTAGGAATACTGGTAGTTTCGAGGAGTTCTGCAAGATGTTAAGCTTTATTGATAAATGCGATAACACGTATATTTATACATGGGTTTTAGCGAGTACTCCACAGTACCTGATTCCAGTGTACCAGGTGCTTGTAATCGCCTTAGTATTCGTTTTAGCGCTGAGGGTATTTGGGTCCCCTGCAACAGCTGGGTTAGCTTCCTTCATGTACGCAGTGGCGCCTGGATCCTTGGTTATTTACACTGTTGATCGAACTGGTTTAGCTTTAGTTGGATTACTTGCCACTGTTTCCGCGATAACTATGACTTATGGGTTGATCGGTGAGCTTAAAGCACTCTACTTGATGATAGGGGCAATCTTGTACGTTTTACTAATTGGTTACTACGCTGTTCCATCCGTCTTATTAATGGTATCCATGTTTCTACTAGTGGATTATGTTCGTGGAAGAGTAACAGTGAAACCGGGTGTTGTAATAGGTGTAATCGCGGCGTTGACTCTGATTTTTTACTTCATTAACGGCTCAGGGTATTATGGATTATATGCGCTTCCAGCATTAACGTTGGCCATAGGCGTTGTTGCAGCATTGTTTCTCGACAAGAGATATGAGTCTTTGTCAACGCATAGGTTACTATATGCTTCAATACTGTTAATCGCGGCGTTGACTCTGGGTTCATTAACGTTGAGGACAGGTAGCTATAAGTTTACTCAGGTTATTGCGCCGAGCATTATTCATATTTATGGATTACCTGGATTACTGGCTATAGCCGGGGTAATACTGGCTTTTACTACTAGTAGGTTTACTTATTATAATCAATTAATTGTGTTAACTATTACTGCTCTCCTAGTTAACCTATTTGATTTCTCGATTACTTCTCTTTCACTTGTTTACCTTGTTTTGACGAGTTGTATTTTCATGGATTATGTTTTCAAAGCATTTAAAGAACTACGTTTCACTAATTGGAAATTTAAACTCAGTGCTTTAACAGTACTTGTTGGTTTGACTGCTGCATCTTTCGCGGGGTCATTTCTAACTTTTGGCAGAGAAACGAGTTACGGCATGGTTTTCAACGAGATCGGTAGGTTAGAAGCAGATAAAGGTTTTACGGGGGTAAACGTGTATTTAGCGAGTTTAAGCGATGAACTAGGTAGAGTAGTGAAGTCTACTGCCAGGAGCAGTAATGTACTGGTTGTTTCTCACTGGGATTATAGTTACTTCCTACAGAGCGCTCTCATAGACCATGGTATTAAAGCATACTCTATAACGCACTCTTATGGAGGAGCAGCGGGTAAAAGCTTGTTGTCGAGCATTATGGTGAGTAATTGGGAGACCTCTAAGTTGATGTTGAAGAATATTAGTAGCGAACTAGGTGTTCAAGACGTATATATCCTGTTGGCTTTCGCTTACTCCGTGGGTTATGGAAATACATCATTTATTGGCGCACCAGCTACAATTACACTGCAGAATTACCAGTACCCGTTACTGGTTTTCGATGCTTACGGTGACTTATTTAATGTATTCGAGTACTTAGCATATAGTAACAAAACAATAGTAGACTACTTGTATGCGTACAATGAGCGCCCTAGAATGATGGCTCTCTTGTGGACAAGTAGTAATGGTTGGAACATGCTGATTGCTCAATTATCTCTGAAAGCTTTAAAGGATTCTGGGTTCAATGAAGTATATAACTATGTTATTAGTCAATCACCACTGAACTACACGGTGACAGGGTTTGACTTGGTTTACAGTAAGAGCATTGAGTTGGGCAGGCTCAGTATTGCTTATTACGGGGACTACACTGTATACTACATGGTTGCATTATTTAAATTAACTAGTTGATTGAGGCGAGTACACGTGGTTATCCCGAGGAAGGAAATACCAGATGTTGGTGAATTAGTCGTCGCCACTGTTCAAGAGATCTATGATTATGGAGCATACGTGACTCTCGACGAATACAGGGATTTTAAGGCTTATCTTCCATGGAGCGAGATCTCTTCGAAATGGGTTAGGAACATTAGAGATGTGATTAGAGAGGGGCAGAAAATAGTTGCAAAAGTGATCAGAGTTGATAGAGTTAAGAAGGAAGTAGATGTTTCATTGAAGAGAATAACTGAGAGCGATAAGCAGAGGAAAATGCAGTGGTGGAAGAGATATGTTAAAGCATGTAAGATAGTTGAACTAGTAGCCGAGAAAATTGGTAAGAGAATAGAGGATGCGTATAGAGAAGTTATCTGGGTTCTCGAGGATAAGTACTCGGATATCATGTATGCTTTGGAGAAAGCTGTTAGTGAAGGGCCACAATTGCTTAGAGAAGCAGGCGTACCCGAGGAGTGGGTTAACCCATTAATGGAGGAGGCATCTAGACACATTAAACTCAAAGAAGTCGCCGTAAAGTATAAGTTGATAGTTCAATCCACGAAACCAGATGGCGTGCTGAGAATTAGGAAATGCCTTGAGCACATAGCGGATTTCCTGGAGTCTAAGAGCACCAAGTTCAGACTATATGTCTCCGGTTCCCCGAGATATATTCTAGAAGTATACGCTGCAGACTATAAAACAGCTGAGACACTGGCTGAGCAAGCGATTGAGGAAGGACGCTTGAAAGCAAAGGAGTTAGAGTTGCTTTACGTACCCGAGCGTGAGAAGCAGTGAACTGGTTGATGAGGAAATGCAAGAAGTGTGGACGCTACACATTGTCTAAAGACAAGTGCCCTGTTTGCGGGGGAGAATTAATTGTACCACACCCACCGAGGTTCAGCCCTATCGATAAGTACGTTGAGCAAAGACTCAGAATGAAGATGGAAAAAGGAGTTCTAAATCTCGAAGAAAAACCCAGTTATTACCCTTAAAACACTCTAGCCAACTATACGATTAAAAACCTCACAATTCATGAGGAGAGAAGAACAGATCCTAAACAACTAGAGTTGATTGAGCCGCGAGAAACGTATTTAAAAACCGTAAAAGCATTAAGATAGAATACGGTGCCGCCGTAGTATAGCCCGGTTGAGTATGCGGGCCTGTCGAGCCCGTGACCCGGGTTCAAATCCCGGCGGCGGCGCACACTCCTTTAAATACCCAGATAAATTTTAATGGGTTGTTTATCGCATTTCACGCTCCCGTGGTGGGGGCATGAACTATTATGTGATTTTCCAAGCGAAATCATGACTGCTGATCGCTGGTGTAATAGGGTGAACGCTAGTGTTCTCAGCAATGAAGCATGCAGGCTTATCCTCGAGAGGGTTAAGGGGAAGCTCGGGTTTGAGAAGGCCCTTAAAGCACTGGGCATTGCGAGGGGCTCCCTGTACTGGAACACACGTTAAGAACACGGGTGAAGCGGGTAAAATAAGGATGCTTAGATTAGAAAAACACCTCAGAGGGTTCAAGTTAACTTACAATGTTGAGTGAAAATGCGTGAAAACAAGCCTCTACTTTGATTCACCCCGCTCCTTCTGGTAAAACGGTACGTGCGGCCTTGGCAAGTACTCGACACCTGGTCTCTGCTGTATAGCCTGGGGGTAGAGTTCCATGAGGGCATAAACTTCTGGTGGTACCCCTGTTTTAACGTTTAACCCGAGTTTCCTGGCTTCCTCCACGGTTATTGGGTAGTCGTGGGTGTACTTGCCCTCCGTAAGCTCCCTGGCGACTTCAAGGGCTCTATCTCTACCTAGCCTGTCTTCAAGTAGCTTGAGTATTAAGTCCTGAATTTCACTTACAGCTTTCTCGGCGACATCGGCCAGTATGAGCGTCTCATCTCTCGCCGCGTTGCCCTTCACTTTTGCAACCTTAATAATACTGGGTGCAGGGTAAACTGCGTCTCCAACCTGTATTTGCGGGTCCAGCGGGCCTAGTACAGCATCGTGGTCCATTATGATCTCGTCAGCGGCTAGGGCGATTAGCGTGCCACCGCTCATGGCATAGTGAGGTATTATCACAACTTTTTTACCCGGGTGCCTCTTGAGTGCCATTGCAATCTGCGATGCGGCTAGGACAAGTCCACCTGGAGTGTGCAGGATGAGAGCTATCGGCTGATCTGGAGGAGTCGTCCTAATGGCCCTTAAAATGGCTTCTGAGTCTTCTATATCGATATACCTGTAAATAGGAAACCCTAAAAAACCCATTTTCTCTTGCCTGTGAATCATGGTTATAACTCTCCACTGATACTTTCTCTCTATTTCCCTGATAAACTTCATCCTAGTACTAGTCAACGCTCTAAATTGCAATTGAGGGTGAATAATGAGGTAGAGAAATACTAAGAAAAATAAGAGGCTAATGGGGTCAATCATACATATCACAAGCTTATTAGAGAGCCCCTCTCCTTAATAAGGTTAGAGGAATAGGCTTCGCATGGGGGGACTTGATCTTTAGGTGCTTCAACCCGAGCATAGTTAGCGCCTCTGCCGCTTTAAGCGTGGTTATAGTGGGATCTATAACTGGTATACTCGCTTTCCTGCTTAACTCGCCGGATAACACTATGAAACCACAGCATCCGAGAACAACAACCTCTGCACCGTGCTCTTTAACAGCCCTTTCTATCGGTTTCAACCCGTTCACTATATCGCTCAAAACGTCGACGACTCTGTAACCCTTAGAGGAGCATACTGTGCCAAGTGCTGTACCTGCCTCCTCAAGTCGCTCTTCTGGTCTGAAGAGCTGACACGGGCATATATGACTGCTCTAACTTCCTTGCTAATAGGCTGGCCTTCAGCGACTCTCCTAACCTTGCTCTCAGGAACCCTATATTTGCCACCAGCAATTCTGACCGCCTTAATTCTGCCTTCTCTAACCCACCTAGATAGAGTAGAATAGCTAATACCAAGCCTCACGCAAACCTCCTTAGGTCTCAGCACTTTTTCACTCCAAAATAAAAGAGTTAACATTAACCCTTGTAAACCTATACGAAAACTAAAGCAGTTCTACGACGACTTATCCTCAAGTTGGTTAGACATAAAGCTGAGTTTACTGTGGATTCTCGTTGCTCTCATCCATGATTGTACAATCATTAAGTACTAAAAACAATGGCTGCCACAATTACTGCCAAGCCTATGACCGATCTAGAAATAGTTGTGATTGGTTGTAAATAAATGTGAATACGTGGTTCTACTCTGTGAGTGCTTTGTGAAACGCTTTATAAGCTAAGTGTAGTAAATGGGTGGAGGGGTTTACTGATGAGTCTCCCTGTGAGGGCTACTGTGACCGCTAGAGTGGAAGCGGTCACTCCCAAGGGAGATGAGGGATTACTAGTGGAGTTTTTAAGGGTATACCGTGACTCAGTCCAGTTGGTAGTAGATGAAATTTGGGGTTTAAGTGAAGTACCATCGAGGACGGAATTACACAATATGTTCTATAGTAGACTAGTGAAACTTGGACTTAGAGCACACCATGTATCAGAGATATATAAACGCGCTAAGGAAGTCGTTGAGTCGACTAGGAAGAACAATGGTTCAAAACCAGTACTCAAGAAGCTAACAGCTAGAATACACACCTTGGACTATAGATTAGACCTGAATACAAAGACGATCAAGATAGCAGTATTATATGGTAAATGGGTTGAGTTGAAGCTAGTGTGGTATAGCTACCTCGACAAATACCTCGACGGCTCTTGGAAGCCCGGTGAGATACTATTGAGCTATAGGTATGGTAGAATATACGTCTATATTACACTCCATAAAGACATAGTGTTCAAAGAATACAGTACAGTTATGGGTGTAGACTTAAACTTCAACAACATAACATACACTATTGTCAATTTAAACAGTGAATTAGTCTCTATAGGTGTAATACCATTCAGGGGTCTTAGTAGAGCACTACATTATAGGAAACTAGCCGAGAAGCTACAGAGGAGGCACCCAAGGAACTGGAGGTTTTTGAAGTGGGCTAGGAGAAGTAGAGCTAGGTGGCTTAGTAGAGCTAGGAATATACTAGTTGACACAGCACATTTAATATCAAAGAGACTTGTAGAAGTGGCTGGAGAGTACAATGCTGTAATTGTCTTCGAGGATTTGGAGAAAATAAAGGAAAGCAATAATGGTGGTAGGAAACTATCGTGGATGAAGCCACTGTGGTGCTACCGGAGGATACAAGAGTATACGGAGTATAAGGCATTGATAGAGGGCATTAGGACAATATACGTCGATCCAGCGAGAACATCTAGGAAAACCCCTAATGGCAAGAAACTAAAATTCATAAACTATAGATTTGTACAACTAGGAGACACAGTAACATCGAGAGACGTCGTGGCCTCATGGAATCTAGCCCTCAAGGGTTTAAAGCGGATGAGGGGCTTTTGGGTTAAGTGGAGCCCCGATAGCCCCCGCAGTGAAGCAGTGAAAACCCGAGCCAAGCGGGGGAACCCCGAGACAAAGAAATATTTAAAAATAACTACAGCTATCCACAAATAATTACCTCGGGGAAACCCAATTAGCATGGTAATAATTCCGGTTATGGTTTTATTTCTACCTGTACACGAGCCTAGTTTATATCCAAAAGCAAACAACATACCCAAGCCAATTATATTGGAGACTAGAATTGCGGAGTTTAAGTCACTTATTAATAAAAAGAACGGCGAAATAACAATAGAGGGGAGGAAAACAAAGAAGATGCATATAAGAGCGGCGATGAAATGATCTTTTAAAATCCTCGGTTTCTCTAAAGCATCTTGAGATATTGAAGAAAGGCTTTTCAATACCATTTCAACAATTTGTCTCCTTGTCTCTTCGTCGCATCGGCCTATTATTGTGTTATCTAATTCCATTTTAATTATTTCAGATGCTAAATTTTTATCAGATGATTTTACACGTGTAATGATCATCTTATTATATCTTCCTTCGGTTAAAAGATTTGTAAAAACCAGCATCCAGCCATCAAATATTCCCCAAATTAAATCAACGGTTAATATATTGAAAACAAAAAAGAGGCGGTTAATTGATGACGGATCCATCGACGAAAATCTTAGACTATTAATCATTACTAGAACTATAAGCAAGCCTGATACTATTTCCCAGAGCCAAGCAGGTGAGGGAAAATATTTCATAAATGTTTTCTTGATTTTTCTCAGAAATACGGGGGGACCCATATTTATACCACAACCTTCTTATACTCTTAACATAACTTTGAATAAATCGGCAACTATTAAGAATGCAGTTGCTAAACCTGCAAGAATTAAAACTAGAGAAAATTCTATTGGAGCCATTAACCAGCCCTGAGCCGCTAAAACTACAGTTAGGAGAACAACTAAAATTGTGGTGAGAATGAGCCATTTTCCAGGATAGGGCTTTTTCCAGAAAAAGTTTGGAGTGCGAGTAACATAAAGAGCTGCCTGACCAGCGCTAAACACCAACCATACAAAAATAAAAGTTTGTGTTTCAAGTTCGCTTAAACGTAAAATACTGGTTGCAATCCATAATACAGCAATGCTAAATAAAAATAGAAGCATAGCTAAAGTTAAACCAGTTCTTACCAATTTTTTAACATCCCAACGATCCGGCTTAGATGAAGGGATCACTCTATCTGTTGAAAGAGCGAAAGTGGCGACATCTCCAGTAAACATAAATAAAACCATCAAAAGAGGATTAACAACAAACTTGCCAAAAAAGAGAACTCCTGTAGTAATAAATAGTGGGACCCCAAGTTTTCTCGTTATCATAGCTACAAGCCAATTTTTCATTCGTTGATAAATTTTTCGACTGACTTCAATTGCCATCATGATTGGTTTTAGACCAGGCTGAGTTAGAATAAGACTAGCAGCACTTTTTGCTACATCGGTCGCGTTTACTACAGCAATACCGACGTCCGCTTGTTTTAAAGCCGGTGCATCATTAACCCCATCACCAGTCATTCCAACCACGTGACCCGCTTTCTGCAACTCCTTTACCAAAATAAATTTCTCCTCTGGGAAAGCCCCGGCAAAGACTCCATATTCTTCAATCTCCTCTAAATCAGTGCCATCTTTTATTACACCTCGAGGAGCAATTTTCCCCTCGATTCCAACTTTTTCAGCTATCGCTTTAGCTGTCGCCTCATTATCGCCAGTTACCATTTTGATTTTTATGCCGTTCGCCTTCAATTTTGAAATTAATTCTTTGGAGTCCGACCTCATAGGATCTGATAGAATAATTAAACCTATAACTTTGAGATTTGATTTTTCTCCAGCCGCTATCGCCAGAACACGGTTTCCCCCTATTGAAAGTTCAAAAATTTCTTTATTAATCTTTTCCAAGGACGTATTCGTCACTTTGGCTATTGTCAATGGTTCTCCTAGAAGAACACGGTATTCTTTGTCATTTTGCCTGATTATAGCCTCTGAATATTTCCGACTCGGGTCAAATGGCTTAAAATCAATCCTATGAGAATAATGAATATTTATTCCCCTTTCTCTAGCGAAGTTGAGAATAGCTAAACTAATCGGATCTTGAGCTGCTTCATTCGAAGCCATCGCTGCTAATTCAATTACCTCCTCTTCTTTTGTCGAATCAAAAGAAATTACTTTTTCAACAACCAAACGGTTTTCAGTTAGAGTTCCAGTTTTGTCAATACAAAGAACATCCATTAGTGCTGCATCTTCAATGGCTGAGAGACGAGTAACTAAAACTCCGTTTTTTGCTAACATCTGAGAGCCAAGGGAAGCCGACATGGTAAACATTACTGGCGCGGCTACGGGAACAGACATTATTAAAAGCAGTAAAATAAAAGGAAGTACTCCAATCAATGGCAGACCTTGGACAATCGTGGTTACAAGGACTAAAAGTGCAAGAACAACGTCGAACGCCGCAAGATACTTGGCAACTCTTGTTATTAAAATATCAATACGAGCTGGCGCCTTGGCTAATCTGACTAATTCAGCTGTTTTTCCATAATATGTTTTAGCACCCGTTGCTTCAACTAAACCAATAGCTTCTCCCCGGGTAACCAAAGAGCCAGCATAAACAATCTCTCCTGGTTTCCTTTCGACAGGAAGCGATTCACCCGTCAACTGTGATTGGTCAACCTGAATTTGACCATCGATAATTTTAATGTCAGCCGGAACAACATTACCAGCTGAAAGATGGACACAATCTCCGGGTACAAGTTCAGAAGCTGGAATTATCTGCCAGGTGTTATCGCGTCGAACACGAACATTGATAACTAAACGTTGCTTTAGCAAGGCAAGGGCTTTTTGAGCCTTATTTTCATTATGAAAACCCAAAAGAGCGCTAAAAACTAGCCAGGAGGCAATTATTATTGCCTCAATCCAGCGCCCTAGCACTAAATCTAAAACAATGGCTAATTCAAGCATCCAGGGGACTAATCCCCAGAATTTTCTGAGTAATATCTTTACTCTTGAGGGGTGTTCCATGGCTATTTCGTTACGTCCATACTTGGCTAGACGCTCATTAACTTCTCTAGTAGTTAACCCAATATTTTTATAATCTTCATTTTCCATACACTCACCTTTAACTCTTTAGGAATCTTCTTATCCGATCTTCTGCATTGAGATAAGCTATGGTTAAGACGGGCTGGATAATTGGTATTAATGCAGGTGCTAGTGCGGATTGCGGTCCAAGTGCGGCAGTTGTCATCGCGGCAGCTACGCTCTGGTTCTTGGTTACGGATATCATGGCAACGGCCTGGTGATCCTCATAGGATATTTTTAATGCCTTGCTCACCAGCGTAGATACTAGGAGGAGTACAACAATAACTATTGACTGGTATGCAATTACAGTTAAGGCTAGCATCGGCTTATTTATAATAGTCATAGCTTGGTTTAGCACGAGAACAAACACGAGGGCTAGCATTGAAAGCATTGTTGCCAGTGAGAGGTGTGGCTTGATTATCCTATCCACATATGGAGTCCCCCTTCTCCTTATAAGTATGTATCTTGTCAGCTGTCCAAGAATCAAGGGGAGTACGAGTACCTCGACGAGCGAGTTTATGACCGGCTCCATTGGGACAGAAACCGAGATACTCCTGCTATATAAGCCTAGGATAACAGGTATCAAGGGAACGCCTAGGATCAGGGTTAATACCGCTAGGACTGTCGCAAGCTCTATGCTCCCCCCAGCAATAAGGACATATCCTATTGATGCACTAGAGGCTGGTACAATGTTGGCGGCAAAGTATCCAACTCCTATATGTGGATCCCCCAGAGTGGGTGCTATAAGATAAGCGAGCAATGGGGATACAGCGAAGACATAGAGCAGGGAGAGCAGGATCTCCTTAAATTTCTTCATGCTTTTCAATAGTCCCTCCGTCTTTAGTTGAATCATGGAGGGAAGAATCGTGAGGAACGCCAGGAGCAAGATAGTGTTCGAGATAAGGGGCTTGATGGATGTAATAGTCTTGTTAAAGTAGAATCCAATAGGTAGGGCTAAAAAAGTTGAAAAAAGTGAGAGTAGAACAAGGTATTTCTTAACGACGTCGGCGAGCCAGCTTATCGTGTTCTTCTTCGTTGCTGTTTGTTTACTCATGCTACCGCCGCCTTAATACTGTATAGGTCCCTCTAATCGCTTATTAACATACATTTCTATTGCTTCACTTAGCTTGACAGGCCCTTTAGCTTGTTCCTCAACTGGAACATAGTATACTTTAATTCCACGCTCTTCAAGCCTGTAGAAGGCTCCATAGCCGCTTCTAAGCAGAATAATAGCGTTTATACCTTGTGATGCTAGGAATTCTATTACGCCTAAACCCCGCCGAGGTCCAGGCGCAGCATAGGGATTTTCTATAATATTGCGAATCTTATAGGTATTGTTAGAGACCTCTACAATGGTGAAGAGCGGTGCGTTTACGTAGTTAAGAGCTAAGTAGTATTCACTACCCACCTTCTCAACGGGTACCGCAATGATTACGTTGGAGCCGGAGTCACTAGACATTACATTATCACCTACTTACCGGATTTCAGCTCCTCGAGCCTCCTATCAATATCCTTTAACACGACACCTGTGAGATATCTCTTCAAGTCCTCTAGGTACCTTATCTCGTCTTCTCTACTCGGGAATGGATACCGCAGTGGAGATGACAGGCTACTCCGCCAGTACCAGCACCATCCTCTACCATAGATCCATCCAGGCCTCTCCCAAGGCGGGAGACTTTTCCACCAGATCTTCCACCAAGCCATATTTTACCACCAATTTGAAATATGTTTCAAAACCCCCTTATAAATCTTTTCCCAGATCCACCTTAAATTTTGAAACTTATTTCTATTATTGATTGATACGAGATCAACCAGGAAGATGCCCCGCCTTTTGCGGCTGTTTTGGTTTTCATAGGTTTATAAGGGTTGCTGGTGTTTCCTCTACTGGGGAGTTGCCTCGAGATGTGGGTTTAACGTGGAAACCTAAGAGAGAGTGTTTTGAGAAGAGAGCCGGGATGCAGGGGTTTCCTCACAGCAATGACTCGGAGAAAACAATGAAGGGGGAGCTGTGGGCTGAGTTCACCCCGAGGGGTGGATCCCGATGAAACCCGAACCCCTATCTCTGGGAGACTACTATTTTAATCGGCTTGTTCTCCACCAATGCCCTTGCAATTTTAAACCTCGCCTGCTCCAGGATGCGCCAGAAAGTGGCCTTGGACAAGCCCATTTTGACGGATGCTTCATCGGTGGTTAAACCATCGTAGTGGACGAGCTTGAATGCCTCGACTTCATAGTCGTATAGCTCCACGTAGTCCGCGACAACGAGCGACTGCGAGGGCTTAACTGGGATATAGAGCGATTCTTCTATTTTAAGCTCACCCTGGTATCCCGGAGGACCCTGAACCCTCCACCACTGACGCATACAACGCCTTGGCAAAAACCTCACCATGCAAATAAATCCGTTCTACACTATTTACTAGAGATTAATATCCTAATATGGATTGATACTCCATGCGGTATAGGTGATAACGTAGATGTTCATTCATCGACCGGTTAGACCTGTCTTTTTGAATACGAACACTTTTATGGGGTCTATGCTTATTGTGAATATTGTAGAGTATGCCAGCAGGGAGAAGACTGCGTTAGCTGAGATAGGGTTTCCCCGAGGTAATTATTTGTGGATAGCTGTAGTTATTTTTAAATATTTCTTTGTCTCGGGGTTCCCCCGCTTGGCTCGGGTTTTCACTGCTTCACTGCGGGGGCTATCGGGGCTCCACTTAACCCATTAACTCCCGAACCAAGTAATTCGAAGGCATCCTTGAGGGAGATATTCTCAAATTCCCTCGTACTGAGGACCTTATTGCTCAACCCAATCACTTGTACAAGGCAACCAGAAACTTAGAAATTAAATTAGATTAAAGGACTCTAAAAATACACCTCTGCTATGAGGATGAGTTTTAGTGAAAGACCTGCTGAGAGACTGGAGAATTGTTTGATGGAGAAAAGGAACTCGAGTTCATCGGGAGATCTATTTCATCTCATGTAATGACTATGGTACTTGGTGTGAGAAGAGAGAACAATGCATTGAAGATCAGTCTTTTCGATATATCAAATCCAATTAATATGAGTGAAGCCTCGAAACCACCATTAAAAACTACGTGGACTCCAAGGTCTTTAGAGATCAACACGCAATATTGATTGACCATGGATACAAGTACATTACAATCCCGGTGATCATTGCATGGAATTGGAGAGGCCCGCGCGATTATAGAGTTCGATGCTGAAGGCAATATATTGAAACTAATAGATAGAATTAGTTAATTTAGAGTCCCCTATGAGAGCAGTCTACATAGACAATAGACTAACCTACTCCAGGACAATAACTTACCGACTACCGGAACTAAGATACCTAAGAGGGATCTCATGTTAACAAACTCTGTTTTCCACTCACCCTCCTCTACGTATTTCCCTTGAAGAATAAATCACATTGTTAAACCCTATACATAAATACCTCTACGTAGATTTCTCAATGCAGGGAATTACGAGTCGAAACTTATCTACAGCTATGGGGAAACAATATGCGGCAACTAAGTTCAAGAGACATATTTAAGTTAATTTACACAAGGAGAGGGAGGTTCAGAACTACGAGGAGGAGTATTGATGAGAGCACTAGGCTTGCAGCAATGGCGCGAGAGCTCTCCCAGGCATATCTCGAGGTGGTTGAATGGGGGAGAGAAGAGAGGATTTTAAAGTTGAAGAAGTAGCTAGTGAATTACTAAGGGTTTTCGAGGAGAGGATACTACCCCGTCTCTTAAATATCACAGATGAGTCTAAGAGATATCTCTTATTCGCTGGGTGGCTAAACACGTTCCTAGAGGAGCGGGGTATGGGTAGAATCATAATTACGGGAGGTTTTGCGGTAGAGATCTACACGGGTAGAGTATATAGAACCATGGATGTAGACGTAATAGTAGAGGGGGATGTGAGGATTGTTGAATCTTTTCTCGCAGGGTTTTCCGAGAGAATTGGCCGTGGATTTCTCCCAATATATGATGTTCTCTCATTGAAATCGATAGATATAGTTTCAACGGTTTACAATAGGGGGAAGCCCCCCGTGAAGATCCTTGTGGAGGAATATCACGTATACTTAGACCCCGTTGAGGATCTTATAGCCATATATCTTGATGGATGGAAAAACTGGGGGTCTACAGAGGATCGTGACAAGGCGATTTGGCTAATGGCTACTTGGGCTAATAAACTGGACTTTGAGTACCTTGAGGAAATCTGTAGAAATAGGCGCGTAGTTGATAAGTTGGTTGAGCTAAAGCAGTTGCTTTCAATGTAGAGACTATTCAGTGAATGGACTTCTTTGGTTTAGTCAAAACTAATTGTCTCAATATATTAGTTAATTCATAGTTTGTATATTTTCTTAACTCCATTTAAAAGCTTTGGTTTAAATTAACCTGAAATATATAGCTCGAGGGTGGCGAGTAATACGGTTAGCCCCACCAGTAAGATTGTAACTGCTACTTCTACGATTGTTCTAATCGTGTTATTTCTAATTCTCCTCTCAGAGAGTATTATGAGGCCTGAATAGCCGTGTACGAGTCCAAGTATTAACGTTAGGGACCTCAATACGAGGTCTGTGTGTAACTCGTGTGCTCTAGGGATGAGCTTTAAGCCAGGTATTAGCATCTGGTATCCTGTTAACAAGTACAATAGGCAGGTTACTAGTAGTGGGAGAGAAGTAGTCTCTACTAGTGTTAATAGTACTCTAAGTAGTCTCGGCTTAGCCACTTCTCCTCGCCTCAATAAACCTCCATATATCCTCGAAACTGGTTTGTGGTGGCATACTTGGAACACCGAGTGGTATAATGTACATGGGTACTTCCTCGGGCTTAGCGCTAATAACTGCCTGGACTCTGTCATCGTGGAAAGCGCCTACGACTACTGCACCGTAACCTAGAGCAGTAGCCATTAAGTAGACGTTTTGACCCAGGTGGCCAACCTCCATTGGAACGTACCTCACTCTCCCACGCTCACCGTAACGTGAAACAGTTCTCTCGAATACAGCACATACAACAATACCAACAGGTGCATCTCTAACCCACTTCTGCCCTAGGGCAGCATCTGCGAGTTCGCCTCTCAAATCACCTGTTTTGATAAGCGTGAGTAAGTGCCTGTGAACATCGTACTTGTAGACACCGGCTCTAAGGTATTCGCTTTCTCTAACTAGAACGCTACTCTCACCAATAACCACGTATACTTCAAGGGGGTATGTTGCACCAGCACTAGGTGAGGCTCTAAGCCCCCACTTCGGGTCTGTTACTCCGTACGCAGCCCACAAGATCATTGCTAAGTGCTCTATTTTAACCGGGTCACTAGTATAATCTCTAATACTCCTCCTGAGAAGAATAGCCTCCTCAACATTCATATTAGTGATCTTTGAGGGGTATGGTAAGTAAACTACATTATCAGCTACAACTACTTCTTCAAACCTAGCTACTTCAGGTTTAAGGACAAGCCAAGCAACGTAGGAGACTACCAGTAGAGTTAGTACACATGACCCGAGTAGGTTAATATTTATGTGAACTCGCAAGAAAATCCCTGAAATAGATATGTGAATAAATCTATTTAAATCTACTCTATGGACATAAAGTAAATTAGCACTAAAAGAATAGGAAAGGAGGGGAAAAGAAAAAGAATTTAGTTCACTATCTCCCTCGTACACTCATCGGGGGTGTAGATATGTTAATATCTTCTCCTGTTCTATTTTTAACCAGCTCTTTTACTGACTCAAGCACTTCTCGCGCTAAATCTGTCTCTTTCTTGCCCTGACTCCACGCACTGTTAACTACTTGCCTAATCTCCTGGTCTGTTACAATATTAGAGGGTACTCCGTTCCCATCGAGAACTCTTCTAATAGCGGTTTCAAGGTTTACTCTCTCTTTCTCTAACCTGCTCTCCAGTACTCGTAGCTTTATTAACAAGCTCGTCCGCAATCTCTTATATGCTCTTAATTACTCCACGCTTAACTCTAGCTCTTACAGATGTAAACCCGAATAGATGCGGGGAACCAATGAACCCCATGAAGAGAACCCTCACCCTTTAGGGAGGGGAGGAGGCCAGGGGTATTGGAGACCCAGGATAACTTGAAGCATGTAAGTCTCTAAGGTTCTCGAGTTTTGTGTAACACTGAGATACTTCACGGCTCTGAGAAGTACTTAAAGATTTTATATCTGTTTATAAGTCGCTTCAAGACTTTAACAGTCTTATGTAAGGGTATGGCTTGCTTAGTATTGCTTCTACTTGCTTACTTGTGAAATTAAGCATGGTGAGGATTTTCTCCAAGGTCGTGGGGTCAGTGATCGTGATTTCTTCACGCTGTAATAGAGTGGTGGTATTTTCATGTGGAAGAGTCTCTGATAGGTTCTCAGGCGCGATCTCCCCTATTTTACGGCACGATGATATACCGGTGAGGAAGTGTCTTGAGAAAAGCGTTTCCCCTGTTTCATACTCGCAAATATACACGGTGTACTTGTTACTCAACTGTTGCCACCACTGGTTTCACTTTTTTCTCTACAAGCCCCTTTATCAGCGCCACTGCGTATAGTAGTGCTTCTGGTCTAATTGGGCACCCGGGTACATAGTAGACTCCATCTACTTCTATGCCTCTCTCTTTCAGTATTTTGACTAGTGAGTTTATTCCACCGATGGTTGAGTATGTATCGTGCCATATTCCTCCACCTGAACCACAGGAGCCTAACGCTATGATTATTCTTGGTCTTGGAGCTGCTTCTATTGCGTTGATTACTTTGGGTAGTGCTTCAAGTGTTATGGGCCCTGTTAAGAGTATTGCGTCCGCGTGTCTTGGTGATCCAACTAGTTTAACTCCAAATCTCTCAGCGTCGTGGAAGGGTGTTAGAGCGTCGAGTACCTCTATGTCGCATGCATTGCAGCTACCTGTATTCAAGTGGAATACCCATATGCTTTTCTTGAGGGCTTCTAGTTTACTCGCCATGGAACCCCACTTTTCTCGTGGATATAGCGTTTATGAATGATTTCTTGCGGCAGTCTGGGCACTTGTTCACATAGTTCTCTGTTATTGGTGATTTCTGCATAATGTACTTTCTCATTTTCACCGTCTCGACTTTGTTTCCGCAACTCGAGCACTCCGCTTTACTGTGAACTATGTATGTGTATAAGTCCAGTGGATCATTTGTTGCTAGTTCGAAGTTTCTTGTTCCTTTTATTGCTCCAACTGGGCATACATCTATGCATCTCCAGCAGAATATGCATCTACCCACATAGTATCTCAGTGTTTTCTTGTCTTGGCTTTCAATCATTTCTAAAGCGTTGGGTGGGCAAGCGTTTACGCATGCTCCGCAACCTATGCATTTCTCTGGGTTTATCTCGATGCTGCCTCTGAATTCAGGTGAGAGGATTGGTTCCTGGTATGGGTATTTAACTGTTACTCGCTTCGTTTTACCCGCGATTACCAGTACTTCCACGGGTTTAATTGCTTTCTTCACTATGCTCATATTTGAACACCTGGTGCGAGTTTTAGCCACTCTGTTTTACTGTTTTCTCTTACTACGAGTACTCTATCTGTGCACGAGAAACATGGATCTATGCTCGCTATTGTCAACGGTGCATCTGCTAACGGTTGATCCTTTAACATTATCTTCAATGCTGGTATATTACTGTATGTTGGTGCTCTAACACGCCACCTGTATGGTTTGCCGTGGCCTGTTATAACGAAGTGTATGTCTCCGCCGCGTGGTGCTTCCACTACTTGGACACCTGTTTTTCCCTCAGGTATCTCGAAGTCCTCTAGTTTTATTGGGCCTCTCGGTATTCTATCTAGTAGTTGCTCTATTATTGATATTGATTCAAGTACTTCATCTACTCTCACGAGTGCTCGAGCCAAGTTGTCTCCCTCAGTGTAAACTGGGATCTTGAAGGATGCGTACTTGTAAGCTGCGTACGGTTGATCTCTCCTAGCGTCTTTGTTTACTCCTGAAGCACGAGCAACTGGTCCTTCAACGGATAATTTCACAGCGTCTTCTCTTGGTAGGATGCCTGTTCCAGTGAGTCTCTTCTTGACTTGTGGAACACTTATCGCTACTTCAACGAGTTTCTTGAAGTCTTTCTCTGTTTCTTTGAGTGTCTCCAGTGTTTTTTGTTTTTTCTCTTCATTTATGTCTTTTCTTACTCCTCCCACTAGGTTTAACCCGTATGTTTTCCTACTACCTGTTAGGAGCTCGGCGAGGTACATGATTTTCTCGCGTACTCTCCACATGTGCATGAAGCCTGTATCGTATCCTACTACGTGGAAAGCTACTCCCAGCCAGAGTAGATGGCTGTGTATTCTCTCTACTTCTAATACAATGCTTCTAATGTACTGTGCTCTCTCGGGTACATCTATTTTCGCGGCTTTCTCAACTGCGAGAGCGTAGCATGTGCTGTGCTCGAATCCACATATTCCGCATATCCTCTCGGCTAAGAAGTTTACTTGTTGATAAGTCATTCTCGTCTCAGCGAGTTTCTCTATGCCTCGGTGTACGTGGAAACCCCTGTACTTTACATCGACTACTCTTTCTCCTTCAACGTATAGTTCAAAGTACTCTGGTTCATGTAGTGCTGGGTGATATGGACCTATAGGTATGACTCCTAGCTCTGTTGAAGGCGTGATTTTCTCGCTCACGCTTCTAATCGGTGGCCTGTAATTGTAGGGGATGTCTTTCCTCAATGGGTGTATTTCCTCGGGCCAACCTGATGGTAGAACTAATCTATACTGATCTCTATCAGCGAACTCTATGCCCAATAGGTCTCTTGTCTCCATTTCACACCAATCTGCTCCTGGAACAGTTTTTACAATGCTTGGTATCACTGGGTTTTGCGGCTCAGTGTATGTTTTAACCAGTATGTATAATCCGTTTTTATTATCTGTGAATATGTAGGTGACTGAGAAGTAACCGTTTAATGGGCGTTCATCTACTCCTACACATGTTCTGAAATCACAATTGTACTCGTTGAATAACTTGGACGCCGTGTTCACTAGTGTTTCTTTGGGTACAACTATGTGAACTGTATCCTTCTCTGCTTTCGCGTCCCCTTTCATAGACTTAGCCAAGGACACGTACTCGTTTATTATGGAGTCGCTATGCATAAGCATGCACCAATAACCCTGTTATAGATAATGCTAAGAGAAGTATATATGTTTTAGTCAGGGTTCTCGGAGCTAAGTCGATTCTCGACCTACCTAGGATAACCGCGGTGATCGCGAAGATCACCCATAGCACGATTGTTAACGCATACACTGCGGCCAGCGAGTAAGCGGATTCTCCAATTAGGGGGGTTACTGTAACGCTCACTATGATGAGGTTCACTAGGAGTCTTTTAAGTAGATTACAGTACATGTATGCCGCGAGTAAACTACCGCTGAATTCCACGAGTACTCCGGAGGCTAGTTCTGGTTCTGCTTCAGCCATGTCGAATGGTACTCGCCCTGTTAGAGCGTAACCTGAGATAAACATGGTTAATGCTGCAGTAGTAATGGATAATAGCATGCTGGGAGTAGTTGCTGATTTGAGTTGAGCCAGGTTGTTTGTTATTGCTGCGTACAATGTAGTTGATAGTATGAAGGCGGATTCATTTATAAGCGCCAATATTACTTCTCTCATTCCACCTGCGTAACTGAAAGGATTGGGTACTAGTAGTGGTGTTAAAGTTAGAGATGTTAGTGAAACAGCGAGCAGTGATAATCCAAGCGTGATGTATATTGATTCCAACGTGTATACGTATGTTTCAACCATGTAGATTGATGCTATGCTGGTTGCAATGAATGATAGTAGGTAGAGCAGTATGAATGGAGATGTATGTATTGGTTTAATTTCCTTGTTGACTAGTTTGATTAGATCATATAGTGTTTGCGTTATAGGTGGACCTATTCTACTCTGTAGTATTGCTTTTATTTTTCTCTCTACTCCGTCAAGGATTACTGGTAGCGTTAATCCTATTATTACACCTATCGCTGAGTATATTGTGTAGTGTAAAGTGTTCACGTTGTTCACCTATACGTGAAAACAATTATTGTTACGAGTACTAGTAGTAGTACTCCGTACCATATTGAAGCTGTAATCATGGATTCAATCATTGTTACTTGGAGTTTACTGATGATTTTTGCAAGTGTGTCTGCGAAGCGAACTAGTCTCGGGAAAACCACGTCTCCTAGGTTAACAATGTTTTCAAGTATGCTGCTTATTGATATTCTTCTACGAGTATACCTTATTTTCTTGCTTGCTTTGTCGAGTAGTTCCTCGAACCATCTTAGAGCACTTGATTTAGTGTAACTACTCATGCTTCTACACCTGAGAGCCAGTACTTGATGTCCTCGGGTATTCTTGGTTCTCGGAGTATTCGCGTGAAAATAATGATGCTTGCTACTAGTGATACTATGTATATTGGTAGAGTTACTGCTGTTATCGTCTCTCCGTACGCGTAGGATCCCGGAATATAGGTTAACAGTATCGCGGGTGTTAGCATTGAGATTAACCCCATGTATAGTTCTGATTTCAACTCTACTCCGGGTACAGGGATGGCTCTAGGGGATATCCTCGGCAGTGTTGATACATATGCTCCAATGAACTTCGCGCTGTACGCTATTGAGAATATAGCTGATAACACTATTGCCATCGTTAAAGCTAAGCCCAATGGGTTCTCCATAGCTAAGAGTATGCTTGTCGCTATGAGGAGTACTTTAACGATGAAACCTGTTGATGGAGGTATACCCGTGAGGTTTAGTAGTGCCATGTACGCGGATAACGCGCCTTCTCTTGACACGTAGTATAAGTAGCCTAGTTTGTATACGTCATACGTGTTCGCGATCTGGTATACTAGCCCAGTGTTTATGAATGCGAGTGCTTTTGTTAAAGCGTGGAACACTATGACTGCTATTATTATCGCGTTCAACGCTTGATCTCCCAGTATCATTGATGAAGCGTATAGAGCTGTTATTACGCCACCGTACCCAACTGAGCTGTATGCTAGGATCCACTTTATGTTGGTTTGCAGTATTGCTCCAAATGAGCCATATATTGTTGATATTAATCCCTGTACGAGTAGAATATAGAACACCAGTGGGTTAAATGTGAATAACTGTGAAGCTAGGAGAAACGCGTATGCCCCCATTTTGATTATTAATCCACTCAGTGCTGCTGATATGTGGCTGGGTGCTTTTCCGTGAACTATTGGTAACCATGAGTGGAGTGGGAATTGTCCTAGTTTAACAGCGAATCCGAAGAGCATGATTAGTGATGTAGTGAAATCGAGGCTTATTTTCTCACTTAACACGGTGTTTAATGGTAGGAACAAGGAGTTGAATACACCGTACTTGATTGCCAGTATAGCCCACATTGTTAGTAGAGCTATGTCGCTTGGAGCTATGCACATTGCTATGTATGTTGATGCGACCGGCAGGTTCTCGGCGCCGTGTTCCATTGTTATCGCTATGAAGGCAACCACTATGTCTAGGAAGAACCAGTATACTATGAGCTCTACGAGGAACGTGCTTGAGAAAAGAAGTATTAAGCTAGTTAACACCGTGTCAACTACTATTTGGAAATACCTTGCGAGACCATATATTACCTTGTAGTATCCTTCACTGTGTAGGCTTATGCCAATAGCGGTTACGCTTGCAATTAGTGTGAGCGCTAGTTGGTAGTCTAGTAGCTTCAGTAATCCACTAAATGTGAATATTACTGGTGCTGCTGCGTAACCAGTGATCCTGAGCGCTCTACTTAGTTTAGGGTTAGAGTCCACTAGGATGGAGCCCGTTAGCACCGGTATCATTATTGATGCTGCGTAGAAGGTTTTCAAAGTGAGGGGGTCAATCATTTCTTCAACCTCGTGCTTGTAGTTTTGAAGTGTGTGTATGATAGAAGCACTGAGAGTACAGCGATGAGTGTTGTTAATGCTAGTATGGACCAGTACTCATAGGTTATCAACGTAACGCTTGTTAGGATTAACAGGACGTTCAGTAAACCCATTAATAGCACAGGAGTCTGCATGCTTTTGCTTAGTTTTTCAACCATGAACTCTATTTTCCCCGGTTCCTCACCGTAGTATATTCTAGAGTATCTTAAAGCTATCATGGCTGATACGATGATGTATGCTAGTATACTTGTTATGGTTGTGAATGCGATCACTGGGTGAGTGTTCATCATTGTGAGTGAGCAGTATGCTGATAATAGTTTAACGGTGAAACCCAGTGTTCCCGGGACTCCTAGGAGCGAGAATACTGAGAGCAGTCCCCCTATTGTTGATAATGGTGCAGTGTTCACGAAGCCTCTTACTCCATGAATGTATCTTGTGCCGTATACTGCCTCAATTAAACCAGCTTCACTGAATAGTGTCGTCTTGTATGCTGCGTGCATGAGTATGCTTAGTATTAGAGTGAACTTGGTTATTTCAGTTGGTTGAGTAATGTATATTGCGAAAACAGTGCTGATGAACCCGTTTGTCGCTATTGTTGAGTATGCGAGTAGTTTTTTAACGTCTCTCTGTGTGAGTGCTTGTTGCCCACCGTAGAGGATCGACATTAAACCCACTGCTATGAAGAATAATGCTATGTGCGTTGAGTACTGCTCAATATCTATGTATTCTAGGACTCTGTATAATCCATAGTATCCGAGTGAAACCATTAACCCGCTGAGAGACGCTGATGCTGGTGAAGGCGCGCTTGAGTGCGCGCTTGGTAACCAGAAGTGTAATGGGATATTGGCTGTTTTAACTAGGAACCCTAGCATTAGTAGTGGAATTATTATTATGGGTGTTGTTACAGTGATTGTTTTCTGAGTGAATGGTTTTATTAACTCGTATAACCCAATATTAGCTGCTGTTAGTAGTGTGCTTATCGTTATCATCGTGAAAACCGATAACTCAAAGCTCATTGTCGATGTCAATATATATCCCCTGGAGGATGTTAATGATCCCTCTGTTGAGTACTCCTCACCGATCCTGATTAACATGTATCCCACTATTTCACTTATTGTCCACGCTATTACCATTAGGATGAAGCTTGGAGCTATGTAGGATGAGATTAGTGAGAGGAGGAATATATCCATTAGTAGCTCTAAGTGAGAGGGGTAGTGGTGTACCTGAGTATATGTAATCGTGTAAGTTGATATCAGCGCTGAGATCGCTGTGAACGATAATCCAAGAGTGAGAGATACTTCATCTATGAGTTTAACGTAGTATAGTGTACAAGTAGTTAACGCTATTATTAAGTGCCATGTGATTTTGAGTGTTGTTTTGAGTTTTAATGCTTCAATGTAGTGAGATGTGATTAGTAACGCTGTCGCCGCAGTGTACGCTGCGAAAAAATACTCAAGCATCTGTATACCCGTTGGTTATCTGTGGAATTCGTACTCGAACCTGGCTTTCGCCATTGTTTCCGCTGTTCTCTTCTTAGCGAGCTGGAATACCTCGGCGTCTTCACCGTAGAGTATTGCGTTCGCTGGGCATATAGCACTGCACGCTGGTTCTAAGCCTTCTTTTCTTAGTTCCATGCATAGATTGCACTTGATTGCTGTTTTCGTCGCTCGATCTAATTCAGGTATTCCGAATGGGCAGGCGTATAAGCAAGCCATGCACCCGATGCACCTACTTGTGATCACGTAGACTGCTCCCGTTGAGTCTCGAGTCATTGCTCCTGTTGGGCATGCTTCAATGCAGGGTGCTTTCGCGCAGTGCATACATGATACTGGTATATCTAATCCTATGCTTGTTCTATGTACTATTATGAATGGTTTTCCATGTATGAACTCGCATGCTGCTTCGCAGGCTCCGCAACCTATGCATCTACCTAGGTCTATTATTCGAGTGTACCTAGCAACGGGGTTTGAGCTCACTGCGTTATCACCTCTGAGAATGATATTAGTTTCCCGGTTTTCGCAGTGTACCAGTAGTGCATTGACTTAGCTGCTTTCAACCCGTTTCTAATTGCTGGCCCTATTCTACTTGGGCCTGTGACTACGTCTCCTGCTGCGAAGACTTTTGGTATGCTTGTCTGCATTAGCTCGTTTACAGCTATTGTTCCATCTTTGTTTATTCTTAAACCAATTTTCTCAGCTGTAGTGTTTCTCAGTGGTGGTGTTGGTGATTCACCTGTTGCGAACACTACGAGGTCTGATTCAATTGTGAATTCTCCTCCTGGTACTGGTACTGGTTTAGGTCTCCCCGTTTCATCAGGCGGCCCAAGCGTCATTTTCTGGAATTTTACTGCTTTCACTTTGTTGTCTTCCGCTATTATCTCGGTGGGTGAAGCTAGCTCAATGAATGTTACTCCTTCTCTTTTCACTCTCTCTATTTCATATATTCCCGCTGGGGCTTCTTTAATCGTCCTCCTGTACACTAAGTGCACGTCTGCTCCTGTTTTGAGTGCTTTCTCCGCGGCGTCTATTGCGCTGTAGCCTCCTCCTATTACTACTATGTTTTTACCTGTCGGTGGTTTCTTAGTTGTGTAACCGTACTCGTATATTCTCCACTTGTAGAGGTATTCTAGTGCAGTTGTTACTCCTCTTGCTTCTACTCCAGGGATTCTGGGTGTTTTTGATGACCATGTGCCAGTTGCTAGTAGTACTATGTCGTAGTTTTTGATTATGTCTTCTAGGTTTGCTTTTTTCTCAGCGAAGTCGTCTCCTTCCTCGTGTTCTGGTTCTTCAGCGAATACTTTTGTTCTAAGTATTATTTTCACGTTGAACTTCTCCTCTAGTTCTCTTGCTCCACTTATCACTCTCTCCGGGGGTATTCTCCACTGGGGGATCGCGAACACCATGAGGCCTCCGGGTAGTGGTTGTTTATCGTAGACATCTACGTCGTATCCTTCGCACGCTAGGTACCCGGTTGCCGCTAATCCAGCTGGTCCAGCTCCAACTACTGCTACTTTTGCCCCAATGCTTCTTGTTTTCTCTCGGCACATGAAAGCGAATTTAACGTAGTCTCCCATTTTATTCGCCTTTACTAATGCGTACTAATTTCATCTATATGTTTTAAGCATTAATATATCGGTGTTAGTTTTACTTGTATTGTTTTTCATCCCACTTATCGAAATCAGCTTATTGGCTGCCTCCCACTGCTGTAAGGTTTTTACGGTGTTCTGGGTTTATAGGTGTTTTTATGCTGGGGTTGTTTATGTTTTGCGTGGAAGGGTGTGTTGCTTATGAGGTTGAAGGCGTTGTTTCTGGATGTTGATGGAACAATCACTGTTAGTAGGAGTAGTTATAGTTTGAGTTTACCCGCTGTTAATGCTCTTAGGAGAGTTGTTAGGAAGGGCGTCGTCGTGTCCCTGGTTTCTAGTGCAGCGTTACCCATTGTTATGGGTTTAACTAGATATATTGGTTTAAACGGGTTCTCTATTGGTGAAACTGGTTGCCTTGTCTACAGTGATTCAACTGGTTTGGTTTCTTTAACTAAGCTCTCAGCGAGAGGCGTATACTTGGATGTCTTGAACTTGTTTCGTGAATACGTTGATGATTCCTGGCAGAATGGCTTCAGGCTCCATGATTTCGAGTTATTGTTGAAGAGCAAGTATAGGAGTAGGAGTAGTGAGGTTGTTTCAATGCTTAGGGAGTACGTTGAGAGCAGGTATGAGGGTTTCACAGTTGATTATAGTGGTTTTGCTCTACATGTGAGACCAGTCGAAGCTGATAAGAGGAGGGCAGTTTTATATGTTCTCGAGAGACTTGGAGTTGACCCGAGCGAAGCTGGTGGTGTTGGAGACAGCTACATGGATGCTTCTTTTCTAAGTGTCCTCGGTGTTTCAGCTGCTGTGGGTAACGCTGACGAGGAGTTGAAGAAAAGTGTTTCAGTAGTGCTCTCTAAGCCTAGTGGTTTAGGTGTCGTGGAGTTTGTTGAGAAGTTTATAGGTGTTCAGTGTTGAAGAAGCTTGTTATATTTGATCTTGATGGTACACTTGTGGATAGTGAGGACTTCATTGTTTGGAGCTTTATTGAAGCAGCTAGAGCCACCGGCGTTGAAGTTGACCCTGTCCTCGTAGCTGATTCTATTGGTATGCCCTTGGATGATATTGTTGAGAGGGTTTTCCTGAGTAGGGGTGTTCCACGCAGGGTTGTCGAGGATTTCATCGAGGTTAGGAGGAGGATTGTTAGGGAGAATTGGCGTAGGATGGTTAAATTGTTTCCTGATGTTGTCCCAGCTCTCAATGCTCTGAGGGATATGGGTTTCTCAATGGCGGTTGCTTCATCCAGTGTTGTTGAGAGAATTATGGATTTCCTCGAGTATTTCGGGGTGCTGGGTTACTTCACTTATATCTCGGGCGTGAAGCCTGGTTTAAGGGGGAAGCCGGAGCCTGATGTCATATTGGATGTACTGGAGCACGCTGGGTTTAAGCCGCTTGATGCCGTGTACGTGGGTGATAGAGAGGTTGACTGCTTCGCTGCTCTTAATGCTGGAGTAGACTTCGTGCTCGTGGATAGAGGTAGAGGAAGGAGAGTAGTCTCTGAGTGTAAACCAGTTGGAAGAGTTAATAGCCTCTTGGAGTTACCTATTATTCTTAAACGCCTATAAGGATGCATAGTGAAAATAATAAATGCCCGCGGCAAACCCGGCGGCGGCGTCGCTTAGACGCCGGGCATAGCCCGGGGAGTGAAAAGCCGGCCTCCTGCCGCGGGTACAGTTAGGAGTCATATGGGAGAATACCCGTAAAGTATTTAAACCCCTCTATTAAGAAAGAGATTTACGGACACTTAAACAACTCACATGGAGACCCGAGAAGTAGAGGGGTCATTACCCCTCTAGCCTTGGGTCTGACGGAGGTGGATTCAACCCCTTAGCCCCGGAAGCCCCGGGCACCCTGCGGCCGTAACTCCGGTTGATCCTGCCGGCCCCGACCGCTATCGGGGTGGGGCTAAGCCATGGGAGTCGTACGCCCCGCCGCTGCGGGGCGTGGCGGACGGCTG
>ERZ1669248.204-NODE-204-length-33932-cov-15.618620_pt1 | contig 33932 bp, 25 predicted proteins | sample MGYA00579296_ERZ1669248 | MGnify/ENA primary metagenome ERZ1669248 (study PRJEB41166, sample SAMN08046057) | hot springs metagenome | biome: hot spring; feature: neutral hot spring; material: thermophilic sediment; isolation source: thermophilic sediment from...
AATGCTGGGCTACATTTACAAAGTCGGCTGAAGCCGAATAAAAACAGCCCACTTTAGTGGGCTTGGTAAATGTAGCCCACCAATTTATTGGTGGGCATCTCATTGGGTGACGGGAAGATGACGGCGAAATTGTTCATCGCCACGACCAACCGAGGGAAATTGCGTGAGTTGACGATGTTGCTTCAGGGTCAACCCTTCTGCGTCGTCACGCCCGATGAATTGGGCATCGTGTTGGATTACGAGGAAACGAGCGATGACATTCACTTGGTCGCTCGTGAGAAAGCCATCTATGCTTGGCGCAAATCGGGTTTGCCTTCCCTTGCCGAAGACACTTCCCTTGAAGTGGACGCTTTAGGCGGTTTGCCTGGAGCAAGGGCGAAAGTTTTCTTCGGCGAAAATGTCTCCGATGCGGAAAGGTGGCGTGGCTTGCTCAAGTTGATGGAAGGCGTTCCGCCAGAAAAGCGGACGGCAAGGTTTCGTTGTGCGATGGCGGTGGCGTTTTCGGAAAAGGATTTGCTGATGGCTGAAGGCGTTTTGGAAGGTGTGATTGCGACCGAACCGAAAGGCTCTGGCGGTTTCGGTTACGACCCTGTGTTTTTCGTGCCCGAACTGAGCAAGACTTTGGCGGAGTTGAGCGTTGAGGAGAAAAACGCCATTAGCCACCGTGCAAAAGCGTTGCGGGCATTGTTGCCCGATTTGCTCAAACGACTGGGTGAGATTTAAGTGCCCTCCTTTCCCAGCCGCCAAGCGTAGTTGGCTTCGTAGTATCGCTTGAATTCCTCGCTCTCTCTAATCTCCCGCCACCACCATTCGTTCTCGCAATACCAAGCGACCGTTTGAGCCAAAGCGGACTCAAAGTCGTGTTGAGGTTGCCAACCGAGTTTGCGCAATTTCCCCCAATTGACGGAATAGCGGCGGTCGTGGGCAGGTCGGTCGGCGACGAACCTTATTAGGCTCTCGGGCTTCCCCAGCAACTGCAAAATCAACTTGACAACTTCAATGTTCTGCCGCTCGCAACCTGTGCCTATGTTGTAAATTTCGCCGGGTGTCCCATGTTCAATGAGGAAGTCAAGGGCTTTGCAGTGGTCTTCAACGAAAATCCATTCACGAACTTGCCTCCCGTCGCCGTAAACGGGCAACGGCAAGTCAAGCAAAGCGTTCGTTATCATGAGCGGGATGAGTTTTTCGGGATGCTGATACGGACCGAAATTGTTGCAGCAACGGGTGATGATGACTGGGACTCGGAAACTTTTCGCGTAAGCCAGAGCGAGCAAGTCGCCGCCTGCCTTGGTGGCGGCATATGGGCTTGAAGGGTTCAAAGGGGCACTTTCGTCGGCGCTGCCGTCAAGGATTGGACCGTAAACTTCGTCAGTGGAAATGTGAACGATCAAACCTGTCCCGTGCTCTCTCGCACATTCCATGATGGTGTGAACTCCCAAGACATCCGTTCGGACGAAATCGCCGCTTGAAAGCAACGACCTGTCAACATGGGTCTCGGCGGCAAAGTTGACAACGATGTCGGCTTGTGCCACCCAAGGCTCCAACTGTTCTCGGTCGCAAATGTCGCCTTGCACGAAAGTGAAATTGGGATGACCGTCCAAGTCGTGGAGGTTGCTTTTGTTGCCAGCGTAAGTGAGTTTGTCGTAGACCACAACTTCCCAAGCAGGATGCTCCCGCAGCCAGTAGCGAGCAAAGTTGCTGCCTATAAATCCTGCGCCGCCAGTCACCAAAATTTTCGGCATCGCTTGTTTCACCCCTTTTAAGGGAAGCCCTAACCATGCAAAATATTGACGCAACTTTTTGGACGGCGATGGAAGTTAGCGTCTTGCAAAGGGGTCACAGCAGACGGGGCTTTGAAGGTGAAGAGTTAAGTTCAGAGGGCAAGGGACTGATTGTTCCCGACCATAACGGTGTGGGCGGTAAGATTGTCCTCGTTCCAAGTTACGCTGTGGACAGGAAACCCTGTGGTCAAAATTTGGATTGGGCTGAGTTTTTGGGCGTCCAGAAGCACGACGCCCTTTCTACCTGCGGCGACGGCGACTAAACCGTCACGCACTGCAAGGTCAAAGGCAGGAAAATCTGTCAAGTGTGCGACGAGTTCCACTCTATCGCCGTTGAGTTCAAAAACCTTCAAGCCGTCCAAGCCGCAGGCGAGAAAGAGGCGCTTGCCCCACCTCATAGCCCCAGATATTCCGTTGAATTGCGCTGTTTCGGTCTTCATCTTTCGGGTCACCCCTTTCAAGCAGGCAAAACATATGGACGCAACAGCACCACAAAGGTTCACCTCAGAGGCAGGAAATTTTCTGCCACAAATTTGACCCCTTTTAAAAAGCGAAAAGGCAAGGGGAATTTGCCCCCCTGCCTTAAGACCATTCGCACTCCCTGTTCGTTTGATCAGCGGGTCAACAGGTATTCCGCAAAGCCGTCTTTTGGGTTTCAATAAGCGGCGAAGAGGACGACGCTCATCCCGCCGTCAACAGGCAAAGTTATGCCGTTGACATAGTTGGTGCAAGTTGAAAGGAAGATGGTGGCTTCGCGCAAATCCTCGTAAACGCCCAAGCGGTTTGCTGGTGTGGCGTTGAGAAACCTTTGAAGCCTTTCGGGCTCGCGCTCCAAAATTGCCCTGTTCAGGTCAGTTGGGATCAAACCGGGTGCGATTGCGTTGACGCACAAACCGTGTCTCGCCCATTCGCAAGCCAATTGAGCCGTCAAGGCTCTAATTCCCCCTTTGCTCGTCCCGTAAGCGGCGACATAAGGCACAGCCCGCAAACTTGTCTCGCTGGCGATATTGATGATGTGCCCCCGCTTGCGCTGGAGCATCCTCTTCCCGACAATCTGGCAGGCGCGGGCTACACTGAGCAAGTTGATGTCAAAAATGTCCTCCCAGACTTCACGGGGTATGTCCTCGGCATTATAACGGCGCAAGATGCCTTGAGCGTTGACGAGAATGTCAATTGGACCGAACTCGCTTTCAATCCAATCGCAGCACGCTTCCAAAGCAGCATCGTCACGGGTGTCAAAGGTGAGTTTGTCTATGTCCACAGGCTTTGGGTATGGGCGAATTTTCGCCAGAGAATTTACCGTCGCTTCAACCTTCTCGCGAGTTCGCGAGTTTGGGAAAACAATTGCCCCCTCCTCAGCGAGGAAGTGAGCCATCGCTGCGCCGATTGAACTGTAACCATCGGTCGCAGTCCCACCCAAAACCAAAGCGACCTTCCCGTCAAGTTTACCCATTCTCCATCCCCCCTTTGCTCAAGTTTTTCCGCGTTTTGCCGGCAGGAAACGGGAGGGCGAACCTCCCGGTGAGCCCCAATCTCCTGAACTGCCTATCTCGCGATTTACCGATAAGTTTGGTTCGGCAGGAGCCTCACCCTCCCAACGGCAGAATTTTCCGAACATCAACACATAACGCTACCGATAACGCCAAATTTTCAGCCGAGCCTTGAGTTCCGCTTTCGCCATTGGGCGCGACGGCTTTACCGTTATCTTGCGGCTCATGCCCGGCAGCAAGTCAAAGGCGTTGTCGCTGAAAGACGCATCCGGGTCGCCTTCAACCTCAAGCCACAGGCACTTGACAAAAGCATCAGACCCGACCAACACGGCTAAACCATCCTCTGCCTCGGTGACATCAAGCCTTATTTCGGGGCAAGGCAAGACGACATCTTTGATGGGTGCGAGGAAGAGGGCATCGTAAGTTGAGGGTTCATCGGGCTCACCGTCAGCGATGTAAAACTCGGCGGAGACGAAGTGGTGGAGTGGGTCAAATCCGTTGGGCAACTCAACGGTGAGAACAAAGAGGGAAGAATTGGGCTCAATCGTCAAGACCTCTTTGCGCTCCCAAAGGGCTCGCCCAAACAAATCTTGAACCTTGACAAAAATCTTGCCTTGAACGGGCTTTAACAGGTCGTTGACGACCCAAACGGTCGGCGGGTTCGTCGGTGAGATTGTGACCAGGACGGGAGCGAAAGAGCGCTTGGCAAAGTAATAGCCAGCCTTGGGGCGAACAAAATAGTCAAGGACGCTCCAACTGACAACTTGCCAACAATCGTTGAGTTGCCAAAACAGCGCGCCAGAAGTCTTGAACTTTCGCCTTCGCCAGTGGGTTATGCCAGTTTTGAGGGCTTCACCCTGAAGAAGTTGAGCGACGCGAACCCACTCCCCCAAATCGCATGAGACTTTGAAATGCGCTGACATGTATCGGTAAATTCGCTGAATGCCGTCAGCCATTTTGTCGTGATGCTCCATGACTTTGCTGTTTGGGAATCGGTCTTCGGGAGCAGTGAAGGTTTCAATCGTTGCAAAGTTTGGTGGCGCTTGAAAGCCGAACTCGCTGATGAATCGCCCTGTGTCCCTCAAATAGCCCATGTGGTCTTCGCGAAACCAGACATCCCAACTGTGCCTGTCGCCCTCGTTCATTGAGTTCGGGTCGGCGCCGCCGAACGGGCTGCTTTGCCAGTATGGTCGCGACGGGTCAAGCCGTCGGCAAACTTCAGGCAAAATTTGAGCGTAAATCGTTTCGCCGTAAAACTTGTCCCTCTTGCCAGCAGCCTTGAGGTTGAACAGCCAGTCGTTTTCGTTGTTGCCGCACCACAAGACAATGCACGGGTGATGCCTCAGTTGCTTGACAATTGTTTCTGCCTCTTTGCGCACTTGCTCGTGAAACCAGTCCTCTTCGGGATACTCGGCGCATGAGAACATGAAATCGTGCCAGACCATTATGCCCAGTTCATCGCAAATTTCGTAGAAGGCTTCGTCCTCGTAAATCCCGCCTCCCCAAACCCGCAACATGTTCATGTTCGCTTCCGCTGCCTTTTTGAGCAAATCCCGATATCGCTCCTTCGTCACGCGAGGCAAAAAGTTATCCGCAGGAATCCAGTTTGCGCCTTTGCAGAAAACTGGCACGCCGTTTATGCGGATAACGAAACTCTTGCCTTCCTCGTCTGGTTCTTGCACCAACTCAACCTTTCGCAACCCCACTTTGACGCTTTTCCCGTCAACCTTCTCCTCACCCACCTCCACGCAGCATTCCAGAGTGTAAAGAGGCTGCCTGCCCATCCCGTTGGGGAACCAAAGCCTTGGTTGAGAGATTTCAATTTCGGCGTAAGCAAGGTTCTCGCCCAGTTGTAAACTCGCTGGCACGCAAGCAATGAACTGTTGGTCGCCGTGTTGCAATATGAAGCGAATGCGTGCTTTCGCTTCCTTGACGGCGTGAATTTCCGCCTCAACTCTAACTTTCGCTGCTGAGCAGTCGTCGCTCAGTTCCGTCAAGTAAGCCCAAAGGTTTCGGACGCAAGCGACATTGTAGGCGAAAAGTTCAACGGGTCGCCAAATCCCGCTGGTCGGCAACCTCGGTCCCCAATCCCAACCAAAGGAATACTGAGCCTTTCGCAAATAGGGGCGAGGCTGGTAAAAGGCTGAGTGGAGAGTGCCGTAGCGCTTTTCCCTCTCCTCAGCAACTTTCGTGGGTGAGTCAAGTTTAACAACGAGCGTGTTCTTGCCCTCACGGAGCAGACCTTTTACCTCAAGCCTGTGCGGGATGAACATGTTGTCAACCTCGCTGATTTTCTCCCCGTTGAGCCAAATGGTCGCAACTGTGTCCAAGCCGTGAAAGACCAACTCAACGGCATCGTGATTGAGCAACTCGGCTGAAACCTCAAAATCTCGCCTATACCACCACTCCCGTTCCTCAACCCACTTGGCGGCGAGTTCGTTGAGCCTGTAAAAGGGGTCAGGCAACTTGCCGAACCGAATCAAATCCAGATGCACAACTCCGGGCACTTTTGCTGGGATTGTCCGTTCAGGTGGGAGTTGAAAGTCGGAAGCGAAAGCGCCTTGCCGTTCGCCTTCCCCCAATTCAAACTCTGTCAACCACCAAATCCCGTCTAAGCACAATCGCATCTTTGCTCTCACCCCGCTCGGTTTTTTTGCCCGACGGCAAATTTTGTCACTGAAATTTTTGCAGCGCATTCTTCGCTGTCGCTTGCTCGGTGATGAGCGAACTCTCATCGTTGTAGACTCCACCTTGCTGCGCAACCGTTCGGTTTGCTTTAAACTTTGTTGCGGTGAGTGGGATATGCAGTGGCGTTTCATTTTGCCATTGCCGCCGAGCGTAAACCACCAATACACAGAGCGCGACGGTCGTTGGGTTTTGAGCCGTGAGGCGAGGCACTACAAAGCCCACTTGCAAAGAGCCTTCAAGCGGCTCAAAGCGGCAGGTAAGTTGCAAATCAAGCCGCTTGACACCTTCCCGTCCCTTTTCGCTGACCATGAAACCCCGAGCCCCTCAACTTGCACCTTGCACCAAACCTTTTTGCAACTGCGATTGGAGTTCTTTTTCAAGACGGCTCAGCGCCGCGATTTGGACAACGGTTTGAAAATCGTTCAGGATTTGGTTTGCGAGGCTTTGGGCGTTGATGACAGGAATGTCGTGGCAGTGGAACTTATCAAGCGGGTTGACTCCCAAAACCCTCGCCTTGAAGTGACCGTTTCAGCGTTACCTTCTTGGGACTTTCAGCAGCCAAATTCGCAACCCACTTCAGCACTTGATTTGCGACCTTTTGTGCCGCCGTTAAAGCCGAAACGCTCAAAATCCACGAAGAAGACTTTCAGCCTCGCCGACTGGCTTGCCGAAAGGGAAACTGACTTTGCGGGAAGTTAACCCGAATTTTCCCCACAGGGCTTTTGTCAGTGTTCTTTGGCGGCGAACGAGCGCTGAACTTCTTTGGCGATTGTGGGCATTCGCAACGCCCGACGCAATTTTCAAAGCGTTCGCGCACCTGCACGCCTGTAGGCAAAATGGGCGAAGAAATTTGCGGGGTGATTGCTCTGGGATATGAGCAGAACAATTGTCGTCAAGGTCGGGACTTCAACGCTAACTGGTGGCAAGGAAACCCTTGACATTGATTACATGGCTGATTTGGTCAGGCAGTTGTGCCAAGTCGCAGACGAAGGTCACAAGGTCGTCCTTGTAACTTCGGGGGCAATAAGGTCGGGTATGGCTGCCCTCAATTTAAAGCCGATACTGAGCCTTGCGGAAAAGCAGGCTGCCGCTGCCGTCGGTCAAAGTCTTCTCATGCACACTTACCGTGAACTCTTCGCCAGATACGGTCGCCATGTTGGGCAGGTGCTTCTGACCCGCGCCGATGTTGAAGACCGAGAGAGGTTCAGGAACGCAAAACAAACCTTCCAACAACTTTTCCGTTGGTCAGTCATCCCCATCGTCAACGAAAACGACACGGTCTCAACGGAGGAAATTCAGTTCGGCGATAACGACATGCTTGCGGCTCTGACAGCCCTTGTTACTGACGCCGACATCCTCATTTTGCTCAGCGATGTGGACGGATTTTTCGTTAAGCCTCAAAAGGGCAAGCCTTACCTTGTGCACGAAATTCGCCAAATTGATGAAACGATTTGGCGCAGCGCGGGCAAATCGGGAAGGTTTGGGACGGGAGGGATGATTTCAAAACTTCAGGCTGCAGAGGTGCTGATGAATTGCGGTATTTTGACAGTCTTGGCAAACGGAAGGGTTGAGGATGTCGTCCTGCGCATTGTCAACGGAGAGCAAATTGGAACAAGGTTCATCCCGAAAAGACAACTGCCAGCGAGGAAGAGGTGGCTGGCATATGTGCCGAGGGTGAAAGGGAAAATCATCGTCAACGAAGGGGCGAAACGGAGCATCATTGCTGACGGCAAAAGCCTCCTGCCCGCAGGAGTTTTAGGGGTCGCAGGGGAGTTTGAAAGTGGCGATGTCGTGGCTCTAATTGACGGTTCTGGGAATTTGTTCGCAAAAGGCATCACCAACTACTCAGCCGACGAAATCAAAAAAATCGCAGGGTCGCACTCGGATGAAATCGCAAAAATTCTGGGCTTCAACAGGAAACCCGAAGTCGTCCACCGAGACAATTTGGTCGTTTTGTCAAACTCGGAAGTTTTCGGGGGTGAAAGTTGATGGCGATACCGAAAGTCCTCATCATCGCTGGCTCAGATTCAGGAGGCGGCGCTGGAATCCAAGCCGACTTGAAAACGGTTTCGGCTTTGGGAGCGTTCGGTATGACGGCAATAACGGCTCTGACCGCTCAAAATACGACAGGGGTCTACGGCGTTGTGGAAATGCCGCCCGAATTCGTTGCGCAGCAAATTGAGGTTTGCGTCACCGACATCGGATGCGATGCGGTCAAGACGGGGATGTTAGCAAACGCTGAAATCATTGAGGCTGTCGCCGAGCAAATTCGCAAACACAACCTTCAACCATTAGTCGTTGACCCAGTGATGGTCGCAAAGAGCGGCGCCCCACTTTTGCGCCCCGACGCCGTTGATGCCCTGAAAACAAAACTTTTTCCCCTCGCAACGGTCATAACTCCGAACCTGCACGAAGCCAGAGCACTGACAGGCATGGAAATTCATTCCCTTGACGAGATGAAAGAAGCGGCGAAGAAGTTGCGTGAGTTCGGAACGAAATTCATCGTTGTCAAGGGAGGTCACCTTGAGGGAACACCCGAAGCCGTTGACATCCTCTACGACGGACACGAGTTCACGGAGTTCAGGTCGCCTCGCTACGAGACTAAAAACACTCACGGCACAGGCTGCATTTTCGCTTCGGCAATCGCTGCAGGTTTGGCTTTTGGGCTTGACATTAAATCTGCAGTGAAGCAAGCGAAGGAATTCATTACCGCTGCCGTCAAGGACGCACTTCCGCTTGGAAAGGGTCACGGACCGGCAAACCCAATGGCTTGGCTGAGCAAGAGATCGTGAGACAAGCAAGTCGGCAGGTTAGGAAAGATTGCCCAACCAATGAATTGGTGGGCTACATCTACAAAGCCTGCTAAAGCAGGCTATTTTCGGTCGGCTTTAGCCGACTTCGTTGAAGTAGCCCAGCATTTCAATGCTGGGCAAGTAGAGCCCAACCAATGAAATTTGGGCTCACTGAAAGATTCGCCTTCCAATCGGGAATTGATTTTCGGACACAATCCCGCTGTGCTCAAAACCTGCTCAGCGTTCTCTGCGCCTCAATGTAGCGGATGCTTTTTTGGCATAAAGCCTCAGCAATTTTCTCCCAGTCCGAGGAAGCGAACCTCAATTCAACTTCGTGCGGTTCGGACGAGTTCACGAACACGAAGACGACCCTTACTGATTCAGCGCCGAAAACCCTGTGGACTGCGAGGGCATATGCTTTTGCTTGAGTGAGATAGCGATTGTCAACCCTTGACTTAGCATCTTCAAGGGAGGCGACCTTGTCGGTTTTGAAGTCAACAACCAGCCATTCGTCCCCCTTGACAAGCAAATCCCAGCGCCCGATAAGTTCAATGGGCGGATGTCCATCGCTGGGAGTAAGCCGAATGAGGAAGTCAAGTTCGCGCCATTTCTGCAGTGCGGTTTCGGCGTAACGCCAGGCAGCGGATTTACATGCGTTTGCCACGAACCAGCGCAAAACCTCGGCATCGCTCAATGCGGCGTCGGGGTCAGCGCCAACGGTCTGGGCGAGCCAGCGAATTTGTTCGTCCGATGGAGAAGTGAGACCCCGTTGAAGGCAGTGGTGGACGATCAAACCCGCTTCAACTGGCGATAACTCTGTCAAGTTGTGGGACGGAAAAGTTCGCTGCGGTTCAGGCTCACTTTCTATCAAGTCTGTGACACTCAGCCTAAAGACCGAAGGCTCTGCAAGGTGCAAATCAAAATTAGGCGGTTCGGGCAACTCATCCGATGACGGAATAGTTTCAGGGCACTTTAGCCACTTAACCGCTTCAATGTCGGCGACATCAAGCCCCCCGATTTTCCGAGATAAATCAGCCAACTCAATCGTTTCACCTGCGAGCCGAACGGGAATTGAGCCTGCAACTTGAATTGGCTCGTCTCGCTTTTCACCGATAGGGACTTGCAGAGTATCGGCAACCAACTGCAGCCAATTTCTCCACCTTCCTTGTTCCGATTGTCTTCTCGGGTTGCTTTCGCTTTCCGTTCCGACCAAGATGAGTTTGTCTTTTGCACGAGTCCACGCAACGAAAAGCAACCGCTCAAGTTCAGCCCTCTCGCGAATTTGACGAACTTCGTCAACTGCATCAAACCGTTCTGTCCTGCGTCCTTCGCCCAATTCGTCTCTAAGCCTTACTGCCAAACCGATTTCGGGGGTGGCGATGAGGTTTTCCCGCGTCCTATCTGGTTCGGAAACTTCACCCAACATCGGCACGATGACGACTGGGAACTCAAGCCCTTTCGCTGCGTGGATTGTCATGACTTGAACGGCGTCAGCGGTTGCGCCTGCAAGGGGTGGCTCGCCGACCCGCACTTCGCCTTCAAGCAAAGCCTTAGCGTATCTTGTCAAGCCCCTCAGGTTCAACTTCATGTCTTCGCTCAACTGCTGAGCCATTCTCACGAACTTCCTAATGTTCGCCAACCTTTGTCTTCCGTGCGGCAGCGCCGCAGCAATCGCCTCATAGCCCGTCTCGCCAATTATCCACTCCAGCAACTCCCTGATGCTAATTCTGTCAACCCTCTTTTGAGCCTCCTTCAGCAAGTTTCTCGCAAACTCTAACTTTTTTCGCTCCGAGTTGGGTAGCGGGATTTCAGTGCCTTCACTGTAGTCACCCCATCTCAGCCAATTAGCCGCATCGGTGCTGTTCCCGAATATCGCAAACAAAGTTTCGTCGCTTACTCCAACCATCGGTGAGCGAAGCCAACAAGCCAGAGCCAAATCGTTGTCGGGTTCGGCGAGAACTTGAAGGAAGTTCAGCAGGTCTCTGGCTTCCGTCGTCTCAAAGAAACCGTAGCCGGTGATGATGTGGTATGGGATGCCATATCGCCGCAAAGCATCTTCAAAAGCGGAGGCGTTGACAAGTTCTCGCAAAAGCAAGGCTATGTCTCGGTAGGCGATGCCGTCTTTGCGGAGTTCCAAAATCCTTCTCGCAATCCAATCGGCTTCAAGCCTGAGTTTTTGCCACTTGCTTGGTCTGCCTTTAATCTTGAAGAAGGCGAATTCAATTGGAGCAGTGTCATCGCTTCCCCCTCGCACCGCTTGCATTGGTTGCAGCGGCATCCTTACCTTTTGCTCAACCTCGTTGGGGCTTTCGCTGACTTTGAAAATCCGCTCAAAAGCGTAATTGGTCAACTCAACCAGAGGGGAGACGCTTCGGTAGTTTTTGTCAAGGCTTTCCCGCCTCCAACCGAAACGGTTTTTAGCCCAATTCCAAAGTTCGTTGAAGACGCTGACATCGGCGTTGCGAAAACCGTAAATGGACTGCTGGCTGTCACCTACCCCGAAGAAAAGAACTCCCGAATGTTCGTTCTCACCCCAACCACAAATGAGGGACAGAATTTCAACTTGAATTCGGTCGGAGTCTTGAAGTTCGTCCACGAGGATTCGCTTGTAAGTTTGGCGAACCCGTTGTCTGACCTGCTCGTTGCCCTTCAGCAACTTCCAGACCAAAAGCAGAAGGTCATCGTAATCAAGGGCATTGATTTTGGCTTTTTCAGCATCGTAGGCTGCGGCTACATGTTCGTAACACTGTTCAAGGGCAAGTTCGGGTTCTTCCATCTCGCCAACTCGGTGAAGTATGGGCTTGCACTTTGATCTCAAGTGCTCAGCGAGTAGCCTCAAGTTGAGCATTTTTGCGAGCAACTTTACAGCCTCTTCAAAACCCCAGCATTCAACGACTTTTTGGGCGTCGGAGGAATTTGGGTCGGAAGTTCCTGAAAGTTTGCTCCAAAGCCATTGCCTGCAAACCTTTGTTTTGAGGGTTTGGGCTTCAAGTTCGTCAAGGATGCGGAAAGAAGGGTCAACTCCCGCTTCAAGGGCAAACCTGCGGAGCAAACGGGCACAAAAACTGTGGATTGTGCCAATTGGCGCTTCGGCTAAGTGCTCAAGAATTTCGTCTATGCGGTTGAGCCACTTAGGCAAAGACACTTCCCTTCTCGCTCTCAGCAGGACTCGGCTTATCCTCTCCTTCATCTCCGCAGCGGCTTTTTCGGTGAAAGTCACAGCGACGACAGACTCAATGTCCCAATCGCTGTAGCGCATCAGTAGGTCAAGGTAATGAGCGACAAGAACCCTCGTTTTTCCTGAACCTGGACCGGCATTCACTATCAAGTTTGCGTCGTCGGTCATAGCCAACTCAATTTGTCGTTCGTCCAACGGGTTACCGTTTTCATCGCAGAGCCAAGGGGCAGTCCGCCGTTCCCCCATTTTTCGGCTCACCCGTTTTGCTTTGTGTCGTCAACAAATTCACCAGCGAGAATTCGCTCCAGCGCCTCTACCCGACGCTTCACCTCTTCCAACTCGGTTTGAACTTGACGGAACATTTCAAGTTGAGGGTCGGGGATTCTATGGTGCTCCAAGGGCTCAACTCGCACGCCGTTAACACTGACGACTTTCGCCGGGACGCCGACAGCAGTTGCGTTAGGTGGGACTGGTTTGACAACGACCGAGCCTGCACCTATCCTTGAGTTGTCGCCGATGGTTATGTTTCCCAAGATTATAGCGCCAGCACCTATGACCACATTGTTGCCGATTGTCGGGTGGCGTTTCCCTTTCTCCTTACCCGTTCCACCGAGGGTGACACCTTGATACATGGTCACATTGTCGCCCACTTCTGCGGTCTCGCCGATGACGACCCCTGCCCCGTGATCAATGAAGACGCCTTTGCCGATTTTTGCCCCAGGGTGAATTTCAATGTTTGTCAAGATGCGGTTGATGTGTGAAATCAAGCGCGGCAACACAGGCACGCCGAGTTTCCAAAGCCAGTGAGCAATCCTGTGCATCCAAATTGCGTGAACGCCCGGATAACACAAAATGATCTCCAGCCAGCCGAAGAACCCGGTGCGCGCTGCTGGGTCTCGCTCTGGGACGACGAGAACATGCGACACAAAATTGTCAAGGAACGACTGCCAAATTCGTTTAAGCCAACTCATCGTCACTTTCCCCCTTTAGCAAATCCAAGTCAACACCGCTTGTTGGGCGTGGACGAACTTTCAACCAAGGAACATCCGCTTTTGCAGGTTAAATTGTGGCACGCTTTTTCAACTCAAAAGAAACGAACCTCATCGTCAATCGGTTCCGAAAAGGCGTCCAATTCCGTCAGTATGCGACGGCGAACCTCCAGCAAAGTGTTTCGTTGGGGTTGTTGTGTCCAAAGGAGGGAACGGCGAACGGCGTTGTCAAACAGAAACCGAGCAGGTTCACCCTTTAGACCGCAGCGACGAAGCGAGTAAAGGATTTGACGACCATACAAATCGGCGCTTGTCTCATCTCCGTAACCCGTGACAGGTTGGCGTCGGTAAGTCATCCTCGTGACTTCCCCAACAAGCCCGCCGGCTAAGAGCAAATTTAAACTTGGCACTCCTTCCCAACCGTATCTGGGCAGGTCAATGTCAGGAAACCGTTGGGACTCTTCCTCCATGACCCGAAGGGAGAATTCGGCTGCTTTGGTCGTAAACAACTTGTAGCCTGACATGAAATCGGGCGGGTCAGTGGTGTGGAAGGCACAATATGTCAAGTTTGGGACTTTGCCTTCCTTTGCCAAAGCGAACTTGGCGGCTTCCAACAAAATTTCGTCGGTGATTTTCTCCCACTCGCCTCTCGTGAAACTCATCGGGAAGTGCAAAGCGTTGCGTCGCCCAATGACGATGAGAAAATCGGATTCTTGCTCTCGCTCCATCAACCGTGCCAACCGCCATAATTTCGGTAAGTCCGAAAGCCAGTGGTCGTTATCGGAATCTCGGACGACGATGTAACTTGGTCGGCTGCTCTCAAGCAGGTGTCGGATTCCCGAGACCGCTGCCCCTCCTTTGCCCATGTTCCGCTCCAACACTATGACCGACCAGCCTTCTCCTCTCAAAAGTTTCTGCACTTGTTTTAACGGCTTCAAGCACCAATCGCATCCATCCAACACGATAACCACCCGTTCCGGGACGAGGAAAACATCCCAATCCTCAAGCGTGGCTAACAGCAATCCTTCCACCTGCTCTAAAGGGGTTGCAGGAGAGAACCAAACAGGGACGACCATGCCGACAGTTTGTCTAATCGCTCTGATTTCCATTTCTACCCCCTCGCGACCTTTACGATGGCAACCTGCTTTGACGAGCCAAATTAACTGCTTTGGCTAAATTTAGCGAACTCGGAGGCGGCGGTCAAGTTTCAAGGAGTGTGTTCGGAAACAGACGGGTTTTTGCTTCATTGTAGGAGCGCCGTCCGGCGCGAATAAACCGACACGGGAAGGGTTCGCGGCTAACGCCGCTCCTACAATTCAATTTAAGCCGCTCCTGTGATTTTGCTGTGAGCCGAACTTTCGGTCAAAGGGGCGAGCCAACTTTGCTGCAGCCTCAAATCACATTTTTTGGAATTTCCTGCTGGTCTCGCATGATAAGGCGGCATTGAGAGCCGGTGGCGCCTTTCGTGACTTCAATAAGCGCAGGGAAATAATCGCGGAATTCGTCAAGGTGGGTGACAATTAGGACGCGGGCAAACTCCCCTGAAACGGTTCGTATCGCATCAACAATGGCTTCCAGCCCCTCTTTATCTTGCGAACCGAAGCCTTCGTCAATGACAAGCGTTCTCAAAGGAGCGCCAGCGCGATAAGAGAGCAGCCGAGCCAACGCCACCCGAAGGGCAAAATCAATCCTGAACCTTTCACCGCCGCTGTAAAGTTCATACGCTCGGTCACCCAATTCGTCGGAAACAATGATCGCCAAAGTTTCTCTCTGACCGCCAGACCCAGTCGGGGTTTCAAGTTCAAACCGAAGGTGCATCCGACCGCGAGTCAATTGCGCAAGCAGCCTATTGGCTTCCCACTCAAGCCACTGGACTGCATTGCTCAGAATCATCTTCGGGATGCCATTTCGCCCAAAGGCTTCAGCGAGCAATTCGTAATCTTTTTTCTCACCACGAAGTTGATCAAGCCTTTGCTCCAATTCCAATTTCTCCCTCTCCCGTTGTTTCAATTCTTCAAGCCTCTGCCTTAACGCCCCCAGTTCCTCGTTCAGCCTTTGCAGTTCGTTCTCCCTTGCCTTCCGTCGCCCTTGAAGTTCGTTGAGTTGCTCTTCAATTTCGGGGAGTTTGGAAACTTGACTTCGCAGTTTCTTAACCTCGTCGCTGATTTCCTTCAACCTCTCTTCATTTTCAGCAATTTGCTGCTTTGCTTGCTCAATCCACTCGTGCAATTTTGGGATTTCCTCTTTCGCCGTTATCAATTGCTGCCACCATTGTTGTATGTGTTGGTTCTTTTGGAGCCACTCCCTCAATTGTCGGTGCTTGTGCTCATCGTATCCCAGATTGCGAATTTCATCCTCAACTTGCTCAAGTCGCTTCTTTTCATTGTGGGCGAAATCCCCCGTTGACAGTTTTTGCTTGAGCGAGGCAATCTCGGACATAAGGCTTTTCAGCCGCTCTTGAAGAACTGAGACCTCCTCTTCGGCTTGACGGATTTGCTCAATCTTGACCTCAAATCCAGAAAGAGCCTCAACCCTCTGGCGCACTTGCTGGTGAACGGTGGGGTCGTAACCTGCGCTTTGCTCCTTTGCCTCCAAATCCGAAAGTTTTTTCCGCCATTGCTCTTCTGCGTCGGATTTTTGGCGTTGCAAGGAATCTCGCTCCACCCGCAACTTTTGCAATTCCATCTCCGCGTGGGAGATTTCCGAAAGTTGCCGTTGGGTTTCCCCAATTTGTCGTTCCAATTCGGGCAACTGGCGGAGCATGTCTTCTGCTTTTTTAATTTGGGTGTCCAACTGCTCAAGGGCTTTCCGCAACCGTTCCGTTTCTTCATCCGTCTTGGCGATTTCGCTTTCGTATTGCTCCTTTTCTTTTGTCAACTTCCTTCGGAGCGAGGAGAGTTTTTGGGGCGTCAGCACAGTCTCGCACAAAGGACATTTCGGTTCGCCGGAATGTTCTTCAAGCAAGCGAAGTTTCTCAACGGTTTCTTCCATCGCTTTCCGCAATTGCTCTCGGCGCGCAGCGAACATTGCAATTTGACCGCTAACTTGCTCCCGTTTCTTTCTGGCGTTGTCAAGGAATTGTTGCCAGTCGTTGAGTCTCTCCCTTGCTTCCTGAAGTTGCTTCAACTTCTGCTCAACTTCTGGTTTTTGGGCGATTTTGCTTTCAAGTTGAAGTTGAGCCTGCTGCAGTTCGCCTTCCCGTTTAGCCCACTTTTCCCTTTCCGCTGCAATTTCCCGCTCAATTTGAACCCGTTGCTGTTGAAGGTTCTGCCACAGCCTTTGCTTCTCATCCCACTCCTTTAGGGTTTCACGAGCCTTTTGAAGTTCCTCAAGCCCTTGCTGGACTTCTTCCTTCTCCGAGAGCAATCTTTGCAGTTCCCTTAAACGCTCCCTGATATTGGCTTCGTCTCGTTCTGTAGCCTTAAGTTTGCTTTCCAGTTCCGCTCTCGCTTTCTGGATGGATTGCTCCAATTGGTGCTTTTGTTGTTCCAATTCTCGCAACTGTCCAGCCTTCTCGCTAAGCAACTGCTCCGCTTTCTGAACCTGAAGGAACTTCTTCATTGCCTCAGTTATCTGCTGCTCTTTGGCGATAACTTCGCTCCACCGTTTCAGGTTCTCTTCATACCCCCGTATTTGCTTTTGCGACTCGGCTATCTGCTGCTCGCGCACTTTTGCCTCATTTTGCAGTTGCTCAAGGCGCGCCTTTTGAGCCAGCAAATCTTCCCGCTTCTTTTGGACTTGCTTGATTTCTTCATCCGTTTGCTGGAGCATCTGCTCCATGCGGTCTCTTTCTTGTCGTTTCTTGTCAAATTCCTTGACAACTTGTGGGATTTGGGTTATTTCGGCTTCAATCTGGTTCAACCTTCGCTGCCCCTCTTCTATTTGCCCGTTCAGTGTCCTCACCTTCTCTCTTGCCTTTTCCGCCAGTTTCTCGTAGTCATCAAGTCCCAAAACCTGTGCCAGCAAGTCCCGTCTTTCTGCAGGCGAAAGGTCCATGAATCTTCCGGATTGACCTTGGGGCGTGAAGACAGTGTTGACGAAAGTGTCGTAATCCATCCGCAACAATTTCTGGATTTCACGCTCAACGGTGGTGACTCTGCTTTCAGTCACGACACTCCTCCATCTTCCACCACCAACGGATTGTTCCAGAGTGGCAGTGTGGGAGTTGGTTTTCCTTGAGAAGCGTCGTTTTATCCTGTAGAGTTGACCATCAACCTCAAACTCAAAAGTGATTGACATTTCGGTTGCACCTTTGCGGATGAGTTCAACATTTCGGTTTGAGCGAGCCTTACCGAACAGAGCCCAAGTTATTGCGTCCAAGAGCGCAGACTTACCTGCACCATTGTTCCCGACGAGGGCAGCCACATGAACGCCTCTCAAGTCAATTTCCTGAGGTGGGTCGCCGTAACTTAGGAAGTTGCGAATTTGCAACCTAATTGGCACCACGAGCCATCACGCCCCTTCTTTTCGCTCAAATGTTCTCCACCAATTTCTGAGCCAACTCTAAGAGGCGATTTTTCCGATCCTTAATTTGGCTGTCATTTCGCGCCCTCTCTTCCAACCATTCACTTAAAAGGCGGATTGGGTCTTGGTGCAGTAACCGACCAAACTCCTCAAGTGTTCTGCCAACAGGTTCAACGGTTTCGGTTCTCTCTTCGGTCCGCATTTCAATTGCGGCGATGCAATCTGCCCGCCTTTCAAGGTTCTCCCTCAACCTGCCCAAATTGATTTGGTCTCGTTGGGCTTCGTTGATGAGGATGTGAACTCTCACAACAGCGCCGTCTATTTGCGGGTTGGAGTTGAGAGACTCAATTGCAGTCTGGGTTGGGTTGGTTGAATTGCGGACATCCAACTTGACAGTGACAAACGGTCGGGTCGGTGTTTGGATGAACTCCCATTTCGCTTCCCATCGCCCTTGCTTTGTCCTTTCCAAGTCAACGAGGACGAAACCTTTGGGTTGCTTCTCCTCTCCAAAGTCCAACCGCCCCAAACTCCCGGCATAGACGATTGGCGGCGAAAAGTTGTCAATGACTTGGTGTCGGTGGATGTGTCCGAGAGCGATGTAAGCAAACCGAGGATGCCTCAGGACACTTGGCGGGACTACAGGCTCTGAAAAAGAGGTTAAGATTCGCTCTGAACCCGAAAACTCTGCGCCTTGAACCCAGATATGACCGACCAAAACCGCTGGTGCATCGGATTGATTTCCCTTTCGGAGCAAATGTTCAACCCACTTTTGCACATTTTCGCTCATCAAGCGCTGAACCCTGTCTTCATCAAGTCCTCTCTCCTCTTCAATGGAGATTAGAGAGCGACGGGGCAGGTATGGGAGACAAAAGACTTGAAGTTCTCCCTTGCGAGTGGGAAGCGAAATCACATTAGGTTGGCGGACGAAAATTACGCCGGGAACTTTAATCACGCTGAAAATGTCAAGTGCCGAAGCCTCCCCGAAACTTGGGGGCAAATCGTGATTGCCCGCTAAAATCAGCACCGAGATGCCTCGTTCCGATAAGGCGATAATGCGTTTGATAAACTCCCGTTGGGAGAGCGGGTCGGGACGGCGGGAATGGTAAGCGTCTCCAGTGAACAGGACGACATCCACATCCTTGTCAATCGCTGTTTCAACCATGAAATCCATACAGCGCAGGAAGTCCTTGAGTTGGGAGTGCATCCCCGTGTTCGGGTCTCGCCCGCCGTAAATCTCTGCCCCAAGGTGAGTGTCGGAAAAATGGAGAACCCTCATGCCTTTTCACCTCTCCAAGCAATTTTGTCGTTCCCTATCTGCTTGTGTTAACGGTGTGAAGTCCAGAACACCCTCCAGCGGCTTTGGGAGCGTTTGGAAAATCGCCTCTCGTTTGAGCGAACAAAAAGATTCGCGGCTAACGCTGCCCCTGCAATGGTTTTTGCAAGCCGAAATGGACTTGAAGGCGTGTTTTTAAAGCACCTTCATGAACTTTTGAGCGAAAAGCATGCCAAAATATTTCCTGCAAGGCTTCTGAAGCGTTGGAGGCTGGTTGAGGTGAGGGTGATGAGATTTTTCGCTTTAGGTCTCGCTATGGTTTTTGCAGCGTCATCGCTTACTTATGCGTGGGATTGGCGGTCGCTTGTCTCTCGCGGTAGGGCACCTAACATTTCGCTCTTGCAAAAGCGACGACAGGAATTGGAACGACGAAAGAGAATGGCGAAACGGAAAGTTCAAGAAATGCGCCGCAAAGAACGGACGCTTTCAGAACAGTTGCGGGAAACAAGGGAAAGGATTGTCCGAGCGAAAATAAGATTGGCAGCGCTCAATCGCGAGTATGCCCGCGTCTCTCGGCAACTTTCTCAAACTCGCTCTCGCGTTATGCAGTTGAGGGCGAAACTTTCCCGACACCGCTCAATTTTAGCAGAACGGTTGCGCCAACTTTACAAGCACCCACCCAGCGACTATGTAGCGTTCGTAATGGATGCCCGCGACATAGAAGATGCAGCCATCCGAACCTACGCTTTCCATCGGATAATCTCACACGATGAAAGGGTCATTGAAACTACCCGTCAAGCCAAAGAGGAACTTGAAGCCCAAGAGGCGAATTTGAAACGCCAGCAATTGAGATTGGCTTCTTTGCGAAAAGCGATCGCAGAGCAGACGAGGGAACTTCACGCTGCTGAATCCGAACAAGCCAAATTGTTGAAAAGAGTGCAGACGGAACGAGAGACCTATGAGCGATGGTTGCAGGAGTGGGAAGAGGAATCAAGGGAAATTGCAGCCTTGCTGCGACGGCTCCAAAGCGCCCAACGAAGCCGCCCTATACCTGCTTGGACAGGTCCGTTCATTCGCCCTGTCAACGGTCCAGTTGTTTCTGGTTTCGGCTATCGCGTCCACCCTATCTTCAAAAGGGTTAAGTTTCACTACGGGATAGACATCTCAGCCCCTTCAGGGGCACCAATTCGCGCAGCGGCGGACGGTGTGGTGGTTTTCGCTGGATGGCGACGAGCCTACGGCAACACTGTCATCGTTGATCACGGAAATGGACTTGCCACCCTTTACGCCCATTGCTCTCGCATTTTGGTGAGTGAAGGAGAAGTGGTAAAACAAGGACAGGTCATAGCATTGGTTGGAAGCACAGGTCTGTCAACAGGACCTCATTTGCACTTTGAAGTTCGCCGCTATGGTGAACCAATCAACCCGTTGGCGGTGCGTTAAAATGAGCAGCAGCCATTTGAAAACGGAGGCGATTCACATGGAGCGACAGAGCGAACCAGCAACTCGCTCAAGACTAAGAGGGGTGTTCAGTTTCGCAATAGCGTTGTTGGTCGCATTGTCTTTTGCTGCTGGTTACCAAGTTGGCAACCGAAGGAATGGACTTACGCCGTTCCGAGTCTCGTTGGGACCGGGCTTAGTTCCATCGGTGCAAGAGCACGCATCAACGGCGCAACACCAGCAACCTTCGTTGCGCCCGATAGAACGCCTTGCCGAAGTCTACATCCGATTGCAGCAATACTTTTACGCCCCCGACAAACTTGACGAAAACCAACTCACTTACGGAGCAATCAGCGGCTTGCTGCGTGCAACAGGCGACCAATACACCCGTTATCTAAAGCCCGAGGACTTGGAACAATTCACCACTCGCAGCCATGGCGAATACGAAGGGATCGGTGCGGAGTTGACAATAGCCGTTGACCCTACGACCGGTGAGGAGAGGCTAACCATCATGAGTGTGTTTCCTGAACAGCCTGCAGATAAAGCGGGGCTGCGTCCGTTGGACCGAATACTCAAAATTGACGGAAAACCCACCGACAAAATGACATTGGACCAAGCGGTCAGCATGATTCGCGGTCCAAGAGGGACAAAGGTCACCTTGACAATTCAACGAGACGGTATTCCAGAACCATTTGATGTCACTCTGACGCGGGAAAGAGTTCAAATTCCTGTTCTGCAAAAGCGGATGTTGGACGACAAAGTTGGCTACATTCGGCTCTTGGAGTTCAACGAGAAATCTGCCCCTGAACTCAGCAAGGCTTTGGACGAATTGAAGAGCAAGGGGGCACAAGCGTTGATTTTGGATTTGCGAGGAAATCCCGGCGGATTGTTGGATGCAGCGGTTGAGGTCGCCAGCCTGTTTGTCCCGAAAGGTCCTATCGTAACCGTCAAGAGCCGAACTGAAGGGGAACAGGTCTTTGAAGCCATCCCTTCACTTTACAAAGGCTGGAAAGGACCGATGGTGGTTCTGGTTGACAGCCGAAGCGCTTCCGCCAGTGAGATTGTCGCTGGGGCGCTGAAAGACCACAAAGTTGCCGAGATTTTGGGCGAAAAGACCTTCGGAAAGGCTTCCGTGCAGACCGTTGTTAACCTTCGCGGGGGCGGTGCACTGATTGTGACGACCGGCACTTATCTCACGCCGAGCGGGTATGACATCCACGCCAACAAGGGATTAGAACCAAACAGGAAGTTAGAACCTACCCCAGAGGAGCGGCAGCACAACTCCCAATTGGCGGCAACTTGGTTGGAACGAGGAAAACAACACCTCCAAGCCAAAGAATTGGAGGATGCTTTGATTTGCTTCGGACGGGCAAGACAACTGGATCGGACCAACAAGGAAGCAGCAAAGTTGTATAACGAAACGGTAGCCCTGTTGGTGGAACAAGAGCGCAATCGCACTAAAGATTCCCAACTTGAACAGGTGCGGCAAATGCTGCTCCAGAAACTCAATCAACAGAAACCAGTGCGAGCAAGTTCAACTGCTTCAGCAAAACCTTGAAGTAATCCCCTTCGCTTTCGCTTGCTTTGGCTTTGTGGAGAAAAAGCCTTGCGGATTCTGGTGGGGAAAAATTGACCTGCGCCGACGCCAAAAACGAGTTGACAAATGTAGTGCCTTGTCATGCATTTCCACGAAGGCTTAAAACGATGTAGCCGCTTTGGGGTCAAAGTTTATGGGTTTCCCGTAAAGCCACATTTTTATGCTTGTCAAGAGGTGCTTCTGACATGTCTCGAGCGGGGCTAAGTTGGGGTGAGCGGGTTGTCTACTGGGTCATAATCTTGGGGTTAGTGACTGTCTTGGTGTTCTTTCTGAGAGCCAGCATGCCAACCGCCATTTTCGTCAACGGGAAGCCAGTGGCATGGGTAAGCAATTTCCGCTTAGCCCAGCGAGCCATTCAGTTAGCGAGAGAGAAAATGCAAAAGCAGTATGGGCAAGGGGTTGACTTTGCGGAAACCATTGATGTCGGAAACTTGCCTTTACCCTCAGGGCAAAATTTGTCAAGCCCAGCGGAAGCGTCGGATTTGTTGCTTGCAAATGTCTCCCCAGCCTTAAAGGCTTGGGTTATAAAAGTCTCCGACCGAACCTTGGTGGCATTGAAAAGCAAAGAAGAAGCGGAACAGGCGCTGGAATTGGTCAAAGCGCACTTTACCCCATCCAATGTCACGCTTGTCAAACAACCTCGCTTCAAAGAGAAGGTGGTTGTTCAGGAAGGCAAAATTTCTGTCAACGAGATTGTTGCTGACGCTGAGACCGCCGCTCAAAAACTCATAGGCGGGCTTGAACCGCCTCAATATCACACCGTCAAGGCAGGGGAAGTGGCTATCCGCATTGCTCGCAAATACGGTCTCACCCTTGAGGAACTAAAGCGACTCAACCCCGACAAAAACCTTGACAGGCTAAAGGTTGGGGACAAACTCCTCATCAAGCGAGGAAAGCCAATGGTGACGGTCATCTGCGTTTATCAAATCGTCAAGCGAGAAACCGTGCCCTTTAAAGTGGAAAGGCGTTTTGCACCCGAACTTCCCGGCGGCGCTCTCGTCACCAAGCAACGGGGCAAGGAAGGGTTGAAAGAAGTTGTGTATGAGGTCACGGCAGAAAACGGCTTAGAAGTGCACCGAAGAGTTGTGAGGGAGAAGGTTTTGAGAGAACCCGTCACGGAAGTTATTCTGGTCGGGGGAGGACTGCGATAATGGCAAAGGGTCAACTTCTGTCAAGACCGTTTCTACCCATCATCTACAACCCTGACTTGGGCGACTTAAGCCCCTTACTCGCTCCACCCTACGATGCTATTGGCGAGGAGCAGTGTGCCCAACTTTTGTCAAGGCATCCATACAACATCGTTCGGCTAATCCTGCCACCTTCCCTGAATCCCGATGACCCTTTGCGATATCAAAAAGTTGCCTCTTTGTGGGAGCAATGGCTGAAGGAACGGGTGCTGATTGAACTGGATGAGCCGTCCGTTTTCGTCCTTGCCCAACGGTTCACTTTGAACGGAAGGCAAAGGGAGCACTTGATGCTGTTGACCACTATACCCCTTTGCGATTTTGACTCAGGTCTGGTCAGACCCCATGAACACACAATGCCAAAGCCTAAAAGCGACAGACTTAACCTAATCCGTTCAACTGGTGCGGAATTCAGCCAAGTTCACGGTTTGCTGAGCGATGAAAAGGGCGAATGGCGCCAATTGCTTCAAACCGTTACCAGCGAACCTGCGTGGTTGAGAGGGGAATTAGACGGAACGGAAAATCTTGTTTGGCGCATAACAGACCAAGCCTTCAACGATGAGGTCAATCGCCTGTTAGCATCCCAGTGGTTGGTAATTGCTGATGGACATCACCGTTACGAGACAGCATTAGCGTTTCGCGAGGAAGTTCCTGAGGCTAAATTGAATCCAGACCATCCCGCCAACTTTGTCGGCATTGTCCTTGCCGATTACCAAAACAACGCGCTGGTCTTCCCAACCCATCGCCTTCTCCATTTTCACGACCGTGAAGATGCCGAAAGAGTTCTTCAGGAAATTCGCCGTCGCTTTCGTGTTGAAGCGATTGATTGGGGTGAGGTTGAGGGACAATTGTTTCGCGTTTTTGCAAACCCCGGTGGCACACCGTTTCTGATTGTCGCTCAAGAGCGGGTTTGGCTCATAACTGTGAGAGGAAATGAGGGTAGCATTCTTCAACCTATGGAGCAGTTGCCCCCACCTTTGAGACGGGTTGACACTGCTGTGCTTCACCAAGCGATTTTGCCCGTTGTCTTTGCATCCGCCGGCATCAAACCTGAGGACTTGACAGTTGACTACACTCACGACGCCCAAAGCGCTTATCGTTTCGCACAGATGGACGGCAACATTGCCATTTTGCTTCGTCCGATTTCGCTTGAGTTGGTTCGCGAGGTTGCTGCGCAGGGTTATCGCCTGCCTCCCAAAACAACCTACTTCGTCCCGAAAGTTCCGTCAGGCTTGGTGATGCGAAAAATTCTTTCGCTTGAAAGGAAGTCTGGGTGAAGGGGGCTCAAAGATGGCAGAACCGAAGTTCCTTGACGAACTCAAATTTGACGCCAACGGGCTCATCCCTGTCGTCATCCAAGATGCCAAAACTGGCGAAGTGTTGACGGTCGCTTACATGAACCGAGATGCCGTCAGGCTGACCTTTGAGACGGGCAAGACTTGGTTCTGGCGCAGGCGCCACCAAAAGTTGATGATGAAGGGCGAACATTCAGGGCGCGTCCAACTCGTTCGGGAAATTCTGGTAGACTGCGATGCCGATGCGTTGGTCGTTAAGGTTGAGCAAGTCGGTGGCGCCGCTTGTCACGAAGGCTATCCCAGTTGCTTCTTCCGCAAAGTCACGCCCGACGGCGAACTGGAAGTTTTTCAAGAGCGGGTGTTTGACCCTGACGAAGTTTACGGCGAAAAAGGTGACAGGTGATGGGCGCTTTTGAGTTGGCTCTCGTTGCCTTGAATTTGCTCATCGCCACCATTTACGCCGCCATCCTTTGGGTGATGGTGCAGCAGCGGCGAATTATGGACGAGCAACTCAAAGCGATGCAGATGCAACTACGGGAAGCCGAACGAACCCGCATGGCGGCTCATAGACCGATTTTACGCGTTGAACCGCCAATCGCATCGGGCTTGCCTCATCTTGAGTTTTTCCAAGTCCGCAACATCGGTGTCGGTGCGGCGTTGGATGTCTCTTTCTTCCTGCACGAACTTGCGACAGGCGCAGTCAGCGTCAGCGGGAAGATTGAGCCCGTCGGTGCTGGGGATTTTTCAACAGAGTTCCCCGCCACGACCAGATGGCTATTGCATCCAGCGTTGACCCTGACATACGCTGATGTCTTCGGAAATCGGTTCTGGACGCTTTACGACATCATCACGCAAACGCAAACTTTTGGCGAGGGCGAACCACCGCTTCTGAAGAGGTGAACGAGATGGCAATTGTGTCGGAGCGTTCCATATCTGTCAACTCAAAGCCGATTTCGCCAGACGAACTTGCAACGCTCGCGGAGCAAACATGGTCGCCCCTTCCTGACTTGAACTTTGACATCTTGGAGCGGTGGGTTGAAGACGGCTTTAAAGTTGAGCGAATTTTTTGGCTGACCCGTTACGGTCCTGCCTACGGGGGTCCCGGCATCTACTTCGTGCTAAAGCACCCCGACGGTAGGGAGGCTGCCACCATCGTCACGCCTGGCAAGAAAGTCGCTGAGTTCATACGCCTTCACTCTCAAGAGTGGGCAAGTCAAGGGATTGCGATAGAACTTGCAGATATTTCAGTGCAACGGGCTGCACAAGGCAGGGAGTGAAAGGTGCGAGAAAAGGTTCTGTGGTTCGTCGCAATTTTGTCCGCAATAAGTCTCTCATCGGCATCACAACCGCTCATTAAAGAGCCAAGAGCTCAACGCCCGCGAATGGCTGCCTTAGAGCGGGCAAAGCAGTTTGCCCAAAAGGGCGATTGGGAAGGGGCGAGAAAGGAACTGGAAGCCTTCGTCAAAAAGCAGCCAGAAAACATTGAAGCCCGAAAACTGCTTGCGGAAGCGATGTTGCAACTTAACGATTTTTCGGCGGCGCTCCCGCATTTGCGATGGCTGTCGCAAAAGTTGCCCAAAGACCCGCGAGTTTGGTCAACCCTTGGGCAAGTTCAAGAGCATCTCGGTCACCTTGACGAAGCGAGGGAAGCGTTGCGAAGGGCAGTTCACTTGCGACCCGACGAACCCGAATTTCGCGTCCATCTTGCCCGCGTTTTGATTGCGATGGACCGATGGGACGAAGCGGCGCATCACTTGCGCTGGCTCGCTCACCGAATTCCCGATTTAGCCTCAGTTCAATTCCACTTGGCGCTTTACTACGAACGCAAGGGCAATTTGCGAAAGGCATTTCACCACGCCAAGCGAACCGTTCAACTTTCGCCGAAAGAGCCCGACGCTCGGATGACGCTCGCTCGCATCGCCTTGCAACTCAAAGATGTCAAGACCGCTGCCGAGCAAGTTGAAGCGCTGACGAAACAGTTTCCGACCGACGCAAAGTTAGCGATGGAGTGCGCCAAATTGTTCGCCCAAGCAGGCGACAATGAACGAGCCATCCGATACTTTCGCCGCACTTTGCACTTGCGTCCCGACAACGCCGATGCCCATCGCGCCCTCGCTGACCTTTACAGCCAGCGCAACGAGTGGGCAAAGGCTTTGTGGCATGTCCGTTGGTTGGCGAAGCGTTTTCCCGATGACCCAGAAATTGTCAGGGCAGAAGCGCAATGTTACGCTCAATTGGATCGTTATCGTGATGCCGAAAAAAGTCTGCTGCGTTGGGCAAAATTGCGTCCCAAAGATTTTGAGCCGTTCGTCCATCTCGCTCGGCTTTACCGTGACTTGAACGAACCTGCAAAGGCGCGAATGGCTTACGACCAAGCCCTTTCCCGCCGTCCGCCAGTGGAAGTCATCGCCGAAGCGGCGGATTTGGAGATGCGGTTAGGCGATTTTGAGCGGGCGGCGAAACTTTACGAATGGGCGCAGCGGCGTCAACCCGACAACCCACGATGGCGGGCGCTGCGGGCGGAAGCGTTGATGCGGGCAGGCGAATTTGAGAGCGCAGGGCGAATTTTGCGATACGCGCTTAAGCGCTTTCCCAACGACCTGTATTTGAATGCACTTATGGGCATCTGGCACGCAAAACGGGTTGAATGGGTTGAAGCAGAACAATTTCTCAAACGGGTCGTGGGACATGGGACGAGGGACGAGGAAACGAAAGTCAACCTACCACCCGTCCCGCGTCACGCGCCCCGCGTCCCGCTCCTTGAAGCCGTTGGCGTTTTGGTTGAAATCTGGCTTTGTCAAGGGCGAGCGAAAGAGGCAGTGCAACTGTGTGATGAATTGCTGCGAAGACAACCAACCCCTGAGTTGCTGATTTGGTGGGCTCAAGGGATGGACGAGTTAGGAAAAACGAAGGAAGCGGCTCAAAGGTTGGAACGCTCGCAAATGTTCGCCTATGATGAGCGCATTGTCAAAGCAGCGGCGAGACTGTGGGAGTTGGCGAACGAAATGGAAAAAGCAGCGAATGTTTGGGAGCGGTTCGCTCAACTTGTTCCTGACAAAAGAGCGAAAATCGCTTCGCTTCTGCAAGCGGCTCAAGTTTGGGAACGAGCGGACCAAATCCCGAAAGCGTTGGCTGTGCTTGGCAAGGCTCAAAACATCTCCGACGAGCCGATTTTGCGAGCCGAAAAGGTTCGCTTGATGCTCAAAGCCAACGCTAACGCCGCAGCGTTGGACGAAGCAGGTAAATTGCTCGCCAATTTTCCCGACGAGCCGAAAGCGGTAGCCCTTTACGCCGAAGCGGCTTTGAGACTGTGGGGTGACAGTGCGTTTGAGCGAGTGATGGAACGATGGCAAAAGAATGTGCATCTTACGGGAGTGCTGTTGCTGCTTGCTGACAGGTTGAACAAGAGAGCCGAAGCCGAAAATTTGCTGAAAACTTCTGTCAACCGCCTCTCCCCACAAGACCGAAAACTCGTCCAAAGATGGCTTGACAATTTCCCTCAAACCTTCAATCCCCAGTCCCCAGCCCCAAGTTCCCAAACCTTGCTTCAGCGAGCGGAGCAAGCGACGGAGCAAAACCGAATAGGTGAAGCATTGGAGTTATGCCGCAAAGCGATAGCGATGCAACGAGATTTCCTGCCCGCCTACGAATTGCTGTTGAGGTTGTATCATCGGCGTAACGATTTGGGACACGCAGTCAAGGGCTTCACTCAACTTGCGAACCGAAACCGAAACGATTTGCCTTTAAACTTTGCAGCGGCTACGGCGTTGAGTTTAAGCGGGCAACATCGCCGCGCAATAACCTACTGGCGACGGGTTTGTGCCTTGACTTCAAATGAACCTGACGCTATGTTGAAATTGGCAGAAAGCCTTGAAGCAATTCGCGAGGATGTTCAGGCTCAGTGGGTGAGAAAATTTGTCAAGAGGTTGGAACGATGGGAGGCTATGAGCCATGAGACCTATTGAGGTGCTTTATCGGTTGCAGCAAGTTGAGAGCAGGCTTGAAGTCATTCAACGAGATTTGGCGAACTTGGACACCGGCGAAAGGCTTGAAGCGGAAGCGGAAAGGCTAACGAAAGAACTCGCAAAGGACAGAGAGATGCTCCGAAAGTTGCGTCAAGAGTTGCTTGACCAAGAGTTGGAACTGAACGACATAGAAACGAAAATGCGCAGGATGGAAGATTTGCTCGCCAGCGGCAGCGTCAGAAGTGGGCGTGAGGTTGAGCACATGCAAAAGGAACTTGACGAGTTCAGACGGCGAAAGGACACATTGGAGAACCGAATGCTTGAGTTGATGCTGCAAATTGAAGAAACAGAGCGCAAATTGAAGGAGCGAGAGGAGTTGCTTGAGCAGACAAAGGAGCAACTCGCTCAAATTCGGCAGCAAGCAGCGATGCTCAAAGAAATCCTGACCAAAGAGCAGCAATCGTTGCTTGAGGAACGAGAGAAGTTGCGTTCGCTACTGGCGCCGGAACTGCTTGCCCGTTATGAGCGACTCAAAGCGAGGCTTGGCGGCATCGCCGTTGCTAAGATTGAAGGCAACTTGTGCGGCGCTTGTAGGGTGGCAATCACTGCGGAAATCATCCGAGCCCTCCGTGACCCTAACGGCTTGCCCACCTGCGAAAATTGCGGTCGCTTCTTGTTCGGCGAAGTCTGAAATGGTCGCCAATCGGAGGTCAAAAACATGCGCCCAAGCAAAGGTTACGGTGGCGATGTGGATGAAAGGGTCTGGAAGCGGGTTGAAGTGTCAATGAACTTTGAAGAGGGCGACCGAGTGCCTATCTGGGATTACATTGACAACCCACAAGTGGTCGCCTATTTCCGCCAAGAGGGCGACGACTACGAAACCGCAATGGTTCGCACCTATCACGGCTTAGGCATTGACCTTTGCCGAGGCTACGGCGGTTCCTTTGAACCTTCACAAGAGGGCATGGTCATCGGCGATGGGAAAGGTCAGCGGAAAATCAGCGGTCAAACGGCGTGGAAAGTTCGTTACGAGATTGAGAGCCTTGACGAACTGCGCGAATATGTCCGAAAAGCGGAACCCGTTTCGTGGGATTGGATTCGCAACCATTGGGTGGCTTGGGTAAGGGAGCAGCAACGAAAATTTGCGCCATTGACAATTTTTGTCCCCGGACACGGCTGCGGTTTCCATGCCGCCTACGACCTCATGGGACAAGAAAGGTTCGCTTATGCCATTTACGATGCACCGAAGGAAGTTAGGGCGCTCCTTGAAATCACAGGCGAAACTGCCTACAGGTTTGCGAAAGTCGCCGCAGAAGAACAACTTTGCCCACTGTATTTCATCGGCGATGACATCGCTTACAAAAATGGGCTGTTGTTTTCGCCCTCGTTTTTGCGGGAGACTTTCCTGCCGATGCTTCGCAGGTGCATTGAGCCTTTACACAGTGCTGGCATCAAAGTCATTTTTCACAGCGACGGCAACTTGTGGCAAATCCTTGACGACTTGTTGGACGCTGGCATTGACGGTTTGAACCCAATTGAGCCGCTTGCCGATATGGATTTGGGCGAGTTGAAGCGGAGATATGGCAAAAGGCTCATTTTGGTCGGCGGGATTGATTGTTCGGTTTTGCTCCCGCTTGGGACGCCTGAACAAATCCGAGAGGTTGTCAAGGAAGCGGTTCGCATCGCCGCCCCCGGCGGCGGCTTCTTCATCGGCTCATCAAGCGAAATCAACCCAGCAATCCCGCTGGAAAATGTCCTCGCCTTTTTTGAAGCGTGCCGAACTTACGGACGCTATCCCATTTCGTAGCGGGAGAACCCTAACCAAAATAGCAGTCACTTCGCTCAACCTAACCGGTAGACCGAGACTGCCGCCAAGATTTGGAAACCGAAGAAAGATGTGTCAGCGAGGCTAAAAACTTCGGGGTGACTTGACAAAATGTCGCACCATGAAGACCCAATTTACCTGACGCCACCTGAACAAGTCGCCGCAGTTTGCGGCGGTTATTGCGGCGACCCGTTTGCGGTGTTGGGAATGCATGTCGTTGAACTTGGGGCGTGGGACGAGGGACGGGGGACGAGTTGGGAAGCAATTGCGCCCCACGCCTCGCGTCCTGCGCCCCGTGTCGTTACCGTTAGGGCGTTTTATCCGTTTGCGGAAAGCGTGGCGGTTCGTGCCCTTGACACCGATGAAGTCGTCCCGATGCAGCGAATTCACCCAGACGGCTTCTTTGAGGTGGTCTTCTGGGAGCGGAGCGAACCGTTTGCGTATCGGCTCATCGTGACCGAAGGGACGCGGGACGCGGGACGAGGGACGAGGGAGTTTTATGACCCTTATGCGTTTCCGCTTTTGCTCAGCGATTTTGACTTGCACTTGATAGCGGAGGGCAACCATTTGCGCCTGTGGCAAATTCTGGGCGCTCACATCGTTGACTTGGATGCTCCTAATGGCACGGGCGAAAAAGTTCACGGTGTTCGCTTCGCCGTTTGGGCTCCGAATGCTTTGCGCGTCAGCGTCGTCGGTGACTTCAACCGATGGGACGGGCGCGTCTATCCGATGCGCTTCCGCCACGAAGCGGGCGTCTGGGAACTGTTTTTGCCGCAGGAGGTTTTGGGGGCTGGGGAGGTGCTTTACAAGTTTGAAGTCAAGGGACGCTATGGCGGCTACTTGCAACTGAAGGCTGACCCACTGGGCTTTTATCACGAAGTTCGCCCTAAATCGGCGTCCATCCTTTGGGACTTGAGCCGCTACCGATGGAACGATGATGACTGGCTTGCTCACCGCCACGAAGTTCAGCGGCTTGACAAACCTATCAGCATCTACGAAGTCCATCTCGGCTCTTGGCGGCGGGTTCAAGAGCCTGATGGCAGTTGGCGGTGGATGACTTACCGTGAGTTGGCGGAGCAACTTGTGCCTTATGTCAAGGAGATGGGCTTCACGCACATTGAGTTGTTGCCTGTGATGGAGCACCCGCTGGACGAATCTTGGGGCTATCAAGTGACAGGCTATTTTGCGCCAACTTCTCGCTATGGCACGCCCGACGATTTCAAAGCCTTCATTGATGCTTGCCACCAAGCAGGCATTGGAGTGTTTTTGGACTGGGTTCCAGCGCACTTTCCGAAAGACATGCACGGGCTCGTCTTTTTTGACGGAACGAACCTTTACGAGTATGGTGATTGGCGCGGCGACCATCCCGACTGGCACACGAAAGTCTTCAACTTTGGGCGCAATGAGGTCCGCAACTTTCTAATCGCCAGCGCCCTCTTTTGGCTGCTTGAATATCATGCCGATGGTTTGCGCATTGACGCCGTTGCATCTATGCTCTACCTTGACTATTCGCGAAAGCCGGGCGAATGGCAGCCAAATATTTACGGCGGCAACGAGCACCTTGAAGCCATTGAGTTTTTGAAACGACTCAACGAAGTTGTCCACGAACAAGTGCCGGGCATTTTGATGATTGCCGAAGAGTCAACGGCGTGGCCGATGGTGACCCGCCCGACCTATGTCGGCGGGCTCGGTTTTGACTTCAAGTGGAACATGGGTTGGATGCACGACACGCTCTTTTACTTCGGCAAAGACCCGATTTACCGCAAGTATCACCATGACGCCTTGACCTTCTCGTTGTGGTATGCCTTCAGCGAAAACTTTATCCTGCCTTTGTCGCATGACGAGGTGGTGCACGGTAAGGCGAGTTTGCTTGGCAAGATGCCCGGCGACTTGTGGCAAAAGTTTGCCAACCTGAGAGCGCTCTTTGGCTACATGTGGGCACATCCGGGCAAAAAGTTGCTTTTCATGGGCGGTGAAATCGCTCAGTGGCGGGAGTGGGATTACGCTTCAAGCCTTGACTGGCATTTGCTGCAGTGGGAAAGCCATCAAGGCATTCAACGGTTGGTGCGGGATTTGAATTGGCTCTATCGGAGCGAACCTGCGTTGCACGAGTGGGATTGCGACCATCGCGGCTTTGAGTGGATTGACTTTCACGACGCTGATAACTCGGTCATCGCTTTTGTTCGCTGGGCGAAAGATTGGCGGGATTGCATCGTCGTCGTTTGCAATTTCACGCCTGTCGTTCGGCGCGATTACCGCATCGGTGTGCCCTTCAACGGCACTTGGAAGGAAGTGCTTAACACCGATTGGCAGCAGTATGGCGGGACGGGGGACGAGGGACGAGGAACGGAGGTAGTTGCTGAGAATTTGCCTTGGCAGAACCGACCCTATTCGGTTCGGTTGACTTTACCGCCTCTGTCAGTCATTTACTTGAAGCGGGTCTTTGAGGCTTGAAAGGTGATGCGGGATGAAGGAGTTTCCTTCCCTGCCAGAAAAGCCGAGGCTTCCTAAAACCTACGCTCAAAAGTTGGCTGAGGATTTTGAGCGGTTCAGATTTGACCCGCTACCGCGACCGCTTTGGGAGTTCGTGTTGGAGCGTTACGGGATTGACTTGCGTTCAAGTTATGCTGGCTTTCCTGTCCCGTTGCTTATCGGAAAAGCGAGCGGTCAGTTGAGCACTGAACTGCACCAAGTTCGCAAAGATGCGGAAGTTGGCTTGGGGTTTTGCGTGCTCAAAACTGTCATCGCTCAAGATGCCAATGGAGTTCAATCCATGCAGGCTTGGGCAGTTCCTGTCACGCGCATGAAAGTGGAACGCATTACAGGACAAGATGGCACAGAAGGATGGACGGTCACTTGGGTCGGGCGAGGTTGGCACAAAAGTTTTGAAGCCTACCTGCAATTTTTTGAAAAGGCACTTGACATCGGTGCTGAGCACGGGATGCTGGTTGTCCCGTCCGTTAAAGCCCATTTACCGTCGTCTCCCGAAGAAGAATGGCGAGTTAGCGAATACGATTTCACTGTTGGCGAATTGCTGAAAATCTGGAGAAAGCGCAATCCCAACTTGCCCATGCCCATTGAGTTTGATTTCAGCCCAACCTTGGCTGGGAGTGAATTGGCGCGGTCGCAAGAAACGATTTTGAACTGGCTCGTTAATGTCCCGAAACTCATCAAAAGGGCAGCAGAAAAAGCGACAGGCACAGATGCCAACAAGGCAATTTGCATTGGCATCAAAGTTTTCAACGCTCTGTTTGACGACGCTTTTCAACTCAAGATGCTGGAGACGATTTTGAGTAGAGCAGCGAAAGGCGAAGGTGCCGATTTCATCGTTTACGCCAACAGGCTTTTTGACCCCAACAGAGAATACGAAGGTGTCAAGGGCGTTGCTTACGGCGGTCCTGACTTGAGCGCTCGCAACTTGCGAGTGCTGAGCCAATTGGCGCATTTGCGGGTGCAGGGTGCTCTGCCGACTTGGCTGCCCATAAGCGGGACTGGTAACATTTGCAACGGCACAATTGCTTTCAATTACCTGCTTTGCGGATGCAGCACCTTGCAAATCCACACCTTCTTCCAGTTGCCCCTTTCCTGCTACGCAAAGCGAACAGGTAGCAAAGTGGAGCGGGCTTTGCACCTATTGCTTTTTGAGCCTGAGAGGGGTTTGATTGCGTGGTTGATTGCTGGCAGGGAGAACGGGTTCATGCTTTGACCCACACCCCTATCCGTTCGTTGAATGTGTTCGCAAATCAATTCCCGATTGGGAGGCGAACCTTTCGGTGAGCCCAAATTTCATTAGTTTCGGCAATTTTTGGCTCACCTACCCAGCATTGAAATGCTGGGCTACTTCAACGAAGTCGGCTAAAGCCGACTGAAAAACAGCCTGCTTTAGCAGGCTTCTCACCAATTCGTCGGTGGGCAATCTTTACCCGACCTGCCGATTTGCCCACCTCACGATTTTGCCAATAGTTTTGGCT
>ERZ1669248.205-NODE-205-length-33720-cov-14.922620_pt1 | contig 33720 bp, 32 predicted proteins | sample MGYA00579296_ERZ1669248 | MGnify/ENA primary metagenome ERZ1669248 (study PRJEB41166, sample SAMN08046057) | hot springs metagenome | biome: hot spring; feature: neutral hot spring; material: thermophilic sediment; isolation source: thermophilic sediment from...
AATCTTTTGTGCAACAATGCCAACACTGCGAAGCGGTGACCAAATCGGAGGTGACGACACGATGTTTGCCGAGGGGCGACGGCAATGGATTAAGAAGTTGTTGGGTGGTGTGTTCGGCATCATAGGGTTAGCGACGCTTGGTTCAACGATCGGCGATGAGGAGGCTCACGCTATCGCCCATTCTCTTGTGCCTAACTCCACAGAATTGTCTGGTGGACCTTGTAACTTCACCTGCACGCCCACTTACTGTCCCAGCTGTCATGGTACTTATTGCCCTAACTGCCACCCATGCTACCAAGCAACATATATTCCTAACGCCTCTTCTATGGGAGGGGCAGTTAAGGGATGAAGTTCGCGATGGAGTCCCTTAGCCTGGTGGGGCGTAAAAATTTTTTGCGTATCATCCATCGGAAATTGAGGGGGAAACTTTATACCCTCACCGATGTGGAGAAAATCTTTCGCATCCTTGCTGATAACATCCGTTCCGTTTCTCTACCCCCTATTAGCCGTGCCGAACTTTTCCTGGCTGACGGTTGTAACTTGAACTGCACTTATTGCTTTGAAGGATTGAAACCGAGGCGATTGATGCCTTTAGAGTTAGCCCAGACAGCAGTAGAGCGACTTGTAAAAGAATGGTCTAGGGACGAAAAGGTAGTTGGCATTGCCTTGTTTGGTGGCGAACCCCTCCTCAACTGGCCTGTCCTAAAGCGGGTCGTTGAATATGCAAAGGAGAATGCCCAAAGAAGTGGCAAACAAGTCTCTTTTTTCGTCACAACTAACGGAACTTTACTGAACAGCGAAAGAGTTCGTTTTCTTAAAGACCATCAGGTTTATGTCATGCTCAGCATGGACGGGCTACCAGAGGTTCACGATCGTCATAGGCGGACAGTTAAAAACCGACCTTCTTTCTCACTCGTTTGGAGAGGATTTCAACTTTTGAGGGAGCACTACGAAACTTTTGATGTGCGCATGACAGTGATGCCTGACACTGCCCCTTTGCTTTTTGAAAGTGTCATGTTCCTCTCAGAACATGGGGTCAGTAACATTGTGATTGTGCCTGCATTTGGAGTAGAGTGGAGACTTGATGACCGCAAAGTTTACTGGCAGCAGATTAGAAGAATTGCCGAGCATTTTCGGAGCGCAGGCAGGCAAGACTCAGCCTCCGTCAGGATTTCTCCTCTTCAAGACCTTGAAAAGACGGAGGAACTTGTGAAAAGGATAGGTGGAGGGTCGGAGCAAAACGATTTCGGGTGCTATTCAGGATGTTATGCGGGGGCTAACGGTGTAGCGGTGACCTCCTCTGGCGAGATATTTCCTTGCTCTGCTTTCGTGGGAAGTAAGGAATTGAGAGAAAGTTATCGCTTAGGGACTGTTCAGGAGGGGTTGAACAATTTTCGCCGCCAAGAACTTTATGTCTTGAACCGTTATGGTGGCTTGAAATGCCAGCAGTGCTCCCTTCGCTCTTTCTGTCAGGGCACATGCATGGTAGCGAATCATTACGCCACAGGTTACTTGGTAGAACCTGACCCAATGACTTGTCAGAAAACTGCATTTTATGTTTCCATAGCAAAGAGACGGGTGCACGAGGCTTGTATGGCGAGCGGTCTAACCCATTTGGGAAGCGGAGAGGGAGAAAAGAATGAAGATTGGGTTGACAGCGACCTATTGGGATCCTGACCTTCGCCTTCAAGGGGCGATTTTTGGGGCAAAGGTTGCAGGTGTAGAATTTTTGAAGGCTCTCCTGCGGTATGCCCAGCAGATTGAGACCATAGAGGTGTTTGTCCCTCCACCTTCACAGGCAGTATGGATTTCTTTTCGGGACGGTTTAAGACAGCAAGGTATCCCTGCCTATCGTCTTGTCCTTCGCCCTGCTATTGAATTGCCGAAGGCTATCCGTAATGAGACTTTCTTAGCCTTTCACTGCAATCCTCCCCCTGATTGGGGGAATTTGCTCCTTTTGCGCCAATTTGCCAAGGAACCTTTCCCTTGCACCGCAACGATGCATGGGATAAGTTATGCCTTTGTAATACCCTTGCTTGCTGTTTCCCTATCTCACGGGGTCACAGAAGGGGATAAACTCATCTGTAGTAGTAATGCTCAGAGAACAGCCCTCTTTCACCTTCTTTCCTTCGCCTCTCAAGGTCTTCCGTCAAAGGTAGACCCAGCAAAGTGGGAGCAAATAACCTCTCTTATCCCCTTAGGGGTTGACACAGACCGATTCTTGCCAATGGACAAAAAAGCAGTCAGACGACAATGGCAATTACCGCAAGAAGGGTTAATCATTCTTTACCTCGGTCGCCTTGTTATAACGAAGACGGATTTTCTTCCACTTTTTAGAGCCTTCCGAGAAATTCGCAAAGATTTTCCTGACTGCTGGCTTGTTTTGGCTGGGCAGGAACATCCACTAGGTTTCACTCAGCAACTTGCTCGGTATGCTGATGAATTGGGTGTTAAGGATTACATCATCATGCTTACCTCCATCCCCGAATCTGCCAAACCATCCCTTTACAACGCGGCAGATGTCTTTGTTTCCCTGTCCCATACCCCTGAAGAAAGTTTCGGGATTGCGCTACTGGAGGCAATGGCTTGTGGGCTTCCTATCGTGGCGACGGATTGGGATGGATATCGGGAGATCGTCGTTGATGGGGAAACAGGTTATTTAGTGCCAACATGGTGGGGAAAGTGCGATGAAGATTTTAATCTTCTGTCCCTTATGGGAGCATGGGAGACCGATCATTTCTTCTTAACTCAAAGTGTCGCTTTTCCCGTTGACAGTTTGGTGGAAATTCTTTCCCCCCTTTTACGGGATGCTGAAAAGCGACAAGAGATGGGAAGAAAAGGAAGAGCGCGGGTAGAAGAAATGTTTTGCTGGGAGACCATTATCCCGCAATACGAACACTTATGGCTTCAATGTCAAAACCACCTAACCAACTTTATAACCGCGCCCAGTAATTTTTCCTTACCCAGATTTTGGCAGACTTTCTCTCACTATCCAACTTGGGCAATAACCCCTTCAACGAAAGTTCTCTTGACCCCTTTAGGTTATAACCTCGCTGAGGGGCAAGATGCGATCCTCATTTACGACGAACTGAGGTTCTTCCTTGACGAAGATCTGTTGGACTTTTTGCTGGAGATGGTCTATTCTGCATCTTCTAAAACCGTAGAAGAAATCCTGCGTGACACGAGGCAAGAAAACCCTTCTTGGTCACCATCTTTCGTCACCTATCACCTTCTCTGGTTGGCGAAACAAGGCTTTTTAACCTTTGAGGCAGCGTAGGTGAGGGTTGTCATGACAAGACTGCCGCTATTTGTCGGGTGGTTGTCTCTATGGTTGCTGACAATGGGGTCGGGGATGGAAAACCATCAAGTTGTTCCCACAGAACGCCCCCACATTCCTGCCATTAAAGTTAATTCGCCTCCCAAGATTGATGGCGATTTGAGCGATGCGGTTTGGATGACTGCGGCTAAGGTCACAGGTTTTTGGCGGACCGACCGAGACCAACTCGCTGAGGAGCAGACGGAAGTCCTGATTTGCTATGATGATACTGCCATTTATGTTGCTTTCATTTGCCACGACTCTCAACCGAACCTTATTCGCGCTCAACAAAGGAAGAGGGGAGGAGCGTTTCAAAGTGATGATTTCATCACCGTTAACATTGACCCCCTTAATCAGCCCCTCGTTGGGGGCGGAACCTTTTACTCCTTCTCGGTCAACCCATTGGGGACACAAAATGAATGGGTTCCTGGCGGGGCTGCGGAAAAGATTGAGTGGAGAGGGGATTGGCAGGCTAAAGCAAAAATCACCGAGGCAGGATGGCAAGCGGAGATAGCAATTCCCTTCCGCGTCTTCCGTTTGCCGAGAAAGCCTTCGGCTTTTGCCCTTTGGTTCTCCCGAACAATTCCCCCACCTCGCCTTGAAAATAGCACTTTCCCCTACCGGCGGGGACAAGGGGTAGCCAACACCGCTGAATGGGGTCCTCTGGATTTACCCAAGTTCAAATCCCCGATGCTCCTCATGCCATACACGAGTTTGCTCGTCGGGGATAATGAAAAGGGTGTTCGCACTGGGCTGGATTTGAAACAACATCTACCCAACGGATTGCAATGGCAAATGACTTTTAACCCCGATTTCCGCAACATTGAAGATGTCGTTGAGACCATTGATTTCACTTATGTCCCCCGTCTTTTGCCAGACCGACGCCCCTTTTTCAGTGAGGGGCAAGGCTACTTTCCACCGTTTTTCATGTTTCATAGCCGTTTGGTGGAAGATGTTTTGGCTGGGGCAAAACTTTTTGGGAAAGTGGGGCGGACAAGTGTTGGCGTCATGAGTGTCGTTGAAACTCGTTCCCGTTTGACTTTGGCATCGCGCCTCAGTTACTCTTTGGACAAGAAATGGTCGGTAGAAGGGAATTACGCCCATCGGACCGGGACAGGGAGGTTTCCTGTCTATCGGTTGGCTTTTAATGGTAACCTCCCGTCAAGAAAGGATTGGCTCTGGAATTTAGGGGGCGATTTGGTTTACGGGGGTGCAGACACTTGGAGTTTATACTTTGGTCGGTTTTCCAACACCCCCGGACGGCTTCAGTTCCTTTTCAACTACGGGGAAATCGGGGATTACCGTCCCTCCGTCGGATTTAAGCCCGAGGTCAACTTCAAGGAATTCATTGGAAGCCTCAGTTACTTTGACCGATACGACAAAGGAGAGGTGCTTTACTGGGGAGGTTTTGCTTTTTATCACCAGCGGCGTTTTCGGGGAGGGCAAAAGAAAGGACAACTCTTAGACCAAAGCGAAAATCTCGGGGCATTCGTCACCGGAAGGAAAGGATGGAGCATTTCTGCTGCATACAACAAATACCGCCGCCCTCCCTTTTTAGACCGCACATTCCGTCTTGGTATCGGATGGGATATCTTTGACCCGTTTCGCTCAGGGAACCTTAGTTACCAGTGGGGCAGGCGGGCAGGGCAAAGTTATCGCTTTTTGTCCCTTGGTCAATCCTTTCGTCTATCTGACCAGTGCTCGCTTAACTTGCGATATGAGCAATTAAGACATGGGCGTCAAACATACCAACTTGTCCTCTCCGGGGTTTATGATTTGACGCCAGAGCAATCCATAGTTTTTCGTTGGGTCAAAGGTTCTGTTCCCAAGCCCGGCGAACCTCAAACCGTTTTGCCCACCGATAACTTCTATTTGGGATTTCGCCAGTTTTCTCGCAAAGGGTTGGACATTTACTTGTTGGTGGGCGATCCCAATGCTCGCCACACGCAATCAAAAGTAATGCTAAAAGTGCTGCAAGTGTTTTGAGGCTAAATGCCTTGCTTCAAGAAGGCAGCGCCATAAATGGATGGCTCCGACTTGGCTTACCACAGTGCCTCTCGCTGTCTCCCCTTCACTTGACGGCTAAGACGGCTGTGATTTTGAACTGCTGGCGGTAATATCTTCTGCTGAGGTAAAGTGCGAGTTTGCGGCATGTTGACGCCAAGGTCTCACACCGCCCGAATTTGCGCCCATGACAGTTCCACGCCCTGCGCCCGCAAAAGAGTTTGAAACTCACGCAACAACTCCTCTCGCTCCCGAACTTGGTGAGGCGAAACTTTCCGCTCCAAGCAAAACGCTGCCAAAAAACCCGCTGCCTCGCCGATGTTCCATTCAACAGGATGCAGCCGATAGCATCCGTTGGTGATGTGGGTCGTGCCAATGTTTTTGCAGGCAGGCAAAAGATTGCGCATCCGAACGGGAAGCAAAGCGCCCAGCGGAATTTGAAACGGATAGGCGCTGATGTCAATGTAGTTGTCGCCGCCCGTTGACGGATGGAGGTCAATTCGGTAGCAGCCCACTCCAACGCTGTCGTCAAACCACTCCGCACTTTCCTTGCCCATCGCCTTTCTCGCTTCAACGCCGACATGCCATTCGGTCACTGTGAAAACGGCTTTGATGCGGCGGCTCTCACGAATGTAGGGGTATTTCGCAAAGCCGTCGTCCGTTCCCGTGATGTCAGGTCGCAGAAACAAACCGGGGTAACCGACACCGCCGTCGGGTCTCGGCGCTTCCGTTTGCATCCAGTAAAGCAAACTCAACGAAAGTTGCTTTGCTTCCTTCAATGCCAGTTCAACTTCCCTTGGGTCGGAGCAAAGTTCGGGTAAGATGGGACGCAGCCAATAGTCGTTTTGCGGCCAGTTGACGATGGTGACTTCAAAAGGCATCGCATCGGGCGGATAGTGGTCTTTGCAAACGATGCGTCGGTAGCACCACAAATCGCCTTCGCCTTCTTCGGGAAACAAGACGCGCCTGCGAGGCTCCAGCGTGATGGGATGGGGATGTGTCCAGTCCAGTAACTTGCCCGTCCACGCTGGCGTCAATTGGGGCACATAGTCTCGCCAAAACTCGTAACCTTCAGGCTTGTCAATGACATGGTTGCCCTTTGGGTCGTAACTCATCGCAAAGACCCAAGTGATGGCTTGCATGTTGGCGGGCTCAGGTTCGCTCTTGGCATGAGGTTCGCCTGTTTCCTTCTGGCTTTCCGCTCCCGTCACATACTCCGTCCCTGTCAAGGGCAGTAAATCGCCCAACTCCGTTGCGTCCAGAAAGTAGTCGGCGTCAATCATTTCCTCTTCGCCCGTCTCCAAATTCCGCACCGTCACGGACTTGACAAAATCGCCATCCACTTCGGCAGCGATGGGTTTACGCTTGAGCAAAATGAGCAAATTGCCTTGCGATTGTGGGTAAGCCAGCATCAGTTGCAGCGCCGTCAATGCCACTTTCGGTTCGCAACAAAGTCGTGAGACATAGCCTTTGCCGGGATTAAGGTGCGGGTCAAAACGGGACGAAGGCAAAAGGGGGTAATGCTCACGGTAGATTTGGCGGATGAGTTGGCGAAGTTGTCGGTAGCGACGGGTGCAGCCGAATTGCTCAATCCAAGGGTGCTCATCGGGTGGAACGGCTTGGGCTGTAAGTTGCCCGCCAACCCAATCCGTTTCCTCCGTCAAGATGACTTTTCGCCCTAACGCCGTCGCTGCCAACGCCGCCGCACAACCGCCCAGCCCGCCACCAATAATTGCCACATCGCAACGCCACTGCCTCATGAGGAAATCACCTCTGTCCGCTTTGTTGCGACTTTGTCACATAATTTGCGATGGGAGTTGCTGAGGCGAAAGGGTGATGGTTTATGCCTGAACTTGAGGAGATTTGGCGCTACCGCGATGAAATTCACAGGCTCGCACGACAACTTTGCAGGCATCGTGAGGATGCGGAAGATGTCGCTCAAGCCACTTTGCTGAAAGCGGCTCAGCACTTGCACGAGTTTCGCGGCGAAGCGAGCATCAGAACATGGCTTCACAGAATTGCAACGAACGAATGCCGAATGATGAGGCGACGGCAAGTGGAAGTTTCGTTGGAGCAAATTCTGGAGAACATCGCAACCGAAGAAGAAACCGAACCGATTGAGTTGCCATCGGATGTCCCTGACCCTGAAGAAATCGCTGCCGAGGCGGAAATGAGAAGGCTCGTTTTGAAGGCGTTGGAAAATTTGCCAGAACGATACCGAACCGTCCTGCTGCTTAAAGATGGCGAAGGGATGAAGGAGCGAGAAATCGCACAAGCGATGGGCTTAAGCGTCCTTGCAGTTAAAGCGTTGCTCCACCGAGCAAGAAAGGCTCTCAGGACGGAGTTGCAACGGTATCTGGGCGCGGGACGAAGGAAGGAGACTAAGGGCGAGGCAAAAACTCTGTGAGCCACAAATCTGTCTTTGCCCCCAAGTTCCATTCTGCCCCCTATCGCGCATCCTTCCCTGCACCTTTGCATCAGTGTCAGTGGGAGCGAAAGAAGCGCTCCCGAAACTTCGGCAAAAGGAGGGATTGAAAATGGCAAACTTGGTTCGGCGAGAAACCAGACTTTCACCTTGGCGCGAGTTTGACCGAACTTTCAACGAACTGGCGAGGTTGATGCTGAGGGACATAGCGGCTTGGCTTTCCGAGTGGGGCGACGGTGAACTTTCAACCCGCCGAACTTGGGTTCCCGCAACGGACATCTTCCGCAAAGGTGAGCACTTGATAATCCGCATGGACATCCCTGGCGTTTCGTCCGAAGCGTTAGAAGTGACTGTCAACGACGAAGGCATCTTGACAGTAAGAGGCGAAAGAAAGTGGGACGAAGGCGATGTGGAAGCCTTCTGCTGCGAACGCTACTACGGTGAGTTTGAGCGCTCAATTCAGTTGCCTGAAGGGACGGACACCGAGCACATTGAAGCGACTTACAAGGACGGCGTGTTGGAGTTGAGAATTCCTTACCGGGAGACCGCAAAGCCGTCCCAGCGCCGCATTGAGGTTAAGTCCGGTTGATGCCCCGCACCTTGGGGATGGGCGATCTTACTCCCCTCCCATCGCCCATCCCCTTAAATCGCTCTCGGATAATTTGTGTGCCGACGAATTCAGCCAACAGTTGATGACGCAAATTTGGATGCTGAAAGTCACGCTTTAGTCCCTCGCTCGCCTCATCGCTTCCACTGCCGTCGTGATTTCCAGCAACTCTTTGGTGATGTTCCACTGGCGGATTTTGTTGGCTTGCAGGGTCAGTTGCTTGATGAGTTCTTCGGCATTGTCGGCTGCTTGGCTCATGGCGTTCATGCGGGCAGCGTTTTCGCTGGCGAGGCTTTCCAGCAAGATGTGGTAAACCTGATGCTCAACATAACGGGGCAGTAAAAGCGCCAACAATTCAGGCGCTTGCGGCTCAAAGATGTATTCCCTCGCCTCCCGTTTCCCTTGTCCCGTGTCCCCTGCCCCATCCGTTTTAATCGGCAAAAGCGGGACGATTTTCGGTCGCTGCACCAAGGCGTTAACGAACTCGCCATAAGCGATGTGCACCTCATCCACTTCACCGCTGACGAACCACTGCACGATGTCCTCGGCAACGGCTTTGAATTGGGCGAATGTCGCCGTCACGGAAAGTTGCGGGCGGTAGCGAGCCACTTGGTAGCCCCTTCGGGCAAAGAAGTCATAACCTTTGCGCCCGATGCAATAGAGGACGAAAGGCGCTGCGCCGTCTTGGCTCATGAAGACTTGAGCGGTGCGGATGATGTTGTTGTTGTAGGCGCCACAAAGCCCTTTGTCACCTGTGACGACAACCAAGCCACGCCTTTGAACGGGACGAACTTGCAAAAGCGGATGTTCAATGGCTGGCAAGTGCGGTGCGAGGGTTTCAACGAGCCAACGCATCTTTTCGGTGTAAGGTTTGCCCGCCGTCACTCGGTCTTGGACGCGGCGCAACCGCGCCGCTGCCACCATCTTCATCGCCGTCATGATTTTCTGCAAGTTGCGCACCGCCCGAATTTTTCGTCGGATCGCCCGCAAACTTTGCACCGCCATCTCTAATCACTCCGATTGCTCCTTCGGTTTCTGCCGAAGGGAACGCTCAACGACATGGACGCCAATTAGGTAGTTTTCCTCGTCAAAGATTTGCGATGTTCGCTCATGCAAGCGATCGCTGACTTCCTCAACCATTTCATCGGGCACAACGACATCAATGAAGGCGTCATGTTCCTCGTAGCCGGGAATTTTTATCCGAATTTCCGCCTCAGGGCACAAATCCTTTGCCAGCGATACGATTTCGGCGACAAAACGCTCCAAGCGTCGTCGTGAATAGCGCTTTGCAGGCGTCATGCGCCTCATCGTTTAATTCACATCCTTTCACACCAGCCAAAGTTCAAGCGCCGATGGGTCAACTTCCAAGTCGTCCGCTTCTGGGACGGGCTTGATTTTCCAAACTTGCATGGCGTCAGCGCCGATGATGAGTTCGTGAGCCAAGTTGTCGGCGACATAGAAAACGAAGTAGTAGCGGTAACCCTTGACCTCAAAAAACAAATGACAGGCTTCGCGCACCTCAAGCCCGATTTGACCGTTTCCTAACCGAAATCGCAAAGGTGATGCCAACGGCACAAGGGTTGCGATGGCTTCTGCCTTGTCCCTTCTCACTAACGAATGCGAAGCGCCAGTGTCAAAAAGCGTCCTCAGCACGGCTTTGCCCTTGTCGCCTTCCACTTCAATGTCCTTGATGATGACGCCCATTGACCTCGCCTCGCCTTCGGTCACGATGCCGCAGGGAGTTCCACTTGAGCCTCTGCTTCCTTGCGGGCGGTGATGAAGCGCTCCTTGAACTCTTGCACTGCCTTGTGCATCTTCTGCTCTGTCTCGGCGGTGAAGTCCTTGGTCGTTTCAATCTCGTGGACAATTTCGGGATAGCGCTCCCGCACGAAGGGCAGAAACTCCCGCTCAAAGGGTCGCACCCATTCGGCGGGCATGTCGTCAAGGTAGCCGTTGACGCCAGCAAAGATGATCATGACCTGCTCCCAAAGCGCCATCGGTTGATACTGGTCTTGCTTGAGGACTTCCACCAATCGCTGCCCTCGGATCAACTCACGGCGGGTCACTTCGTCCAGTTCGGCAGCGAATTGGGCAAAGGCAGCCAACTCAAAGTATCTCGCCATGTCCAGTTTCAATCGGCGGGCAACTTTCTTCATCGCAGGATACTGAGCGGCGCTGCCGACGCGGGAAACGCTGATGCCGACATTGATGGCGGGACGAATGCCTGCATAAAACAGGTCAGGTTCAAGGTAAATTTGCCCGTCGGTGATGCTGATGACATTGGTCGGGATGTAAGCGCTGTAGTCGCCCAATTGGGTCTCAATGACAGGGATGGCGGTGAGCGAACCAGCGCCCAGCGCGTCGCTCAATTTCGCCGCCCGTTCCAGCAACCGAGAGTGCAAGTTGAACACATCGCCGGGATATGCCTCGCGCCCAGGTGGTCGGCGCAAAAGGAGCGAAACTTGCCGATAGGCTTGGGCGTGTTTGCTCAAGTCGTCGTAAAAGATGACGGCATGCATCCCGTTATCGCGGAACCATTCGCCCATCGCGCAACCAGCATAAGGGGCGATGTATTGCAAGGATGCAGGCTCACTGGCGGGTGCGGAAACGACAATGGTGTAATCCATCGCACCGTAGCGTTCCAGTGTCTCCACGACGCTCTTGACGGTGCTTTGCTTTTGACCGATGGCGACATAGATGCAGTAAACAGGATCGCCAGCCTCGTGGAAGCGTTTTTGGTTGATGATGGTGTCCACGATGATGGCAGTTTTTCCTGTTTGTCGGTCGCCCAAAATCAATTCCCGTTGCCCTCGCCCGATGGGAATCATGGAGTCAATGGCTTTCAAGCCTGTCATCAACGGTTCTTTGACGGGTTGACGCTTGACGACACCGGGCGCTTTCACCTCAATGCGGCGAAACTCTTTGGCGGTGATGGGACCTTTCCCATCTAACGGTTGACCGACAGGGTTGATGACCCGCCCTAAAAGTTCCTTGCCGACAGGGACTTCAACGACTCTTCCTGTGCAACGCACTTCATCGCCCTCACGAACAAACTGGTCGGGACCGAGCAAAATGATGCCCACGCTGTCCATCTCCAAGTTCAAGGCGATGCCGTAAAATTCCCGACCGAGCCGTTCGCTGGCTTGCGGGAAGTAAAGCAATTCGCTTGCCATCGCTCCTTGCAACCCGTAGGCACGGGCGACACCATCGCCCACCTCAATGACATAACCGATATCGGTCATCTCAACGACCTTTTCAATGCCCTCAAGTTCCTGCAGAAGCACGCTGGTGATTTCTTCAGCGCGAATCATGCTCGGTCACCTCCTTCTTAGGATTTCGTTAGGCTCTAATCTGGGCACAACGCCATCGTAGTCAGAGTCAAAACTCACGACAGGAACATTAAATCGCCGAGCGAAAAAGGCATGATAAGCGTCATCAAAGGTTAAGCCAGTTTGTTGGGCAAGACCTGCAATTTCAACCTGCTCTGCAAGGGTGGCGTGGAGCAATGTCAAAACCGAGAAAACCTTCCAGAGTTGAGAGGAAATCCCTGATGCGTTCTCTAAATCCACGCCTTTCCAAAACCACGACGATTCCGTGAACAGCGAAATCCGTCACATATGCTGAAATCTCTCCTAATTGCAAAAACTGTGCACACTCTTCGGCGCGGTCTTGCTCCAATAACACCTCTGACCAGATGTCCATGTCAACGACCATGCCTGTTCATTTCCTCCTCAATTGCTTCACGCCAGATTTCGCCGAGGCTGTGTTTTAAACTCACGCTGTCCTGTCTCACATGCTTCAAAATACCGCGCAAGGATGCGAGTGTGGGTAGGACGATGACGGCTACCTCCGAGCCTTCTGGCAAATTCAAAGGTTTGTCCAGTTTTAACACGCCATTTTCCCATCGGGCTTTACGGCGTTCCATCACTTTCACCGCTCCTTTCATCGGTCGGGTCGGCTAAGGCGGCTTCAACGGGAGCGCTGATGAAGACTTGTCGCAGTCGCTCCCGGATGCGTTCCAAGTGTCCCCGCAAACTCAAGTCTAAGAGTTTGTCGCCGACGATGATGCGCATCCCGCCGACGATGGATGGATCAACCCGCTCTCTTAGCAACACTTTTTTGCCCGTGATTTCCTGTAACCGTTGCAAAGTGATGGCGCGCTCATGGTCGGTTAAGGGGACGGCGCTGGTCACCTCGGCGACCACTTCGCCCCGATACTCCCTCACCAAATCCTCAAAGACCCTGACGATATGCTCAAAGGCATCAATGCGCTTGTGCTTGACAACGGCGAGCAGAAAGTTAAGCGTTACAGGCGAGACATGTCCGTCCAACCGCTGTCGCAACCTTCTCGCCTTCTCGTCAAATGGCACTAAGGGTTGAGCCAGAAACTTAACCAGTTGCGGTGAGCGGTTGAACATTTCCGTTAAGGCTTGAACCTCTGCCTCCACCCGGTCTAATTCTTCGGCTTTAACTGCGGCTTGTAACAAAGCGAAAGCATACCGCCGCGCTTTCCATCCGCTCAATGCTTTTGCCACATTCTCTCTACCTCCTAATGAGCGGAGCGTCGCCGCAGTTCCTTTTCCAAGATCTCGTCAATGAGTTCGTGATGGGCGGTGCGGTCAAGGCTGCGTTCAATGACTTTTTCGGCGATGCGGATGGCTAAATCGGCGACGAAATCGCGCAACTCCACCATCAGTTTCTCCCGCTCCAGGGCGATTTGTTCCTGCGCCCGCTGCACCATCCGCTCGGCGTTCTCCCGCGCTTCTGCCAGTAAAGCGTCACGGGCTTGGTAGGCTTGCTGCATCGCTTCTTGCAAGCGGGCGCGGGCTTCTTCTTCAATGTGAGCAAGGCGCTGTTCGTATTCCAACCGCAACCGTTCCATTTCGGCTCGTTGTCGTTCTGCATCCTCAATGGCTTTGCGCACCCGCTCTTCGCGCTCTCGCAAAATTTGCTGGATGGGCGCGAAAGCGAACTTGCGCAAAAGCCAATAGAGGATGAGGAACGCAATGGTCTGCGACAGTATCCATTGCCACTGCAGTTTCATTCCCGACAAAACTTCAAGCGGGCTTATCATTTTTCCTCACCGCCTTCACTTGATGGCGGCTTTGGCGAGTTCAAGAACTTGTGCAACACCGGGCAGTTTGCCCTGCACGACGAAGAACGCCACCAGCACATAGATAACCAGCGACTCAATCAACGCCAGACCGAGGATGAGCGAGAAACGAATGTCACCAGCCGCCTCAGGTTGGCGGGCAATGCTCTCAACGGCTGCCGCCGCAACACGCGCTTGAGCGTGCGAAGCGAACATCACCGCCAGCGGCAAGCCTAAGCCGACGGCAATCGCCAACGCTGCAAGGTAAGCGCCAATAGCACCCATCCGAAACATCCCTCCTTGCTGAAATTTTGCTTTTGCCTTCAATGGGCTGCCTCATGGACGGCATGCCCTTCTTCGTGTGCCTCTTCATGATGCGAAACGAACAAGGCGATATAAACAGCCGTCAACGAACTGAAGACGAAGGCTTGGATGAACGCAACTAACACATGCAGCAACACGACGGGAAACTGAAAAGGCAATGGAACGGTGATGGGCTTGGGCAAAAGCCCAAAAGCGTGGAGGGTAATCATGCCCAGCGACGCAAACTGAAAAATCACCGTGTCCTCGCCGAAGATGTTGCCGAACAAGCGGATGGAGAGGGAGATGAGTTTTGAAAACTCGCCCACCAAATGGACGACGGGCGCTAAGGTGACAATGTTGAAGACGATGTTGATGAGAGGGTTAGGGAACGGGCGGTCAAAATAGTGCAGCAGGTAGTTTTTCAGCCCAAGTTCCTTGATGGCGATGGAGTGGACAATTGTCAAAGATGCAATAGCCAAGCCGATGGTGATGTAAGGGTGGGCTGTCGGAGACATAAAGCCGGGAACGAGCCCAATCAGGTTCAGCAGAAGGATGTAGGTGAAGAAACTGCCGATCAGCGGCGCATACTTCTCTCCGCCCGGTCCTATTGCGCTTCTGCAAAGGTTCTCAAAAAACTCAACGGCTATCTCCCAAAGGGTTTGGAAGCCGCTTGGGTATAAACTCAGCCGCTTTGACATCCGCCAGAACAAAATCACAAGCGCCAACCCGACAAGCAAAGAGAGTGCCAACCAGTCAGGGATGCCGAACCAGATGTAAAGGAAATGCAGCCATGTTTCCTCAGGTGCCGAAACATGGACAGCACCGTGCTCAGCAGCGTGGGCGGCACCGTGAGCAGCAGCCGCCAATTCGCTGCCTGTCATTTGACCTTCCCCCTTCAGTCTGACGGTTTTTCACCTTGTGACTTCATAAGTCGCTCTGAACTCTCCTGAAGCGAGCCCTGCATCACGAGCCCGAAGACTTTCAAGACGATGACGGCATGCATGGTGGCGAGACCTGCCAACAGGAACACGCCATCAAAATAACGCACTTTGTTGAGCAAGTAAAGACAGGCTATCAGAGCAAACCACTTAACGAGCATCAGCGCACTGACCCAGCGCTTCTTCGGCTTCGGTTCGCTTGGCGCCCGATAAGTTTGTGTCACGAAAACCTCAGTTGTTTTGACGAACGCCAACATTATCAAAACGCCCAAAGCGTAATTGAGCACCCATTTGGCGTTAGCCGTTGCGCACAAAAGCAGTATTACTGCCCCGCCGACAATCAAGGTCGTTCGGTAAGTGCGCTGAAGGAAGCCCAAGTCAACCGTTGGGCGTTTGCCCATTAAGTTTGCACCTCATCTTGTGCATCGTCAGCGGCGTGAAACTCTTAAGAGCATCCGAACCAACTCAATGGTTCCCGCTGTCCCGCCTAAAATGACACCAATCGCTTTCCCGACGGGGTCAATCCCAAACTTTTTGTCAATCCACCAACCGATGATGAGCCCAGCGATAACTGAGCCGACCATGAAAGTTCCCGAAGTGGCTGCGATAGCCCAGTCAAGGCGACGCATCGGGCTTTTGTTTTCCTTCCGCAATTAAGTTCACCGCCTGTCACCGAATAGGCTCTAATCTCGGCAAAACGCTAAGGACACGCTCGCGGATTTCCTGAGGCGTGAGTTTTGGTGCAACGATTTGCCCGTTGCGCATCAAAGGTTTCGTCACTTTGACCAAACCTGAGCCGCAGCGCGGGCACGGTCCTTCAGGCTCTTGGTTTGCTAAGACGACGACTCCGTGCAGGCATTGTTCGCAGCGCCAGATGTCTTTTGAGCCGGACATTTTGCCCCGTTTGGCGACAGGTTTGCCCTCTATTTCAACGATGTCCATCGCAAAGTTGATTGTGGGTGCGTTGCTTATGGAAGTGCCGACTCCATAAGCGTCAGCAACCTCATTCAATCGCAAAATTTCATACTCGTCAAGCCCGCCACTCACGAACAATTTGACATGCTTGAAGCCCCTGATGTCCAACTCCCAACGAACTTCTCTTAAGAGTTCAACCATGTCGCCTCGCCTTGAACCTGGGGTATCAAAACGGACGGCTGCGAGTTTTTCACCCAGCGCCTCAGCGCACCTTATGGCTTCAAACTTCTCGTCATTGAAAGTGTCAATCAGGGCAACCCTCGGCACTGAGGGGTCAATAACTTTGTCAAACCACTTCAGCGCTTCAACGGTGTCGCCGACCAAAAGGATGAGGGCGTGGGGCATCGTCCCCGATGGTTTTATGCCGAGAAGTTCGGCGCTCATGGTCACCGCAACGCCATCGCAACCGCCGATGTAGGCGGCTCTGTCAATCATGGGCGCAATAGCGGGATGCATTCTCCGAGCGCCGAAACTCAGAACCAACCTGTGACCTGCAGCCTTTTTGCACCTTGCCGCTTTCGTGGCTACCCCTGACGCTTGACACAAAATCCCAAGCAAGGCAGTCTCGTAAACCCCAAATTTCGTGTATTCCCCGCTGACCCGAAGGACGGGTTCGCCGGCACGGAAAACGCTCCCTTCCTCAAGCCCATCAACATCAACGGGCAAACCTTCAAGCAGTTGCAAAGCCTCTTCAACCCCGACGAAAATTCCCCAATCGTAATTGCTTGGCAAGTGAGTCGCCCTGACCTCCATGACGACATGCTTGCTTATCCCTGCAGCCTTGAGCACCTGAACCGTTCGCTCAAAATAGACATCTGTCAATCGCCCGGACTTTAGGTCTTCGGGCGTTGCAATGAACCACACAGTTCCTCCACTCCTTTCGCCAATGCGGCAACTCGCTCAAGGCAATTCAATCCAACTTCACGGTTTTGCCGCGACTTATGAGCCGATGAGTTATTGTCAAGGTCGGTCGGTTCGGTCCGCTGAGGGTGATTTCAAAGACGAGCCGAGCCTCGTCAACTGCTTGAACCTCGTCTCCAAGTTCTGGATCAAAGTGCATAGTCATCGTGGCGGTGAAGCGTCCCTTCACCGTTACCGTCCATTCGCCAACAGTGTCTTGTCCTTCAAAAGGTGCGTCTATGTCGCTTTTGATGACGGCGCAAAGTTTTCCGTCCAGTTTGACCAACTCCTGAAACCGTGAGGTTATGGTGATGGGGACTTTGCAATTGGCGGTCATTTGTTCGCTCACTTGCTCCCGCCAACTGTCGCCGACTTTGATTGCTTGTTCGGGGAAAGCGATGTTGTGGACGGCTGTTTCGTAGATTTTGTCAAGCCAATGAGTTGGCTGGTAACGGCGGCTCGCGAGGGGGAATTCGGCTACCTCTTCCTCGCTCTCCTGTTCCTCCTCGCCTTCCTCAAATTCCTTTGACTCAATGACCTTGCCGCGATTGGTCATTTTGACAACCCGCTTGTAAGGGCGGTCGGGCAAATCTCGCATCCTTTCGCCGTCGCCCATTTGAGCCTTGCCGCTTTCCTTCGTCGTCTCAATTTCCAAAGTTCCATCCTCGGAAACGCTGACGATTTTGTGAAGGTAAGTTGCCTCGGAACGATACTCCATCCGACCCTCGCGAAGCCCTGCAGGGGAAGGGAATGTCCCGACCATCCGCATGATGAACCAAGACTTGTATCGGCTAACATCGCCGGGTTTGCCTTTGTATCGCAACACAAAAGTTTGCCCTGGCGGCGGACTTTGTTGAGTTTGCGGGAATGCCAACCCAAAAACGGCGACGCAAAACAATGCTACAAGCCACAACCGCTTCATGTCAGTGCACCTCTCACAAAGGTTTTTGGCAGGGCACAGCGATTTTGCCCTCAATCTATGCTAACACATCCCTCAACGGTAACGGCAACTTCATCCTCTCTCAGTTCTGCAGGGACACATCCCAACGCTTTCAACAACCCTTTCGCTTTCGCCAAAGTCTCCTCGTATTCCGCCTCTGGGTCAGAATCAGCGACGATTCCGCCGCCTGCGTGGAAGTAAGCCATTCCTTTTGACAAAACAGCGGTTCGGATGACGATGTTGAAATCGCAGTGCCCAGTCCAACTCCAGTAGCCGATGCTGCCTGTGTAAATGCCTCTCGCTACTGGTTCAACTTCGTCAATGATTTCCATTGCACGAATTTTCGGTGCGCCTGTGATTGAGCCGCCGGGAAACATGGCGAAGAGCAAATCGGCGACATCTTTTTGCTTCGGGACTTTCGCTTCAACCGTTGAAACCAAATGCCAGACCGTTGGGTGCGCTTCCAGAGCGTAGAGCCTGCTGACCTTGACGCTACCGATTTCGGCAACCCGACCCAAATCGTTCCGCTCCAAGTCAACAATCATGATGTGCTCGGCTCTGTCCTTTTCGCTTGACAAAAGTTCTCGTGCCAGTAAAGCGTCCTCATCGGGATTGCTGCCTCTCGGTCTTGTCCCTTTGATTGGTCGGGTATGGGCAATGCGGGTTAAAGGGTCAAAGTGCAAAAACCGCTCTGGCGAACTGCAAAGCACGAAAGTGTCGCCCAAGTTCAAGAAGGCAGAGAAAGGGGAGGTGTTGATTTGGCACAAGCGAAGGAAAAGGGAGGGAGCAGAAGCCGTCACGGGTGCTCTGAACCTGTGGGCGAAATTGACCTGATAGATGTCACCCGCTGCGATGTAGGCTTTTATGCGCTCAACGGCGGAAAAATACTCGTCCTTAGCCATGTCGGCGAACAAAGGCACTTGAGCGGAAAAGTGCTTTAATGGCTCGTGCTTTGCTTCGCACTGCAACCAAGCGACTAATTTCTCCAGCCTTTCACCTGCCAGTCTTTCCGCCTCTTTGCCCTCTGCGGGCAAACCTGTCGCCAAAGCGTAAAGTTCGCCTCTGTGCAAATCCCAAGTTAAGGTTGCAGCAAATGCACCGAACCAAAGGTCAGGCATTTGCAAGTCCCTCTCAGCGCGGAAAGGCAACTTTTCCAAAGTCACTCGCAGGTCGTAACTTAGGTAGCCGATCAAGCCACAAGGCGAGGGGGTGGGCAAATCCGTTATCTCCTTCAAACGCTCACGCATTGCTTTCCAGAAACTTCTCAACGCCTCAAACGGGTGTTCATCAATCAGTTCCTCTCGCCCATCTTGCCATCTCAGCCGAACACCCTGCTCGCCCACATTGTAAGTCAAAACTGCGAAAGGCTCGGCAGCGAAAAAGCAGTATCGCCCCAACGGGTAATGGTGGTCAGGCAACGGGTCTAAACCGCTGTGCAAGACAACAGTCCCATATTTGTCAATCGGCAATCGCCTGTATGCTTCTTGCGGCTCAACGAAGGGCAATTTCGCGAAACGAAGCATATGCCGAGCACCTCCGAAAAAAAGGCGATGGGTCAATCTTCCTCGCCTTCACCAACGACAGAAACTGTCAAGCCGAAGGCTTCTGCGAGTTCGGCTGCCCTCACCTTTGAAATTTGGTGGTTAAGGAAGCGACCGTTGAAAAAGCCACAGCCGACGATAGTGTCGCCCAAAGCGAGGGCGACATAGCCAGGTGAAAGTTCGTGCGCTTCAATTTCCTCCCGCAAACAGTCAATGGCTTGACCGCTGAGCAATTGCTTCCACTGCTCTTCCGTCAGCGAGACCCTGTTGCGGGTGATGTATCGGTCAAAGAACTGCAGCAAAGGTGTCGTGGGTTTCCAGCCGTTGGGGACTTTCCTTAGAGCGCGGATGCCAACCCTTTGGACTGCTTTATGGCTCGGCAAAAGTTCAAGGGGCACGCTCGTCATCCATATAGCGTAGCCGCTCCAGATGTAGTTGTATCTGTCAAGCACCTCAACAGGAATCCCAAACCGTTGCGGCAAATATCGCAAAACTTCTCGCTTGCATTGTTCGGGAGTAAGTTTCTCAGGCATGGGACTTCCACCCCGTCACGAAGTTTGCTTCCTCTGACGAAATGAGTCAACGACGATGCTGAGCAGAATTAGTCCGCCGAGAGCGAACTTATCCCATTCGCCCGCCAGTTGCATGAATGTCAAGGCAGAGTGCAAAACGGTGACAGCGAAAGCGCCTAGCGCCGCACCGATGACTGAACCGGCGCCGCCGAAAATATTGACGCCGCCGAAAACTGCAGCGGTGATAGCATCCAATTCAAAACCTTTGCCTGTCTCTGACTGGACGACAGGGAAACGGGCAGCGTAAACAAGCGCAGCCAACCCGACAAGTGCTCCGCAAACCACGAAAACGCTGAAAAGCCTTTTGCGGACGGGGATGCCAGCGAGCCTCGCCGCTTCAGGGTTGTTGCCGATAGCGTAAAGGTCACGACCCCAGTTCGTTTGTTTGAGCAAAAACCAGCCCAAAACCAAAATCGCCAAAGCAATCCAAATTGGGACAGTCACTCCAATCAATTTGCCCGTTCCAAGCCACCGAAAACTTTCGGGCAACCCAATGACCCAATACCCTTTTGTCAAGACAATCATCACGCCCCTCACTATGCCCATCATCCCCAAGGTGACAATGATTGAAGGGATGGCAAGCCTTGTTACCAGTAAGCCGTTGACAGTCCCAATTGCTGCTCCCAATCCCAAAGCAATCAGAATCACGAGAGGAAGTGGCAAACCAGCCTTTGCTGCGTGACCTGCAGCCATCGCACAAGCGCCGAGCACTGAGCCTATTGACAAATCCAAGTTGCCTGAGAGGATGACCATCGCAATTGCCACTGCCCCGATCAGCATTGGAGCGCTTTCTTGCACCAGCGTTAGCCAATGCTCGCCGGTGACAAAGGCGGGATTTTTCAGCCCGACCGAGAGCGCAACGAAGCCGACGAACAAAAGCAAACTCAACTCGCGGGAGAAGAAACGACCCAATTTGCCCCAAAACTTCACCTGCCTTTTGCCCGAAGTTTCTCGCTCTTCGCTTTCAACTTGCTTGAAGGCAGCCTCCAAGATTTGAGCCTGCGGCGCTGTTGGGTCAAATTCGCCAACGATTTCGCCCCGCCTCATCACTAATATTCGGTCGCAAAGACCTTGCAACTCCTCAAGTTCGCTTGAGATGAGAAGGATGGTTTTGCCTTGCCGCTTCCAATCTGCAATGAGCCTGTGGATTTCTGCCTTCGTCGCCACATCAATTCCGTGAGTGGGTTCGTCCAAGATGAGCAAATCAGGGTTTGTCAGTAGCCATTTCGCCAAGGCAACCTTTTGCTGGTTGCCGCCAGAAAGTTCCTTGACCGGTTGCTCAATTGTCGCCATGCGAACCCTCAATGCTTTGGTCTGCTTTTGAGCCGTTTCCCTTTCAACTCGCTCATTGACAACGCCGAAGCGACTGAATTGAGGGAGGCTGGGCAAACCTATGTTCTCACGAATGCTCCTCACTTGAAGCAAACTTTGCTTCAGCCTGTCCTCAGGCAAGTAAGCGATGCCAGCCTTAAATGCTTCTTGCGGCGAGCGAAACTGCACTTCTCTGCCCTTCCACAAAATTTGCCCTTTCGCAATTTTCCTCAGCCCGACGATGGCTTGAGCGAGTTCGCTTCTGCCCGAGCCCACCAACCCGAACAGCCCCACAACTTCCCCCTTAAAAACTGTCAAGTCAATGTTCTTGGCGGAGCCGTTGACCGATATGCCTTTCAGTTGCAGGAGGGGGCAACGCTGTTGAGCCACAGTGTTTTCAGCGGTTTCGCTTTGTCGGGCAAAACTTTCAACCTTTTTCGTCACACCTCCGACCATCAACTCAATGAGCCTTTCTCGGGTCGCTTCTTCGGTTGGGATTGTTGCGACTTTCTCTCCGTCCCTCAAGACCGTTATGCGGTCGCTGAGTTCCATAACCTCTTCCAAACGATGGCTGACGAAGAGGATGCCTACGCCTTGAGATTTGAGTTGGCGCAGGATTTCAAAAAGCCGCTCAACTTCTGAGCGCGAAAGGGAAGCAGTTGGTTCGTCCAAGATGAGCCATTTCGCTTGCAACGACAAGGCACGAGCAAGTGCGACGAGTTGCTGCTGGGCAGTTGACAAATTTCTGACAGGTTCACTGAGGGGCAAAGAAACCCTCAACCGCAAAAGCAACTCCAATGCCCTTTGAAACACCTCTCGCCATTTAACGATGCCCCATCGGTTTGGCAAGTGACCGAGCAAAATGTTTTCAGCGACCGAAAGGTGCTGACAAAGCATCGGGTTTTGGTGAATCACGACGATACCGTGCCGCTGGGCATCGCGGGGGTCAACAAAACGGACTGGAGAACCATCAAGCAGGATAGTTCCCTCATCTGGCGGGAACACACCGCCTGCGATTTTGATGAGGGTTGATTTCCCTGCACCGTTTTCGCCGACGAGGGCGTGTATTTCGCCACTTTCAATCTCCAAATCAACGCCTTTGAGGGCTTGAACTCCACCGAAACTTTTGCGAATTCCTTTGAGGGTCAGTGAGCCCATTTCGCAACCGCCAGCCTGTCGGGATGTGAGCGTTCACGCTATTTCTTGGCTTGCTTCATGTAGGCGATGACGATTTCCGCTACCTCGCTTGGGTTGAACAACTGCCCACCAGCGCCATATGCGGTGACAATCCTTCGCTTCTTGTTGTTCGGTCCGGGAATTTCGTGGACAGTTTTGCCATTGATTACGACGGCAGGTCCGTTCAAATTCAACTCCCTAATTCGTTTTTGCCCTTCTGCTGTCGCCACCGGGTTAACGACGACCGACAGGTCATCGCCGTATCTTTCTTTCAGCCGCTCCAGCACTCTCACCGTTTCAGCGAACAGAGGATAAAGTGTGCCATGTTGGGCAGGGGTCAAAACCTCAACGACGACCTTCGCTTTTGGGCTCTCCCCGCCAGAAATGCCATGCCCGCCGCCGACAATTTGCCTGCCCTTTTCGCGGAGTTGCTTGAGGGTTTTCTCGTCAAAGCCCTTGCCGTAAAGGCGCTTCAACTCCATGTGGACGATTTCAATCAAGTCGGTTGATTGGTAAGACATGCCCGGCGATTTCTCGCAGATGACCCTTCGGGTCTGACCGCCTGATGTGAGGGTGAAATCTTTCCTGCCGTTGATGAAAACGGAAGCACATGTAGCGTTGTGTTGCTGCAGAATTTTCATGCTTTCGGGAGAGCCCATCCCGTAAATTTCAACTCGGACCCGTTTCGGTTCTGCTCTTGCAATTTCGTCAAGGATACGCAATGTTGGCACTTGACATTCTGCCGGCGGGAGAACAGCGACGATTTTCACTTTAGCCTCTGGAGAACCTTTGACATTGCCTGCAGGGGTCGGCATAAGACCCTTACCTTCCGCGCTGGTCTTTTGAACCTCGGTCGTTTCCTCGTGGATTGGCGGCAGGGAAGACTCGGTCTGGCTTAGCCTTGAAGTCAACTTTGACACCCCGTAAATCAAACCAACGGCGACGGCTAAAAAGGCGATGAAGCCTATTGACGAGCGCTTCATTGCGCTTCACCTCCTAACTGGTTTTTGATGAGACGCTCCAACCTTTCAGGGTCAGGCGCCCTCCGAACGGAAATTATGACGCCGTTGACGACAACTGTCGGCGTCATGACGACGCCGAACTTATCCGCTTCAGGGTCAAGGACATTGATGACCCGAACGGTCACGCCTTCATACTTTTTTGCCAATTCGTTCGCAATTGCTTCTGCCCGCCGACATTGCTCGCACGGCTGCACCGACTCAATGATGAGGATTTCAACTTTGCTCATGGCTTCCACGCCCTCACGCCAACCCAGCGCCTTCAAAGAAGCAAGGGCAGTTTTCATCGCAGATGCCGATTTCTTCGGGCAAGGTGATTTCCCGCAGCAAAGTCACGACTTCCTTCGTTTGCTCCAAAGCGTAATCAATGTCGTCGTCGGTCGTAAATTTGCCCCACGAAAAACGAACGGAACAAAAGGCAGCCATTTCACTCAATCCCATCGCCCTCAAAACATGGGATGGTTTCAGCGAGCCCGAAGAACATGCCGAACCGACGGAAACGCAAACGCCCCGCTGCCCCAAATTGGCTTGCACCGCCAAAGCATCCGCGCCGAGGAGGCAAACATTTGCCGTTGACGGCAAAGTGTGTTCGCGGTGACCGTTAAGCCTCGTCATCGGCAACTCGTCCAGCAACCTCAAAAACCGCTTCCGCAAGTTCCAAAGGTGGTTCGTCACGACTTCAAAATCCCGCACGGCAATTTCGGCAGCCTTGCCGAGCCCAACGATGCCAGCGACATTTTCCGTCCCCGCCCTCATCCCGTGCTCTTGATGACCGCCACGAAGCAACGGCGCAATCTCAACGCCTTTGCGGATGAAAAGTGCGCCGACGCCCTTTGGTCCGTAAAACTTGTGCGCCGAAAGAGCCAGCAAATCCACACCCAACTCCTGAACATCAACGGGAACTTTCGCTATGGCTTGAACGGCATCGGTGTGCACCAAAACATCGGGACGCTTTGATTTGACCAAACGGGCAATTTCGGCGACAGGTTGAAGCGTCCCCGTCTCGTTGTTCGCCAGCATAACGGAAACGATGAGCGTGTCATCGGTCAAGGCTTCCAAAACGCTCTCTGGGTCAACCCGACATTGGCGGTCAACGGGCAAGTAAGTGACCTGAAAGCCTTGCTCCTCCAGAAACCGACAAACGCCCAAAACGCAGGGATGCTCAATTTGCGTGGTGATGATGTGCCCTGCTTTGCGCCCCGCCAAAATTGTCGCCCCTAAAATCGCCATGTTGTTGGCTTCCGTTGCTCCGCTGGTGAAAACGATTTCGGATGGGTCGGAAGCGTTCAGCAACCGAGCGACTTTCTCGCGGGCATTTTCAACCGCCTTGCGCACTCTCCGCCCCGGCGGGTGAACGCTTGACGGGTTGCCAAATTCATCGCTCAAAAAGGGCAGCATCGCCTCCCGCACTTCTGGGTCAACGGGAGTCGTCGCGTTGTAATCCAAGTAAACCTCTCGCACCGCAACTTTCGTCGTCGTTTCCACCATGACTAAGCACCTCCGTTTTCGCTCATCTCACTTAGCGCATTACGCTTTGCGCATCACAATTTGCAAGCACTCCATCGGGTCGGGCAATTCCTTTTGCCAGAGCCATTCCACTTGCAGCCAGAAACCTTTCAAAACCTGCGAACGCAAAACACCCTTCGTCTTCGTCTCGCTCCGATAGCGCTTGCCTACCCTCCGAAAAACCGTCACTTGCTCCCGCTCAAAATCCACCAGCCAAATCTCGCCCACTCCCGCCTCCTCGTAAACTTTCCGCTTTTCGCCGAAATCGTAACGGCGGGTGCTTTCCGAGACAATCTCCACGACCAAATCGGGTGCCCCTTCAATGGCTTCTTGGGTGACGATGTGTTTTCGTTCCTCTCGCACGGCAACAATGTCTGGCTTGACTTTCCTACATGTCCCCAAATGCACCGTCGCCATTGAGCCCAAAACCTTTGCCTGCTTTGTTCGGATGCCGAAAATGCGCATCAGCGGGAACAGGAAACCGAAAACATCTTCGTGCCTTGTCTTTTCAGGCGAGTGCACAATCATCACCCCGTCAATCAACTCCGCCTTGACATCCTCCTCAAGCGCCGTCAAAGCGTCGTAAAGCGCCTCGCTGACGCCTTCAATCCGAAGGAGTTTCGGCGACTCTATGACTTGATGCCCGAACCGAACTTCAACCAGCGCCATCGTGCCTCTCACCTGCCTTCGGTTGCGGAATAGGTTTGTGCTCCTTTACGGTTGTCCCAACTGCTGCCTCACCCAATCTCGGATTTGTTCGGCTTGCTGTATTCGCTCTTGGGCGATGCTGGCATCAAAGACCTCATAAGGTGCAGCCCCTGCCAAGTCAGGATAACGGGCACGAAAGTAATCTTCCGTCAAGGGTTTGCCAATTGCAGCCAAATCGTTGGGAGCGCCCAAAGCCATCGCCAAGTGTTGCAAGTCATGAGTTCGTGGCGGCAAGGTTTGGAAGCGGGCGATGTATAGGGCTTTCAAGAACTTCTCGGCTGCTTGTTGGGCGAAAACAGCAGCACCGTCAAATTTGTCGTGCTCGTAAAGGATGCGTGCCTTTTCAAGTTCGTCGTCGCCTTGCCTGAGCCACATTTGCACTTGCTCTTCAATCGTCATGACGCCGGTCACCTCTTCATCGGGCAGCAACTCCCCTCGCAAAAGCCAAACCCCTTCCCGACAAGCCTCGGCGACGACCCCGACTTGCCGCCTGAGCCGCTCAAACTCCATCACCGTCAAGCACCAAGCGTCAACCCTCAAATGCCACGAGACCGCCTCGTTGAACTTTCTGGCTCGCTCCAGAAACGGGATGCCCTCAAAAGCGTCGGAGACGACAATCAAGTCAATGTCGCTATCTTCCCGTGCCGTCCCGTTGACCCTTGAGCCGAAGGCGATGATGTGCTTCGGCTCAAACAACTGCAAAATCCTGTCCAAGTTCGCCTCTATGTAGCGGCGAAGTTCGGCGTCTTGGATTTCAACTTCAAGCACTTTCGCCATCATGAGCCACCTTCGTGTCAAGCAAAGCCTGCACGCCCCTACTTGTCTGCAACGCTGATGGCTTCAGCGAAAGTTCCCTCTGTCGTCGGGCAAAGATGGATGAACGAAGGATCAAAGGCGACAGCGACTGACTGCCCTAATGCCAAGCCCAATTGCTCGGCTTCCCGCTTTGAAAGCAAGACAACGACATTGATGCCGATTTCCGTCGCCACTTCCACCCGCCACATCGCACCTTTATCCGTCATCACCGCAACCTCGCCGCAAAGCAAATTCATTTGCTCACTCCCTTGTGCCTTTGCTGGCAGCAACTTCACTCGCTCTGGTCGCACGACTACGGTCACTTCGCCTTTGGGAACACTTTGCCCTTCAGGCAATTGCACCCACAAGGATGCGCCGTTGAGCCAAACTTGAACCCACTCAGCCGTTTGACCGCGAACTTCACCCCGCCAAATGTTTTCTGCCCGCGTAAAGTTCGCCACAAACTCATTAGCGGGTCGGTAGAAAATCTCCTCAGGCGTCCCCACTTGCAATAGCCTCCCAATCCTTAGCCGTGTCCCGTGTCCCGTGTCCCCCGTCCCTTCCGTAAAATTCATCACGCCAATTCGGTCGGCGACAGCCAAAGTTTCCTCAAAGTTGTGGCTGACATGGATGAAGGTTGCTCCTGTCTGGCGTTGAATGGCTTTGAGTTCGCGGCACAATCGCTCACGGGTTTGCTCGTCCACAGCAGCGAGCGGTTCATCCAGCAGCAAAACTTTCGGCTCAACGGCAAGTGCCCGTGCCAAAGCGACCCGCTGCTTTTCGCCCCCGCTCAAGGTCAACGGCAACCGATGAAGCAAATAGGTGATGCCGAGCCATTCCGCCAGTTCTTGCACCTTCTGCCGAACCGTTGCGTCGGGCAACTTGCGCACCCTAAGCCCGAAGGCGATGTTCTCAAAGGCTGTCAAGTTGGGAAACAAGGCGTAGTCTTGCGGGACATATGCGATGCCCCTTTCCTCTGGCGGCAAATCGGTGATGTCGCGCCCGTTCAGGAAAATGCGCCCTGATTTTGGGCGATGCAATCCTGCGATGCATTCCACCAACACCGTCTTGCCCGTCCCTGTCGGACCGAGCAAGACGAAGTATTCGCCCTCGTGCACTTCCAACGAAATGTCCCGCAAATCAAATTCGCCCAGTCGGATGCTCAAACGCTCCACGCGCAGCATTGCCGTCACCTCACTTTTTGACGATGACGCCATAGACGATGAAGTCCACGACCCAGTTGTTGACCAAGTGAAAGGCAAAGCAAGCCCAAGTGCTGCGAGTTTGCAAGTAAAGCGTCCCGACGATGAGCCCGAAAAGGGTGGTGTAAACCGAAAGGAAAAGCCCGAAACGCCCGTGCAGCAAGCCAAAAGCGACCGATGAAAGGAGCAAAGCCATCAAGGGCGAGCGAAGCAAGTGCGTCAATTTCGGGATGGCATAGCCGCGAAAGAAGCCTTCTTCAAAGAAGGCGGCGCCCGTTGCCCACAAAGCGATGGGCAAAAACCACAAACCCTGCCGTTGCCACCAACCCCACGAACTTTCCGTCGGGATGCCAAGCCCTTTCGCCAGCAGCGACAGCGGATACCATGCCGAAAAAGCGATGAGCCAGTAGCCGATTGCCATCACCACTTCCCGCCTGCCAAAGCGCCCATGATACAGCGCCGAGAAACTGTCCAACCGACAAAGAGCAAGGAAGACGAGGATTTGCGAAACGGTGTAGGCGAGCACCGACCAAGGGTTGGTGGCGCTGACGCCGAGGGCGACGAGCCAGCGCCGCAAAAGGGTAGCCAGCAAAGGCGGTCCCGCCAGCGCCAATATCACCTTGCCGACATCGGCAAACGCGTTCATAACGCTTCCCCCGTGACGCCTTAGTGGCGAAATCGGTCTTTCTGACCAAAAGATGCCACCTCAAACCTCTCGGTTGACATTTTTGCCAGAACCGTGCTGAGGGCTTAAGCCCATAGTTGCTGAACTCAATCTGAAAAACCGCAATCAACGAGGAATTTTTTCGCCGCCTGTCAACTTCGTCAACAACCGTTGGCTGAAGCCGTCGGCTTGGCTAAGCGTCATCAGCGGATTTGGCGTTGATACTTTTGAACCGCTTCTCGGTAGGCTGGAGGGATTGAGGAACGGGGAATAGCAATTTGCGGTGGCGCTGGGACATTAACGCCTTTTGAAGGTTCAACGAACGAAGCACCGCCTTTTGCCCCTCGCAGCGCTTCAGGAACTTGACGCATTGGCGGTCCGTGCTCAACGAACCTGCCCCAGTTGATGTCAGGTTGCGAAGGTGTTTGACCTTGACGGACTTGTTCCTGACCTCGTTGACCAGCACCTTGACCACTCAAGGTTTGTGCGAGTTCAAGGAGCGTCTCCAAAACTTCACGCTGGCGCTGCTGTGCATCAATGCCTAATCGTCCCTCAGGCAAGTTTCGCTCCAACCAGCGCAAATGTTGCGATGATTGCTGCACTTTCTGTCGCAATTCGGGCATCAAAGCGTCTCCAAAGAACCCTTCCATGCGATTCAAGGCATCACGGATAGAACCTTCTTCCGCTCCCAACTGCCTCAACCGTGTCGGAGAAGGGGTTTTCCCTTGCCGCTGCTGTTGATGCAACCTTTGAGTTTCTTGGAGCAAACGAGCCTGCCGTTGTGCCAGCGCTAATGCTTCGTTCTCGCCAGCGCCCATCCTTTGCGTTGCAGTTCCCCGTTCCATCATCAACGCTTCCCGCAAAATTTCAGCCAAGCGCTGCAAAGCGGTCTCCGCCCGGCGCTGTCGGTCAGCGGCATTTGGGTAACTTGACAGTTGTTGAAGCAGTTTTGTCGCTTCGGACATTTGGTTGATGGCATCCTGAAGGTTATGGGAAGCGTCGGGAGAAAGTTGCGGTGTAGCCTGTAGCGCTTCACGCAAAGGTCGCTGCATTTGCTCAGCCCGCCGCTTCAACCCTTCTTGCCTTTCAGCCAAACTTTGTTGACGAGCAGGTGTCGGCTTTTGCTCCATTGACAACTTTTCAACTTCACCCCACGAAGGTGGCGGCGGTGGCGTCATGAGATTAGGGAGTTTTGGGCTCGCAGGTGTAGCCACGCTGCCGCTTTGGCGTGAGCCAGACAACAACTTTTCGGTCTCTTGACGCAAGGACAACTGGTCACGGCGAAGCCTTTCGGTTTGCTCAAGCAATTGGGCAAGCAAGTTTCGTTCGCGCCGGTAAAGTTGAGCGAGTGGGCTTTGAGTTGGCGAGGTGAGTTGTTCTTCCACTTCACGCAAATCTGTCAAGGCTTCATGGGTCCGCAATAGCGCCATCTCCCTCAAGTCTTGTTCCATCGCATCTTTAGCCTGCAGCATCGCTTGCTCTGTCGGTCGTTGCTTCAAAATCTTTGCTGCATCCTGAAGCGCAAAGGCAATTGTCGGCTCATCCAAATTCTCCCACCGCTTTGCTTCCTTGTCCAACTCATTGACGAACTCTTTCGTCCGCTCAGCGAGTTGCTGCTGAGTTGACGATAGTGAAGATGGGCGGGCATGGCGTCGGAGGGCTTCGTGAACGGCTTCCTGCTGCGCCCGCAAAGCGGAAATTTCCTGAGCCAATTCAGCCAACTTTTGTTCAGCCAGTGCCCGTTCAACCGCCCTTTGCATCTGCCAAAGTTCCCTCAGTGCTCCTTCCAAATCCTTGCGCTGCAAGTGCTCTTGCCAATGGGACAGCCACTCAGCAAGCCAGTGGTGAGTGATTGGAGTTTCTGACCATTGGGCTTGCTGTAAAATTTGCTGCCACCGTTTCAGCCACTTTTCAAGTTCCCGCTGCGTTTTCGTCCACTCCCCAGTTTGCAACCAATTTTCCCACGCTTTCAACCGCTCCAACCAATCCTGCAAGTTTCCGACCAGCCTTTCGGGTTCGCAGATGCGAATGAGCAACCACTGTGAACTTGCGGTTTTAGCGCCGGAAACGGCGTCGTTGTCTTTTGCGACCGCTCGCACCCACAAAAATTTGCCGGCAGCGTCAATCGGAATTGGCAAAGCCAATGTCTGTTCAACTTGAGCCGACGGGACAAAACTCAACGGGACGGAACGAACTTCACGAGGCGGATTTTTCTCATCGCTCAACCCAAACTGCATTGTCAACTCGCTGATTCCGAAATCGTCTTCCGCACGAATTGTCAAGGGAACGAACCCGCCTGCCATTGCGGGGTTTGAGCCTGCGAACACAGAAACCTTTGGCGGTTTGTCAAATTGGACATTGATGTTCAACCAGCCCGTTTTACCTGCGAACCCGAATTTGTCAACGAAGTGCCAATTCATGCGAACAGGAGTCAAAACGGTCGCTGCCCACTGGATGGTGCGGCTGTCGGAGAGGGCAAGTTCGTTTGGTGTTTGTGGCTGCGCATCGGCAAATTCGCACCGGGCGTTGCTAAGGTCTTCCGTAGCGGTCGCCGAAATTGTGACTTTGCTTCCTTTCAGAACTGTCAAGGGTCGCCACTGGGGCGTCACAAAAGTTTCGGGCTGCAGGTTCGTGTAACTCGGCGGTTCAACGGAGACGAGCCACTCAGCGATTTGCGGTGGGTTGACCGCTCGCAAATGCACCAAGTTGCTTTTCACTTTGCCACTGAAGGCTTGCAGTGTCCCGCTTCCCGTGACGGTCAATTTCGCCGAAAATTCGTCGCCTTCAACTCTTCGCGCTTGCACCTGCTCCCTTCGGTCGCCAGTTTGCCACAGAAGCCAAACTTTCAAATTTTCTGGCAGTTGAGATTGCGGACAGAAAGCGAGAACCCGAACAGTCACGGCAGTGCCTTTCAGAACAACACCGTCATCATCGCCCACAATCAACTGCAACCGACCGCTCCGTTCAAAAGCCAGAACCGCCTGAGCGTTTCGGTAGATTTTTGTCAAGGTTGGAAACGAGAAATTCGTGATGCGGGCGAAGATTAGCGTCAAGACCAAAATCGGCAGTGCAGTTGCTAAGGCTATTTGGGCTCTTCGCCTTTGGGACGCAGTGAGTTCGTTCGCCAAACCGTTTCGGTTTGCCTCCTGCCAAAGTTGCCATGCTCGGTGGATGGCTAAGCGGGCGAAATGAGGCGAAACAAACTGCTCATCTTCTCGCAACCTCGCCAAATCCAGAGCGTTTCGGATTGCATCGCCACCCAACCTTCGGTCAACATGAGCCACAACTTTTGCGAACCTGTCTTGACCAAGCCATCGGAGTGCGTGAAAAGCGATGACAGCCGTTGCTATCGCGCCGAAAAGCGGGATGAGCCTTAAAAGCCAAATCAGCACTTCAGGGGGAATGTTGTCGGCAGAAACGAATAGGGCGACGAATGCGAGGGTGGTGATTGCGACCACCGTCACGAGTAAGAACAGGACAGCGGCTGCAGTCCAAAATCCTCGCTGCCATGCAACCCGTTGGATTTCCCTCCTCAACGCCACTGCAGGTTCAAACTTCTCGCCTATGGAAACAGCATTCGTTCTCACCATAAGGGCTTCGCCTGCCTTCATCAATCCAAAGGATAACGCAAGGGCTGTAGCACCGCTTGCAGGGGTGATTTTCCTGTCTCTGGCGCTCAAAGAAGCAAAGCCCACTCAATGCGTTCCTTGCCAACTACCACTCTGCCTCAATTTTGCCCTGCGACCCTTCACTCACTTTGATGCGCCAGTGATTGGCTTCAAATTTCGGCGAGGTTGCTTCGCCTTTGACAAGTTTGGTGCTCACGCTTGCGCCCTCTGGCACGATTGGTGGCAGAACGATTTCGGCTCTGGCGGAACTGGGGAGGGCAAACCAAAGCACAAACTTTCGCTCATCCCGCTCCCAACGAACCTCAATTTCCCTCGGCTCGGCAGGAGCCTCGCCCTCCCGTGTCCCGTGCCCCGTGTCCCTTGTCCCGCTTGGCACTGGAAACTTTCCCCTTGCCCACTTCAAATCACACGGCTTCGGCGCAATGAAGTATTCCATCGTCCGTGTCCCGTGCCCCGTGTCCCGTGTGACGCCCTTTGGTCTGACGCCCAGCACATAAGTGCTCAAAAAGTAGGCGGGCGCAGCGCTCCATGCGTGGCAGTGACTTCGTGTTCGTGGCGTCAAAGTTTCCCAAGCGGTCGTCGCCCCGTAGTCAATCATCGCACCCCACTCGCGCCGAACGATGTCCAAGATGCGTTGGAAGTCTCCGTCCTTTGCGTAGGCTTCCAGAAGGAAGAAAAGCGCAAATGGGCTGCCGAACCAAACGAAACCTTCGGGCTTGTCGTAAAGATAGCGGCGAATGACGGGACGGCGTTCATCGGTCACAGCGTCGCAAAGGTAAACCATCGTTTGCGTCTGGACGCTGAAGACATTGCTCCGTCGTCCGTCGGCGTGGATGCAGTCAATGAACGCTTGCCTTTGCTCGTCCCACAAATGCTCGTTGATTGCATCTTCAACTTTTTGCGCCAACGCTTCAAACTCCTTCGCATCTTCCGCCTTGCCCAACCAAAGTGCCATCGTAGCGGCTCGCCGATAGGCTTCCACGAGCATGGCGTTTTGGTGCGTGACGACGCCTTTGCGCGGTGTGTCCATCGGTGCCCAGTCCAACATGTTCCACGCTTCAATTTCAAACAAGCCGTCGGGTCGGATGAATTTCTCGGCGATGTTGCGCATCTGCTGGGCGACGAAGGGATAGACTTCACGCAAAAACTCCTCATCGCCCGTGTATCGGTAATACTCCTCGCAAGCCCAAACCCAAAGCAACGCCCATGCTGTCAAGATGTCCTGCCAACCGCTGGGAACTTGACTTTCAACGAGTGGCGAGCGCCAGAGCGATTGACCTGCCAAAAGCCAACACCTGCGCGCCAATTCGTAGCCACCGTAAGTTGCATAGGCAATGAGCGCCTCGTTGCGGGCGTCACCGACCCAGAAAGTTTGCTCGTAGGCTGGGCAGTCAACGAAGGTGTCTTCGCTGCAAAGCCTGAGCGTGTATCGGCACATCCGCCAAATTTCGTTGAGTTTCCAGTCGTCACAAAGGAACTCGCCCCGCTCGGTGTATGGGTAGGTGTTGAGCAAGCAACGCAAAGTTTTGATGCGAACGGGTCGCTTCTCGCCTTGCGGGAAGCGGATGGTCAAGAGGAGGTAGCGAAAGCCACGACGGACGATGCTCGTGTAACGCTGCCAACCTTCCTTGGCGATGTAGCGCATGACATTGTTCAAGCCCCAAGTGTGCTGGATTTCAAACCCGCCATCGTCCGTCGGGTGAAGGGCTTCAAAGCCGTAAAAGTCCAACACCGTGCCCTTTGGCGCATCAACTTCAAACTCCCAAAAGCCCACAAGTTCACGCCCGAAGTCTACGAGCAACTCCACATCGCCCTTGCGCGGCGGGTAGATGACCGCCACTTCATCGTTAGGTTGACAAATCGCCTCCAAGTTCTCCACCCTCGTCCCGCGTCCCTCGTCCCCCGTCCCTTTTGCTAAAACGATGCGCGCAAAAACATGGTCAGAAGCGGTGTGCTCAAAGGCGATGGTGCGAAGTTTTGTGCGAAGTTTTGAGTGCAGAGTTCGGATTTCGTTGACGGATTTTGCGTTCCAGGCTGCTTGGAAACCTTCCTCGCTTGTTGACCCAAACGGACCAGCCGTCACCCAAACCGAACCCT
>ERZ1669248.208-NODE-208-length-33367-cov-49.194915_pt1 | contig 33367 bp, 38 predicted proteins | sample MGYA00579296_ERZ1669248 | MGnify/ENA primary metagenome ERZ1669248 (study PRJEB41166, sample SAMN08046057) | hot springs metagenome | biome: hot spring; feature: neutral hot spring; material: thermophilic sediment; isolation source: thermophilic sediment from...
AGTAGGGGCCGTGAGTAATCCTCGAGAAACGCCTCAAGTCACTCATAACCACCTTAACAACGTAAGAGTGAATACCGGCTGTTTTAGGAAGCAACTTAATTACTAAGTCGTGAGTGCCGGGAGTTGTGAGGAATCCCCTCACACTCAGAGAACTATTTACTAAAACACTGTAAGATACGGCCTCAGAGACCTCGACCTTGAGGCGAGCCTCAACAGCCTCACCTAAGTAAATCGAGTAAGTACTCTTCTCTAGGATTACTCGAGACTTAGAGAGCCTCAAGTACGAGGCGAAAGTGAGAGCAAGGATTGACGCGAGATAAGACGTTGCGGGAATCAAGGATAGAGGCCTTAGTAAGTAGAGAGGAGCGAAAACTAGAGCTAATGAAGAGAGCTTCAGAGAAAGTAGCTCGTCCAGAACCTCACGCTTGGCATCCACGTACATAAGAGGACTAATCGCAGATACCGAGACGCTAGCAATCGTAGAGGCCGGAGTAACACCGACAGAAATCAAGCACCAAGAAAAGCCTGCTAAGAGTCTCGGAAATCCCCTCAAGTACGCGTAGAGTGTCGCCGCCACAATACCGTAAACTAGGTGGGGATAGTCACCGAGCACTACAGCAACGTAGAGACTAGAAACAATAATCAAGACAGGCACTACTAACGGCAACCTAGCCTTCCCTGAAGACATAATACACCACCAAACACAAAATCGCTGCGAGTGTTACGAACAAGTAGCTGGGACTCCCCCTAGAAATCGCTAGCACACGCATATACTCAATTAAGTCGCTCTTAACGCTGACTTGATCTACCAGCAAGCTCCTACCACCAATCACACACCCAACGAACTCCCTGTTAGAATCAATTAACTCGTTAGTGAATACCTCAGGAGAAGAAACCAGTATTAACTGCCCTGAGCCAACACTAATCGAAGCTGCTATCGGGAAGCGACCCATAGGCTCGTCTAAATCTATGTAGCCGTCCCCGTCTAAGTCAGCATACGAGAAATCACTGGAGTGAGCCAGAACCTTAAAGCCCTCGCCAGTGATGTAGTGCGGGAGATACGTGGTCACCGACGCGTTGCAGTAGTCTGAAAACCCTATAGGGTGAAACCTGTCACCACTATTGCGCACCATGTCGTACACAACTGCTTCCTCAACCCTAACACCTAAGTTAAAGTACTCAGCCACACTATTAATGAAGTTAGGAGTCCCAGACACTATCAGGTTTCCCCCGCTAGCCAAGAAAAGATTTAACACACCTAACTCGCTTGCTGACGCTTTGCTCGAGCGGATTAACAAGTAAGTAGTGTTTGACGCGTTTACGCCGTGCAACACGTTTAAGTCTGTCACTATAGACGCTCTGAAAGAACTCAGTAGATCGGAAAAACCGTTACTCCCACGATTAGCCACACTATAGCTAGTAGTTGACGGGTACGCGTATATAGAGGCAAGCCCGACAAGAACACCTAGCAAGACACTAATTAAGATCACTTCATTGATCTTCATGCTTCACCGCCTCCTCAGCTAGCGTGACCGCGTCCTCATAGCTCTGCTTCCTACTTGAGTACAAGTCTTTCTCAACAAGCAGTAAGAATTTCCAGAAGACGCTCCGGAGAGGTTCTCTGAAAGCGGTCTTTCTGAAGTGCTCTCTTAATGTCTCGTAAGCTTCGGGGAGCGGGACACGCATTTTTTGTAGCGTGGCGTAGTAGAGCTCCGCAATCTTAGAAGATATCTTGTAGGGGGCTGTCAAGACTTCACTCAGCGTCTTCCTAAATACCCTGGTAACCCTGCCCTCAGGTATTAGCCCCCGCACAAAAAACATGAAATTTTCTTCTCTGCCCGAGATAACCACAATTAACGCTAGTGAAGCAAACCCTAATAACGCAGTGGTGACCGGGTTAAAAACTAAGACTGAAGAACTGAATACGTAAGGCTCCATAACAGGACTCGAAGACTCTATAACAACCCTTAAATCTATGATTGAGGCTGGGAGGACGCCCACAAAAATCCTGGCCGAGATACTGTCTTCAAGCACGTACTCCCCGACAAGACTACCGCCCACATAGACCTTGGCGTAGAGTAGGGTGCTTGACTGCTCACCATTAATTAAGGTTAAGGTCAGGAAGCAGTCGCTACTAAAGAACGGATTAGATAAACCGACACCCACTTTCGGGATCTTAGAAGAGACTAAGACATTCTTAGTTAAAGTTAAGCCTAGGGTCTCGTCAGTAGGCTCCACGAATACCTTAATCGGGTAGAGACCCGTGCTCAGGTTTAGTTGTGACGTGTTTATGTAGTAGTTTGACACGCCAGGTGCTAGAGTGATGTTAAGAGAAAACACGTCGCTAAACTTAAGTGACGCGTTGTATGTTCCGTCAGAATATATGTTGAGCGTTAGTAAGTCTCCTTTCTGGATTGAGGATGGGGCGTCAATACGTACGTCCGGTTTCCTGTAGATAACTTTAAAAGTCTTGTACCCCACGTAAGTACTCCCGCTTACTAGGTCTCGAGCTACTGCGACAACTATAAACGAGTATTTTTCCTCATTCCTTGCGGCAACCCCAGTCAAAGACTTTAGTCCAGGCACTCTAAACTCAGCTAAGTAAGCACCGTTAGTGAACGTAACATTAGCTATATCTAGGACGTTGCTTAGCCCCGGCCACGTAACTACGCGCACGCTACTCAAAAACGTGGTGTTGCTCGCGACCGCGATCCTCAGCTTTGCTGTTTCTCCTGCGTGAAAAACATCACTACTTAACTCGATGTTGAGTGCTTCTTGAGTTGCGTACTCCCTCAAGACTAACTCAAGTAAGTGCGGTATCTCCTCATCAACGATCTTACCTACCTTGAGAGACACTCTAGCACGAATAGCTACTGAGAATGAGGGGTCGTGAGAACATGAAGACAGCTTACTCACGTACTGGTTAATAGTGTTCGGCAACTCACTCTGAAGATTCGCGAGTTCTACGAGAGTTCTCTGCGTTTCGTTTCTTGATATAGTTCCTCGAAGGACCCTGACGAGGTACTCGTAGTACTTGCTTAGAGTTTTATACGCGTTGACGTGATACACGCTTAAGTCGCCGGACAACACCACCTTACTCACCGAGCTAAGCAAGTATGTCGTGTTTGGTTCGACGCTGACTACAGCGTCTAGCGATTTTTCAAGTAGTATTAGCAGGTTTGAGCAGTCAGTAGGTTCCGGGCCTGAAGCCTGAATTAATTCCGGTGCTGAAATGGAGAGCAGGAGTAGTACTGAAGCAAGAGCTAAAACTACTAGTCTTGACTCCCTCATCTCATGAGGACCTCGTAAATCCTTAATCCTACGATAACAGAGAACGTAGTGAGTAGTGCTGCGTGAACTAGCTTAACTACAGCGCCTAACCTAGTGAAGGGTCTCGTGATTGAGTAGCTCACGTAGAATGAGAGCACGTTTAGAGACACGTACGCGTCAAGACGTGACTCACTTAAGAGCAGTAACGCTGTGTTAAAAGATGAGGTGAGGCCGACGTAGAGCATCAAGAACCTGCTGAAGTTGTCGGGAGGCATTAGTCTCTCATCTCGTAAGTGTAGTAGACGCCGTCTACTACTCTTCCCTTCTCAATCAGTTTTAAGTCTTTGTCTGTAGTCCTGGCTAGAGCTACGCTGACTAACGTTACGAAGGGGTTTAGAGGCATTCCTGCAAGATCTTCTAGAGCTTTATTCAAGCTTATTAACTCGACCCTCACGTAATTACCTCGCTGACTTACCGACACCTTACTGCACAGACCTAGCGACTCGACAAGAACTGAGTTCAGGCTAGACTTAAGCGTCTCCTCACTAATTTCATCAACTCGCGGCACGTCTTTAAGTACCTCGCTAACAGGTATTGATAAGTAGGGCTCACCTAAAACAACTCCGAACCCAGGATTTACTTCTTTCTTCGGCTCACTCACCTTAACAACAACTAAGTTGAGTTCCTCACCGTTGTGAGTGATGTAAGTCTTAGACTCGAGGAGGTCTAGATTCTCCGCTATGCTCGTCAACGCGTTGCTGGCTAGTCTCGAGTACTCAATAAGTGAGTTAACGAGTGTCTCAGTAACCGTGAAGCTGAAAGCCAGCAAAACAAGCCCTACTAAGAAAGAGGAGAGCGAGACCCCGACTAATGAAGCCTCACCAACTACTAGGCCGTAAAGTAGTATTAGTCCTGAAACCGCGAGTATGTTGACGCTCAAGACTAGCAAGCGCTTATTCAAGAGGACCACCCAGCAAGCAAGGGCTTAATCACCGCGTCTAAGTTGATCACGTGACGTACCAACACCTTACTCTTCTCGCTAAGTATTAACTTAGCCACGTAGAGGAGAGAACTCACTCCCAGGAAAACAGTGTTTAGGTGGAGGAAAGGGCTTGAGTACGCAGCGATGAATAGCAGGGCGGGCAAGCAAATAGCAACACTACTCAACACGTACTTTTCCTTAATCAGCCTGTAAGCAGTTACGTCCAGAAAAGACATTAAGCAATACCTTAGAGGGTTCTCGAGACCTATCCAAACACCTAAGACTACGCCGGTTAAGAGAGCTAGGGGAGTCAAACCACTAAATAAGGCTCTAACACTCTCGTAATCCCAGTAGTAACTCACTAGGGTGAGTAGTGAGGCGATCAGAACTAAGTCAACGATGAAGTTAGGTAAAGCAAGAAATGAGGTAGTTAGGTAAGTAAGTGTTGCTGTAATCAATAGGGGTGGCGTGAGTGTTGGGTACACACCTTTATGAGCCCCGTATATCACTAGATTGTATACAGCTATGAGTAGGGTAGCGACTACAACTACGTCCTGTAAGACGTCCCTAACTACTAGGGTGAATAAGTTAGATACTGCAACTCCTAAGAAAGCCAGTACTTCCAGCATCATCCGATCATCACCTACTTAGGTACTGGTACTTTCTTGAGTGCTTCCTCAATCAGAGATTCTGGAGTCACTCCCTCCGCCTCATACTCTTCCCTAACCTTAATTTTGTGAGCTACGACGGGGACAGCCAGCTCTTTTATGTCGTCAGGTATTACGTAGTCTCTCCCACTCATTAATGCGTAAGCTCTACTAACCATCGTTAAGTGTACTGAAGCACGGTGTGAGGGTCCGTACATCACTGCCTCGTGCTCTCTCAAGTAAGTCATTAACCTAACTATGTACTCGTTAATGACGTCACTGACGTGGATTAAGTCACTCATAGAATTACTTATCTCTAGTACGAGGCTAGGCGTAGTGACTTGCTGGACTGGCGGGTCTATAATCGAGAAAGACTTCCTGAGAATCTCGAGTTCTTCTTCAGGCGGGTTGTAGTAGCTCGGAACTTTCGTCGCGAACCTGTCGGTGAGAGTCTCTATGAGTTGGTAAGCACCTACAGCGAGTCTAGAAGAGATCTCAGTAGCTATAACCATGAATGGTCTAGGGAGCTCGTACTCTATGCCGTCAATAGTTACTTTATATTCTTGCATAGCCTCAAGAAGTGCTGCCTGCGACCTAGTAGGGGCTCTATTTAACTCATCAAACATCAAGACGTTAGTGAATATAGGTCCCCTAACGAATTCTTTACTCCCATCTAGCCTGTAGATGTGGAAGCCTAGTATGTCTGTAGGAAGTATGTCTGGGTGTCCTTGAATCCTCTTAAACCTGCCTCCAATGACCTTCGACAAAGACTTAGCTAGTAGAGTCTTCCCTGTCCCCGGATAACCCTCTATCAGGAGGTGCCCACCACTAAATAGTGTGGCAACAGCTAACTTAACGACCTCAGTCTTACCCACATATGCTTTCCTTAACTCACTCACGACACTCTCAAGTACCTCTCTAGCACTCTCGAAATCCAACACTGGCTCCCTCACTTCCTTCTCAAACAACTAAATAAACTCCTTAAGACAGCGATTATGGTAGGCGAGGACACAAGCAGTAAGTACGTAGCAAGGATCGCCACGATGACATAGGAAGTTACTGACAACCAATTTAGTGATTGAGTGACTTGACTCACCTCACCCCAACTAACTGAGTAAAGTCCTGAGAAAATCCTTGTTATCTCGTCAGCAACTACTAAGGTGTTGTCTAGCACTAGCTTCGACAAAGAGACTCTGACGTAAGCAATTACTCTGGGGTTAGATCCCGCTACTACAGGAACTAACGTGTAGCCGAGAAGACCCCTCACCAAGTCTTTCTTAAACTCTATGAAGTATATTCTGGAACCATTGACTGAAGTACTCCAAGAGTTAACCACCTCATACTCTTGAAGAGCTAGGCATAACTGCCACGTGTGGAGTCTCCCAAGCGCGTCACTAACCTCAACACGTCCAGAGTAGGGGGTCTCACGGCTCACTATACTGACCTCATACACGCTAGACGCACCCAAAACTCTAGCCAGGTAAGTGTCGCGTGACTGGTTAGCGATGACAACGTTTCTTAACTTACTAAACACGTAGCTCACAGGATTGCTCGTGAAGTTGCTTACATCACTATCACTAATCCTTAAGCTACTTAATTGAGTCACGCCCCCACCAAGATTTTGAGTAGTGACATAATGTGCTACTAACGCGTAAGTAGACGTAAACAGTAGAGTTAAGACTAGAACACCCGCTACAGACCCCCACCTAACTCTAAGCTTACTCTCAAAGAACCTAGGAATAGCTCTACTTGACTCAAAACACTTACTAGTCACTAAGAACGTAGCTAGTACAGAGAGCGCGGAGTAGAGAGCTGGAGGAGACAGATAAAGTAGATCCATACCTGCCTCGACACCGTACCTCGCACTACTCAATATGAGTAAGAGTACCCTAACTAAGCTGCCTAGAAAACCTATCAAAAAAGCTAGGGTGAGTGAAACAACAACGCTTAATGCCTTCTTTCTAGTAGTGTGTGTGCTGAAGGCAAGCAGATAGGTAATCAAGGGAATTACCGCTAGCACCGAAGACAACATCATTATTCCCGTAGACACGACCTCTACGTTAAGTGTTGCAGGACCTGAAGGAGTCTCAACAACTACCTGCGCGTGAGCAGAGCCCTCAACAAACGTAGTCCCGGTCATTAACGCGGCTACCCTGCTAATAGGCCTTGAGAAGTAGAGAGTTATTGAGTCGCTAAGCGAGGTTGGTAGCGGCACAAGAACCAAGAAAGAGAGTAGTAGTGCTAAGTCTCTCGCTCTCAAGGGCTTACAGACCAGAACAACTAAAGCTATCACAACCAAAACAAAACTTAAGCTTTCGTATAACACAGCATACTCTAATTCAATAAGTGAGGAAACGTAGAAAACCAAGCTTAAGTCAGCGAGCAACGCCGCCGCAATCACTTTACTCACTCTCACCTCGTGTGAAACGCCAGTATTCCTGATGAGGTAGTAAGTAAGAGTGAGAACAGAAAACAACACGACTAGCAAGTAACTATATTCTTCACTGAACAACAGCTTGACATAATCTACTGTAAACGCTCTAAACACAGACTCTATCAGGAAGCAGATGAGGCACGCTAGGATTGTGAGGACTGCTGCCAACACATTCCCGTACTCATGTAACTCGGCGGAACTCAATCATCCGGACCCACAAGCTAGTTAAGCACGAGGTAATAAATCTAGTAAAGATTCTTGTGTGAGTATTGTGGTTCTAGCCTACGTTAGTTTCCCGTTCGCGAGAATCTTAGTTATGCCGAGGCCGTAGTCAGTACTTAAGTCGGTTGTTGTTATGAGTACTGCAGTGCCTGACTCCCTAGAGAGTTTCCTGAAGACTTCCTTAACTGTCTGAATTGCTTCGTCGTCTAGGTTTGAGAACGGCTCGTCAGCAACTAGCAACTTAGGTTTCTTGACGATTGCTCTCGCTATAGCTACCCTCTGCTTCTCACCACCACTCAACTCGTTAGGGTATCTTTCCTCCACACTCTTCAGTCCTACAGAGTTCAGCGCGTCCACAACAAGCCCGCGTCTTAAGTCCTTAGGCACCCCGAGGAGAGCTAGAGGTAACTCAACGTTGTTGTACACGGTCAGTCTAGGAAGTAAAGTAAATTCTTGGTCTACGTAGCCCACATACTTAAGCCTCATCAAAGACCTTGAAAAGTCACTTAACTTACTCACGTCGCTTCCCATAAACTCAACTACCCCTTCATCAGGCATTAAGAGAAGCGAAGCTATCTTAGCAAGCGTAGTCTTACCGACCCCGCTCCGCCCCCTAATAACCACTACATCGCCTGAACCCAGACTCAAAGAAATCTTGTTCAAGACTAACTCACTGCCAACAGTCTTGCTAGCCTCCCTTAACTCTAGGAGGGACATGCGCGCTCACCTCCAGATAAGCACTCCTCCGCTATTGTAGATCACGCTCCACACACTCCTTAAATCTTCAGGGCTAACTACGCGTAGTGAGTCTATAGGCGACACTACGTAACCAAACCTGAAGTTATCGGGGTAGGTAACGATCGGGGGTCCTGTAACGCTATAGTCGAAAAACCTCTTGAGGCCGCACACAATAGAGACTAGTTCTTGCCCGAGAAGGTACTGAATTTTAGCGTCGCCGCACAGCTTACTACCTGACACGTGACTTGCTACCCTACCCAACCCTACGACTTCCTGAGTGCTGTACTTCCAGTAGAAAGTTAGTGAGTCGCCTAAAAACACGGCATTAATGACTGTAGCTAAGCTGGTAACGAAGACTAAAGTAGTTGTTAGTGTGAGGATTTTTCGCCTGGTTTCGCAGCTCTTGCTGAGTAGTATGGGGGTTACCGCCGCGGCGAAAACTAAGTAGTTGAGGATTCTGTGAAGTATGCTAGTCAGTATTGGCGAGGCTAGAGAAATATAGAGAGTAGCAGTAGTGAGTGGTAGCAGTACTGACGCGACGTTCAGAGAAGACTCACGATCTCCTCTCTCAGTAGTGAGGAGTAGCCCTAGGAGTAAGGCAGGTGGGAGCACGTAAGCAAGAATTGAGGGATCTCTCGGCACGTTAACCCCTGCAATCACTGAAGCGGCCGCGACCGGAGCTACCGCGAGCGATAGTTTAGTGGAGCTACTCCCAACCAGCGCGTACCAGCCGTACACAGCAACTCCGAAAACTCCGAGCACAATAAAATCACTAAGACTCAACTCGTATTTCAGCCCTCCCCACCCGTAAAACACCATGTACGCTGTGTAGGTAGTGCCAAGAATTATTAAGGCAGTAGAGATTTTCCCGTAGTCTACGCGCGTTCTAAGCCCCTCCAGACGCTTAACTACTACCACAAATAAGTAGCTAGCTATGAACGCCGTAATCATTAACGGCGTGAGTGAATGTGAGAGTACGAGAGCGACGCTAAGTAGTGTTAGAATAGCTATAGTTGAGTACCTGAATTCTTTAGTCACTAGCAGGATGAAGGCTAGAGCTAGAGGGTATGCGTAAACTTCTTTCAGAGTAGCTGAAGTGAATATAGTGAATGAAGGGATTGAGGAGAGAGTAAGAGAAGATAGTAGTGCTGTGTGTTTGTTTACCCACCGCTTAGTGAGAGAGTACGTGACTAACACTATGAGAGTCGCGAGCGCGGCGACCCCGACATAACTAAAGAATTGCGTGGGTTCTGATCCGGTGAGTCTAGAGTAGAGGGTTGCGGAAAGCATTACTGCAGGCCACCTGATGTGGTAGTTGCTTGAGAGTGGGTAGTCCCACACTCTCCGCTCAGGATTTCTCAGGAGTTCCTCACTAATCCTTATCAAGGGCCACACGTCTGTAGAGAACGGCTGGCCCGTAACTACGGTCGGCAACAGTCTCACCGAGATAGATGCTAGGAGTACTAGCGAGAGTAGCTTATGCTTCACTCCTTCTCAGCCCCCAAACTACCCCCACAACTAGTAAGAGAGACTCAATCAAGCATGTGATGAGTAAGTCATTCAGCAATATCTTAGGACTCACAAGATAGTTGAAGACCTCAAACCTAGTTAAGTTACTTAAGCATGGAACTATCAGGGAGGAAATCAGCGTAGCTACCCCTGAGTAAGCAATTACTAGCAGTGAGAGTGCTGCAAGAACAGAAGTGTTTGGAGTACCGAGAGTCCTCAGCAACTTTAGAGTGTTATTTGAAAGCCTAACTATGTTCTCCCCGATTAGCGGATTGCAAACCAGTACTAGAGTTGCGGTCGCGTAAGCAAGCAGTAAGGTGTAGTCTCTGTGTAGTCCTAGCTTAACTACGTAGGCTTCCGGAATATCTTCATAAAACTCGTGCGTCAGCCCCCCACTACTTTGAGTTAAGACTACTAGAGCTCTCTTAACGAGAGCTTCTTTCTCGGGACTCAAGCCGAGCTCCCCGGCTAAAACACTTAACACGCCTGAGTTATTAGCGTGAATCACTGCTACTGAGTAGTACCCGGTACTCAGCCCCCTAACAGATCTGGCTAACTCAACACTAGCCAAGACTTCACGACTCATGAGCCCGGAAAGATTCACTACCCCGCAAACAACACCTAGCACTACCCCCTTAGTGAAGGGTGAGTATATAGGGACTACCGAGTCTTCACGTAAGCTTAAGTCACGCGCTAGCTCCTCACTAAGAAAGACACACGAATTACTAAATCTTCTCAAACCAACTAAAGAACTTATCTCGTCACGCTCTAACCCCCTAACTACTACTGCCTTCCCTCCTACAATAGCTGGAGAAAAAACTATGAACTTAACCTCAGCTCCTGGCACGCTACGCACTAACTCTCTCACAGACTCACCACTAATCACTGAAGTCAGAGGTGATAGTGAGCGACTAGAAATCACTAAACCGCTGCCAGACCCCAGAACCACGTCTTCGTAGAGTCCGTAGAGAGACTCAACATAGCCCAAGACACTCAGCGAGAGTGTTGAGAGGATAACTAGTAGTAATATGAACCCTGAATGCGTGAACCAAGAAATAGACTTAGTAATCACCTTAAGACTAACTAGCAACACCGCGACCACCTGACATGAAAGCCGCATAACTTGTGAGAACCCCTACTAACGCGATTATCGATGCTGACGTTAAGTCTTGAATGCCTGGCTGAGGCTTCGGGACCACTACACCACTAACGAGCGTTAGTATAGAGTCTCCAGCGTAGATCACTAAGTAGCTTAACGCAACACAGTAAAGTGAGGCGAGAGTGATGATTGTAGATGATGCTGTGACGAAAGTAAGTTCTAGACTCCGCTTACTCAACCCTAAAGACTTCAGGACTCTCAATTCTTGAGCGACTTCCTTAAGTATATTCAAGTTAGTGAGGTAGAGTACTGGGGCGTACGCAATTACTGCTAGAAACGTGTGGAAGCTTGCTAGCCTAGCTAACTCACTTAACGCGTGATTAATTAGGGATCTACTCACAGAACTAGAGTTAACTACACACAGGAAACTAGTGTTTTGCTCGTTGGGTCCCCCCTCAATTATGAGGGCTTCCTCTAAGATTCTATTATGTGAATACTTCAAGCACGCGTTAAAGCATTCACTACCTACACACACGGTGAGGTTATCGCCCGATACGACGTTAAGTCCTCTGCGCGCTGACTCACACAGAGACACTGAGTTAAGGTTGCATGAGTAGTTAAGCACAACCAACTCAAGACCTAAGACCTCTTTAAGCTTCTTTAAGTCCCTTACTCTAACGTAAGGCATTTCCTCAGATACGTTGCCGTGAACTACGCGAGCTAGCCCGTACTCTATACCCACGCACTCACCCACAGGCTCTCTACTCAATATGACGGAAGAACCCCTAACCCTACTGAGTATTGCCTCAGACTGCGTGTTAACTAAGCTAAGTGACGTTGTCACCACTAGCGAGATAAGTATTGGGGGCAATACGGAGAGGATGAGTAAGGCGATTAACTTCTTCCTAACTAGTGTGAGGAGCAATACTTTGAGGGGGCTTGCGTGCCTCATGATTCTCTCCTTACTATCTTGTATTTCCTGTAAGCAGCGCCGAGAGCTCCGGCGATAGAATATGAAGAGATGGTTGTTAAGACAGGCTCTAGTCTTATACCCCAGGGAGTGTAGTTTAGCGCTAGACCTAGCAGAGGCACTACAGCTAGTGAGAGCCCTATTGAGAGTGCCAGCCTCTCAAGATCTGTGAGTGATTTTTCTTCGGGGTAGAGTAGCTCTATAGTCACGTACCCGACTATGAAGAGTACTAAAACTGAACCAACCACGTACCTGAGGTAAAGTAGCTGTGGTATGAGGTCTGAGGCGTACACGGACACCACGGACAGGAGAGTCAGCGTTACTATAGTCCAGAACCAAGCACTGTAGTCAGCTCTCACTAAGTACTCAGCGAAGACTTTAGGAGGATTAGGGTCGACAAGCTTTAGCCTACCGCTAACTATTTCCTCATAAATCCTCCTCAAGTTCTTGTAGCTTAGACCAGCAGACCTAACGTATTCTTCAAGAGTCTTGCTACTCATGTTAGTGGGACCCCCGCAACCCTTACATGTAGGTGGACCCACTCACCACTATAAACCCACTCATTCTTGACGTTGTCGTAGATCCATAACTCGAATATTAGTGTGGCGTTCTTCCCGATCATTGACTCATCAACTATTACCGGAAACCTAGCTTTGACTAGTTTCTCAGCGTTGTGGGGAACTATGACTGTGATGTTCTTAATAATGCTCAGAGCGCTAGGGATAGTGTTGGTCGGCAAATCCTTGGCAGTCCCTACCTTATACCTGACTTGAGCTAGTATTGGGTACCCCATATAGTTGAATACTTGTATGCATAAGTCTATGTCATCGCGAGGTATGACGTAGCTCGGGTAATCACCGATCTTGCATTCTGAGTTGAGGAGCCCTATAGAGGTGAAGGGTTCCGTGACTTCAGGTCTTAGTATTATTAACGCAGGAATAACTGAACCCACTACAGTCAACGCGAGGATTACAGCAAAAACCTCATCGTTTATTACGTTCATTAATCACGACCCACCTCCTTCTACTCTTAAACCATAATAGTAGGTAAAGTCTAGGGAGCGCTACGTAGGTTATGATCGGTATAGTGAGTACTAGAGCTGCCGAGCCATACTTAACGAGGTTCTTAAACATCACGATGTTACTTGCTTCCTTCTCAAGCAAGCTTAAGTTAGTGTTTAGTGAGTTCATTAGCTCCACAGCATCACTCACGTAGCCTTCGTCAAGTAGAGTCAGAACTCTGTCTAGTAATTCTACGTAGTGACTCACATCTACACCTTCTTTAGCTAAGCTAGCAACCCTAGAGTAGAGGTTAGTGAACGTTGTGTAGGGGTCTTCACATAAAGACGTGTAAGGGATTGCCGCGAAAACAGCGACAACAGTGATTAGCAGTATTGATAGGTAGTTACTCAGCTACTACACCCTAAATCAAGTACTGCCTCGCCATTAAAAATTTAAGTTGTTTGGAGATATGTTTATTGGTGGGTTTCCTGACCTCGTACGACGACTTAACGATAATTATACCTACGTTCAGGGAAGCTGAGGGAATAGGTCTGGTGCTTGATGAGGTTGTTTCTTTAGGTGTCCTGAAAGAGAAGATAGTAGTTGTTGACGGCTTCAGCGATGATGGGACTCCCGAGATAGCTAAGAGTAGGGGAATTAGAGTTGTTTTTCAGGATGGGTTCGGGAAAGCTGATGCTGTGAAGACTGGTGTTAGGTTTGTTGATACTCCCTACGTGTTAGTTATGGACGGTGACTACACGTACCCAGCTACCTACATCCCGGACCTCCTGAGTAAAGCTAGGGAAGGCTACGACTTAGTTCTTGGGTCTAGGAAGTATCTTGAGAAAGGGTCTATGAACCCTGTCTTTAAATTCGGTAATAGAGTGCTTACTTTCTTTATTAACTTACTCTACGGGACTAGAGTTTCTGACGTACTTACTGGGATGTACGTAGTTAAGACTGAAGTCTTGAGAGAGGTGTTCTACGAGATGAGGGGCTTTAGTCTAGAAGCAGAGATATTTTCCCACGTAGCGAACACTACTGGGAAGATAGCTGAGGTACCGATAAGTTATAGGGTGAGGAAAGGAGTTAAGAAGTTAGGCGTCGTACACGGATTCAGGATTGTTTGGGATGTTTTTAGGCTGACTTGGAGATATAACCCCACATACCTCATATTCTTGCTTGGAACCACGCTCTTAATACCTGGGTTAGCTCTAGGTTCTTACGTCGCTTACCACTACTTCTTCACAGGAATTAAGTACTACTTGAAGGGTCTTGTAGCAATACTACTCACGCTAACAGGCTTCCAGTCACTGCTAATGGCGGTTATGTCTATCTACACTAAGAGAATTGAGATGAGGACAATACACAGAATGAACGAGCTGAAAAAAGACGTGCAGAAAATACTAGAGTACTTAAATCAAGGAGGGGAAAAAGAATCGTGAACTAGGAGAGACTTCACCTACGCTCAGCAAGAATTAAGTGACTCACAGTAGTGAATGCTCTCCCACCACAATGCATTAGTATCTTAGCTTTCTTTAAGTCCCACCCGTGCCTACCGTAGAAGTCTTTCTTGACGTGCACCGCCTTAACCTCGTTAAGAAATATCGTTGACTCACCTACAGGCACCTTACCTACGACAACACACTCTAGGAACCCTAGAGAGCCCTCAATACCTGGCGTCTTGATAACGCTAGATTTAACTGGTCTCAAGCCGTACGCAGACCACTTATCAACTTCCCTGCCGCTCACTCTACCAACATCGTAAGCTAGTTGTGCGTGCTCCTCACCAACAACGTTAATTGTTGCTTCACCAGTCTCACACAAGTACTGGTGAGTTAGAGACTTACTCCATATCGAGACAGCTACCGTGAATGGGTCATCATATACTGGCGTAACCCACGACGCAGACATTACGTTTAGTTTCCCGTCAGCACCTCTAGACACTATGAGGTATGCTGGCCTCGGGTATAGCACGTAGTACTCTGTGAGGGGTACGTCTACATACATTCAAGAGGACCCTCCAAGAAATTATACGTGCTAGTGAGTATTAAGTTAGGAGTCATTAATCAAAGATTTTTAAGAGAGGACCCTAACTATTTTAGAGCCTGCTGATGTTGATTAAGTTAGCGATCCTGCGAGAGTCTCCAGGCTCTCTAGACTCGAGTGTTAAGGAATCGCCTAACAACGCGTTATTGCTTGAGGCTACTGACTGCGGCCTCATCGAGCAATACGTTAGGAAGGCTGTGAGGTAGGGTCGTAGTAGTTGACTCTTCAGTTCTTATAGAGTGTTTCCCGTGAATACTGTTAGGAGAGGATTAGTAATTGATGGTGTTGTAGCTCTAGATCCTGCTGTCAAGGAATTAGCTAAGAGATATCCTAACATTAAATAGTCTTGTACGTATTTTTATCTTGGTATAGTGGTTAGGGCTTGGGGATGTTCTTTTGGAGAGGTTTGAGGAGGCTAAGAGGTGGTTTCAGCAAGCACTCAGAGATTTGAAAGCAGCTGAAGATAGCTTAAGTGACGGCAACTACGAGTGGAGTTGTTTTCAAGCTCAGCAAGCCTCAGAAAAAGCTGTGAAATCCTTGCTTTTCATCCACGGGAGAAGCGCGTGGGGGCACTCCGTAGTCGAGTTACTGAACGATGTTAGTGGTGTAGAGTCTGTGTCTGAGGAACTCTATGTCTACGCGAGGGAGCTCGACAGGCACTACATACCTTCAAGATATCCTAACGCGTTTGAGTCAGGTTATCCCGGGATGTACTACGATAAGCCAACAGCTGAGAGGGCGCTGAAGACCGCTAAGAACATAGTTGAGTGGGTGAGAAAACGGTTAACAGAGCGTGGATTAAGCGTGTAGACGAGGTAGTGAGAGAAATCGAGAAGAAGTTTTGTGTTGAGGCATTAATAGTCTTCGGGTCTTGGAGTAGGAGCGGTGGCGGCGAGTGGAGTGATCTAGACTTACTGATCGTAACAGAGGGCGTTAGAGGAACGAACCCCCTAGACAGATTCACGGTTTCAGCAGAACTAAGGAAATACGGAGTCGACGTCTTCTTCTACACTTTCGAGGAGCTAGAGTCAATGACACTTAAAGGTAATCCGCTAGCTCTATCAGCACTCATAGACGGGATAATATTGAGAGCAAGTCCCAGAACATACGAACTAAGAGAAAGAACTAAGAACACGTACACGAGGAGAGGCAGGACATGGATACGCGTACACAATAACACGAGTTTGTGAGTTACATAAAGTAGTTGAGAAGAGCTTTTAAACTCTTTCCAATAAATAAAGTATTTTGGAGTTAGTACACAACGAGTGGCTCTGAGCAGTGATGCCGCGCCCGTGAGGGGTGCCTGAGAGATGAGGGACGCCCTAATGGAGGTCAGAACCCTTGCCCTTCAGGGCGGGGAGCCGTCAGCATAGTCTCTCTTCTAGTATCCTATATCTGTAGGATAGATGTAGGAGTGCCGAGCTCGTTCAGAGCGTTTTTCAGAGCCGAGATCTCGTCAGCCCTCCTAACACTGAGAAGAAGCGTTAAAGATAACCTAGGAATAGATTCTTTAAGCTCGCTAATCTTTTCTTCCCTATCGAATAAGTCGCTCCTGCTATTCTTCGGCTTAGGATCAAACAGCATCAGGTGACACCCCGGCACTCAAATATCTAATAAATTACGACCTCATGAGAATCCGTGAAATCAGGCCCTTAACATTCTAGTCTTACTTGTAGGTCGGTGCTTGCTAGCACAACCCATTTCTCTTTATCTAAGTAAGTACTGATTGCTTTAAACGTGACTCCCTTCTCGGAAGCGTACTTAATAACGTGAATTATTTCTGGGTCTCCCCGACAGTATGGTTTGAAGGCTGTCACGTTAGGTAGGGAAGCCATGAAGATGACGTATGGTTTAAGAATACTTGAGTACTCTGCTAAGACCTTAATTTGCTTCCTCCCCCTAATCGTCGGGCAGTCAGGGTAAGACGCGTAATTATTTTCTGTCCTCAACACAGCGCTCTTTAACTCAGCAAGCCTCACACCATCTACACACTCTAGGAGGTAGTCTATAACCTCACCTGCTAACTCATAGTTCCTCTTACGTAAGATACACTCAGTCAACCAAGGTATTAATTTCTGCTCAAGCAAGTACTCAAATACTCTGCTCTGGGTAATAGTGTCTAGCACGACGTAGTCCTCAACATCCTCGACAGCTACTAACCTATACTTAAGTTTAGGTCCTCTTATGACGCTACACAACCCTTTCTTACCGTAAACTAGGTACTCACGCAGTCTCCCAGTATTACTTAAGTGAGCTAAGCTAACCTCACTACCCACAACCACCCTAACAACAAAACGATTTAGCCTCTCAATCAGCACACACTCAATCAAGTCACTAAGTTTAAAGAGTTTCAATACCCACCACCATAAAACTTAACTCAAGCAAAATATTACTGAAAACCTGCTTAGCACGATCCAGAACTTAACTAAACAAAAATAAATCAAGCTTGCGAAATCTCTAAACGTGTTAGAGCTTAAATCACTGGTGCTGCGACGTTAATAGAAGAATACAGTAAAGTTATCTATGTCGTTAAACTTTACTCAACTTATTCACACATTCAGGCTACTTTAAGTTTAGAGAAATCCTGATTGTTAATAATGAGATCACTGTCTCTCCTAGAACGCGGAATCTAGTTTTTAATTCTAGTTTGTTTATGTATAGGGATTGTAGTGGCGTGTGACTGCTTTTTAAAGACTGTTTTAAGTAGGTCTAGTGTGAGGTGGTTTAAGAGTGATCCAGTACCGGATGATATTCTGCTCAAGATTCTCGAGGCCGGGGTTAGAGCTCCTAATGCTGGCGGCAGTGAGCAGTGGTTCTTCATAGTAGTTAAGGATCCTGAAATGAGGAAGAAGCTCCACGAGTTACTCTTAGAGGCTCATGAGTTTTACGCTACGCGAGCTCTTAAGACCCCCCTACCTCCAGACAAGGTTAGTAAGTGGGTTCAGAGAATTCGTGAAGGCATGTACTCAGCGCCTGCATACATAGCAGGCTATGCTGACTTAAGGAAAACCACGCATGTCGAAGGATTAGCAGAAATAGAGAAGGTATACACGATTCAGTCTGTTGCGGCAGCCTTAGAGAACATGTTGTTGGTTGCTCACGCTCTCGGGTTAGGTGCTGTCTGGTTAGGTGTTCCACTACTACTTAAAGACAGGTTTGACGAGCTCCTTAGACCGCCAGAAAACTGTGTATTGCAGGGAATTATAGCGCTCGGATACCCCGCAGAAACTCCCAGGATCAAGCCTAGGAAGCCATTAAACGACGTAGTTAAGTTTATTTAAACTATGTTTCTCAGGGAGTAAGCTACTCCGTCCTGAAGAATGGGGCTTCCGGCTTAGTTGAGGCTTTCTTGCCGCAATAAAATCCACGTAGGTTAACAACCTAGTGTTTCATGTTTCCTTGAGGTAGCAGAGATTTAAGGTATTATCTTGCCATCTACTCTTACTTCTCTTAACCCCTTTTCTTTAAGGACTTTATTTGCTTCAATGATTAACTCATTAATTCTTTTCTTAAGGTCGTCGTATGTTGTTGACTCCCCGTAAATCCTGATTTTAGGTTCTGTTCCTGACTTCCTTACAAGTAACCACGACCTGTCTGCGTAGTTGATCCTCAAACCATCTATAGTCAGTATCTCGGAGTCAGGAGTTCGCCACTTCAGTAACTTGGTCTTCAGGTTCTCGTATACTTCTTCCCTGAGTTCTTTAGGAACCTCTATAGAGATTCTGGCTTGGGGGTAGTCTGGTATGTCTCTCAGTAACGCGTCGATGTTAGAGTTCCTCTCAATCATTAACTTTGTTAAGAAAGCTGCTTGATAAACGCCGTCTACCCACGGACCCCACTCAGGCTCTATGAATTTCCAAGGCTCTGCAGTCATGACGGCGTCTGAGTACTCGAGTATGCCTGTGTGAGTCGCTCCTAACTTAGTTATAGCTAGCTTGCCGCCAGCCTCCTCAACAACTTCTTTCACAGCGTTGCCCACGTCTATGGAGACTACCACGGTCCCCTTCTTCTCACTCAGTATTTCCTTAGCTAACAAAGCGATTATCCTGTCTTGTTTTATGAACCCCCTCACAGGACTTAAAACAGCTAGTCTGTCTCCGTCCCCGTCATGAGCTAAGAAAGCGTCAACACCTAATTCCCTAGCTATCGGGAGTAGGGGTTCTAGGGTGTCAGGTCTTGGCTCAGGATGTCTTCCCGGGAATCTGCCGTCAACGTTGGAGTTAAGCGTGAATACTTTCGCGCCTAACTCAGTAAGTATTCTGGGAGTTACTAGGGAAGCAGCGCCGTTAGCAGTATCGATTAGTACCCGTATCTCACTACTCTTGTTTCGAGTGCTCAACCTACTTAATAACTCCGCCGCGTACTCCCTAATCACGTGTGTAGCGTTAGTGTATGCTCCGACAGAATCCCACTCAACGAAAAACCACTTCCTACCAAGAAACATCTCCTCAATCACGAGCTCGTCTTTTTCCAGAATCTCCATCCCAGTACCGTAGAAAACTTTAAGTCCGTTGTCTTGAGGAGGGTTATGTGAGGCAGTCACGTAGATCCCGAGATCTCCCTTCAGGTACCTAGTACTCCAAGCTAGGACCGGCAGCGGGACTAAGCCCGTGTCAATAACGTCAGAGCCGGACGCTAAGAGTCCTGCTATCACGGAACTCTTTAAGACAGGCGTGGTTAGTCTCCCGTCACCTCCTACCACACTCTTACGTGGCTTGAAGTACGTCGCTATAGTTGCGCCAAGATACAAGAAGTTTTCAGGACTTACTTCCGTTAAGTACCTCCCCCTCACGCCGGCAGTCCCGAAGAGTTTCTTACTCCTCACCTGGCTCCTCACCCAGTCCCTCCACGTGAGCGTAGTCTCTCAAATTAATTAGTTCGTGAGGCTTAAGCAAGGATACAGCAGCAACTCTCTTACCTCTCAAAAGTCTAACAACCTTAACGAAGACTATCCAGTCAGGTTTTTCTAGGTTTACAGGCCTGTCTACGTACTTAGCTATCTCTCTGATAGAGTCTATAGAGTGCATAATCTTTTTCTTCCCCTCGGAATCCACACTCATTAAGTGGCCCTGAAGAGTAATCCTGAAACTCTCGTTTTGAGGGATCTTAGCAACCATACTCTTAACTACCTCAACAACCTCTCCTAGGTAAGGATCTACTACGTGATCTACGGGGATGACTCTGATTATGGGTGTGCCCACACTCCTCAAGCTCTCTCTCAGCTTCTCAGCAACTTGATGAGGGTCTTCCTCAACAGAATACAGCATAACCGACTGATAAGAAGTTATTATTTTCCCTTCAACACCTAGCAACTGCCTTAACTGATTCCTAGCCCACCTCCAGTTATCAGGTCCTGGCTCGTGAATAACTATCAGATTAAACACTCAAAACACCTCACTACCATACCCAACCCACTATTTATAGTTCAAGATTAATAAGGAGACTCCAACCAATTACTGAAGATACTGTACGTAGCAGTATTCGACATAGTTCAGCACGACTGCCTAACTGACCTTACGTAGTGCCAGGAAGTAGAAGAGTACTCAACGCGATGAGCCCTAAATACCTCAAGCTGGGAGGAGCTCTAAACTTAACGAAGAAACCGCCCATACTGTGGATTCACAACAGTAAAGACATTATAATATCTGACATGTGAAGACATGTCAGATATTATCTTTGTGTAGCTGTATCAGGACTCATGGAATATATCCCTGGGTATTCAGGTCAGTCATCGCGTAGTATCATGTACTTACTTACTTTACCGCCTTCTCTGATAGCGTCGAGAGCTTGAGCAGCTAACATGAATGCTCTCCTAGGTATTTTAGAAATCCCGACGCCAATCTTGATAGAATTGGCACCCCCTAAAACATCTAATACTCTCTGTATGTTGTCCTCATCACATACTGAGACTATGTTGTCACCGCCTAGATACTGAACTAATGCTACGTCTCTCAGTTCTCTCACGTAGTAAGCTATCACGTTTAAGATTTCTGAGTAGGTTCTGTAAATCCCTAATGACTTAGTCTTCATTGTGAAGTCGTTGAGATCTGCGTGAGCAACTACGAGTGGTTCTGGCAGGCAACTTGAGTCTTCCTGGTAGTTCTCGTTGCTTAGATTCATCTTGAGGATCTCCCTGACTTTCTTGCAAACGACTAGAGTGTTTACTGGTGTTGGTGCGTAGCTTAGTAAGGCTTCTTTCAGTCCGTTACTAAATTCTCTTACGTTGACTTCGTGAGGCAGCAATATTATTTGGTAGTCGTACCTTAACGGGAGTGCTATACCTCCGTAGCCGGAAGCAAACGCTTGAATAACTTGGTAGACTTTAGACTGTGTTAGCTGAATAAACCACTCTCTGTCTTTTCCTAGGGACTCAGTCCACTCCCTATACTTAACAAACTCTACGAAAACTGCTAAGACCATCTTACCACGCAGTCAGCTACTCTATGAGTGACGTAGTGCCTGCTGACTCAACCCCTCTTAACTTCTTTAGTCTCCCACACATCTTGACAGCTGCTTCCACAGCCCTCCTAGCGTAGTCCTCAACTCTCTCGAGAGCCTGCATCCTGGTAGCTCCAGGACCTATGATACCTAAAGTTACTGGCTTCCCGTACTCAATACTTAAGTCGAGGATCTTCCTTGAAGACTGCTGAGCTACTACCTCATCATGCTTAGTCTCTCCTTGAATGATGGCGCCTAAAGTAACCACAGCATCCACGTCGTTTTTCTTCAGCAGCTCCTTAACTGCTAGTGGTATCTCGAAAGATCCGGGAACCTTAACTACGTAACCTACTTGAGCACCGAGAAACTCCGCGTGCTCAAGAGCTTTCTGAAGCATTAAGTAAGTTACGTCATAATTAAACTCAGCCACAACTATAGCTAGCCTCACCACCTCTAGCACACCCCTAAACAAAAACATGAAGAACCTTTATATTCTAGTTAAGCAAGACCTTAAGTCAGAAAACACAAATAAGCTCAATAACAGACGTATTAAGTAGGTGAGATACTTGACTCAACGCTTGATTACTCTAGCACACGGTGCGGGAGCAGCAGAGACTTGGAGACTCATTAAGGAGTTAGTCGTTGATAGAGTTCCTGAGAAACTAAAGAAGGTGGAGGGAGGGTACGGGCTAGACGTCTTAGATGACTCGGCAACTCTTAAAGTAAGTGACGACCTCTATGTAGTAATTACGGCAGACTCTTACACTGTGAGCCCTTATAGGTTCCCCGGCGGCAACATAGGTTCCCTGGTAGCACATGGGGTCATTAACGACCTGGTAGTTTCCGGTGCTAAGCCAGTTGCTTTCATGGACACTATAGTCGTGGAAGAAGGATTCCCTGAAGCTGAGTTGAGTGACGTGATTAACTCCCTAATATCAGCTCTCGTAGAAAATAACGTGTCCTTAATTGGCGGGGACTTTAAGGTCATGCCTAGAGGAGCCCTAGACAAAATACTAATAACTGGGATCGGCATAGGATTCAGTAAGAAGCCCATACCAGACAACGAGTTGCGTGTAGGCGATAAAATAATAGTTACTGGCTACGTAGCAGAACACGGCGCGACCATACTAGCCGCACAACTAGGCTTGCTAGATAGAGTTAGGGAACTCAAGAGCGATACGAAATCTCTGGCTAAGACAGTCCTTAAAGTTATAGAAGAATACGGAGACTACATACACGCGGCAAGAGACCCTACGAGAGGGGGTCTAGCGTCAGTACTTAATGAGTGGGCACGCACGAACAACCTAACAATAAGAGTGCATAGAAACAAAATACCTGTGAGAGAAGAAGTAAGAGAGTTCCTTGAGGCTATGGGTGTTGATTACCTCTCTATGGCTTCTGAAGGGATAGCACTCCTAGCAGTAGATAGTAGTAGGGCTTCAGAAATTCTTGAGAGACTAAGAGAAGTAGGTGAGGAAAACTCTGAGATAATAGGTGAGGTCGTAGAGCCTACCAGTAATTTTCTTAGAGGTAGAGTTATTGGCGTGACGGAAGTTGGCGGCAAGGTATTAATAGAGCCTAAGTCTATTAACTTACCGAGAATATGTTGAGGAGGGTTCATCAGTGTGTTTGGGTGTACCTGCTAAAGTTCTGAGGACGTGGGTTAATGGAGCTTTAACTTACGCTGAAGTAGATTTAGGAGGCATTACCCAAGAAGTAATCATAGCTACCGACGAAGAAATAAAAGAAGGAGACTACGTCATAGTTCATGCAGGCATAGCTATCTCTAAAATAAATGAGGACGAATTAGAAGAAACACTTAAGCTATACAGGGAGTTAAGTCTCGAAAACTCTTAACTTGAAACCTAGTCTCTAGAGGTAATGGCTTGGTTTCAAGTCTTCTGCTCTTAGCTTCACGCTTTCTCAGGGTGATCCAAACCCACAGCCTCGTTGCTGCCGCATCGCGGGCGACCACACACAAACAAATCAACCAATACTCACAAACCTTCACGAAACAAAACAGCTAACACTAGCTAAGAAGTGCTGTTCGCTGTACGCGAAGACTACTCAATAACACAAACACCTATGCGATTCACGACTCTGGACATGTTAATAGTAGTTTGTCCGCTATCACGTATCTCAGAATCTATCAACATATCCTGAGTTTATGAATTTGTTTAGACTAGCATAGTTTGAGTATCAATAGCTCTAACGGTTTAAGTCTTCCTGTTACTGGATCTACTTGGAGACCTAGAAGCTCTAGTGTTGTGACTCCTAGAAGTGTTGGCATATTCTCTGTTCCTATAACTACTAAGCTTGTAACTCCTCTATCCTCAATCATTATATAGGCTTCTGAGACTGGGTATTCAGCGATTTCCCCACTAGCTATCTTAAACCTCCTCTTACTAACTTCCTCAAGCCCGAGTTTATTAGCTACCCATCTAGGTATCACAGTGTATATAGCTCCGGTATCAGCTATGAACTCTATCTCCGTTCTTAAATCCCTTTTAATAGGGTTTGCAACAATCCCTTTAACACGAACATAGCCCAATACCTACACCCTCTAACCTGTTTGTCATATTCATATCTATGATCTTTCTACCCATTATGAGAGTCTCGTCAGAGACTAAAAAACTTTGTTATACCGAGTTTTCAGCAACTGTGACTGGAGAGCCTCTAAGTCTCGCATAAATAACGCATTCCTATGCCCTATGACAGGATAAGGCTAATGAGTGTGTTCTAGAAAATGTGGTAAGCATCACACCTATCATTATTATAGCTGGTATAGGAATGAGCCTAGTCCAGGATATACAAAGACGCGTTTTATTACCCTTGAGAGTTAAGTCAGTTGCAACACCATAAACTCTGTTCCCGAAGTTCTTCCTTAACTCACTAACTACGTTCTCAACCTTAGTCTTATCTCTACTGTCAATCACTATAGTACTTCAGCAACCGTTCACCCGAGAGTGTTCTTTGATTGTCGTCCTCGGGTTCCTCACAGTCTCCTTCGGATCCCATCACGCCCTGCTTGAGCGTTCTCGTCTTATAAGCCTTACTGGTCTCGGCACCCCCACAATAGTTAACTAAGTGAACATAAAACACCCCCGTTAACGTGAAAAAGATTCAGTCCCTCTACCAATACTTCTCGTTGAGGCAGTTACGAGAACTTTAAGGCCTTCAACTAAGTTCAACAACTCACACTTCCTTAATTAGTTTTTCGTGGGGTGCTTTTATAAGGTCGTGTTCCTTAATCTATTAAGGACTGAAGTGGGGATGGGCGTAGGTGAGGTACAGTATAGGTTTCCCTGTAGGCGACACTTACTATAGGAGGAGACCTAAGGCTACCTTAGGTTTAGTATTAGTTAACGTGTTGATATATCTGCTCACGTCATACGAGAACTTCTTCATGACCGTCAGTAACTACTGGGTTAGTAGTGGAGGGTTTGTTCCAGCACTTTTTGAAGAGCCGGCACAGGCATACAGGATCATAACTTCTATGTTCTTGCATGGAGACATATTCCACATATTCTTCAACATGTACTTCCTGTACATATTTGGGAGAGCTGTTGAGGATGTCTTAGGGAGTCTCAGGTACCTAGTACTATACTTTGTTTCAGGTATATCCGCGGCACTCTTTCACGTGACCTTCAGCTTCTTAGGCGGTCTCTCATCATACGCCATACCAGCTGTAGGAGCTTCAGGAGCTATAAGCGGAGTCTTAGGAGCTTACCTAATCCTCTATCCTGGAACGTCATTAACTGCTTGCTGGATATTCTTCGTGTTCCCGGCATGCTTCTCTATGAGAGCCTCACTCTACCTCATCTTCTGGTTTGTTACTCAAGTTGTTTACGGTTACGCTAGAATCGCCGGCAGCGTGGCAGTATTTGCTCACGTAGGAGGTTTCCTAGCAGGTATTGCTATCCTGTCAGCAGTAGTAGATCGCTCCAGACTTAAAGAACTGAGATTCATAGAATACATTAGGTCGTTACCTTACCTGATATTCACGTACCCTAAAGCACGAGGACTCAGCAAAACATCTAAAGCTGTCTTATCGCTAGTCATCGCCTCAATCATAGTAGGGGGGTTCTTCATACTGACGGCTACCCCGGAAGTAGGTAGCGTGAAGGTGATGAATGTACAGTATACTTATGATGGTATCCCGTATCGTGACTACGCGGTAGTCCAGTTACCTAACATTCAGAACTACATAGCTGAGACCCCGCTAGACACTACCAGGATACTACTCAGCAGGCTTAATGCCGTAAACCTAGTATATAACGAGGATGCTCAGAACAAGAACGTGGTTGTAGAGAATCAGCGCTACATGATCTCCTTAAGAGTCGGGAGCCTGCGCCGTAACGTCAGCTTACTAATTAAGTACTTTAACGGCTACTACGACTCAGAAGGCTTCCTCTCGCATGGTTATGGAGAGATAGTAACACAGGTCCTAGTTATACAGGGCACGCAAGTATCTATCATAGACAACGTAGCATACCAATTCACGATAAGCTCTAAGACTACAGACTTAAGTAGAGTAACCCAGAACGTAGGACTCTCATCAATAATAGTGGCATCAGCAGCTCTCTTCGTAGTGCTCAGCAAAGATAAAGAATTAGCCCTAGTAGGCGAGTAGATATCTGACCTCCTCCCAGTCCTTTAGGACACTAAGTATGAATTCTAGGCCACGATTGCTGAGAGACGGCACTCGCTTCAGTCTTAATAAATAGTAAATAGTATTTATGTTGTGGATAGGGATGGTCTTGAGATCTAATACAGGGTTAAACCTAGTTGATCTCACCTTAATGGTTACTGCTTGGGTATGCATATCTTCTGCTTCAGTGCTAGTAATACTCTCAGGTACTACTGCCTTAATCTGTGCTTTTTGGAGAGTTTTCGTTAGTTTTATTCTTATACTCTCTTATAAAGCTATCATGGAGTTACCTAGGCATCCTAAATCAAGCCCAGTTAATCTTCAAATATACTTGAGATCCCTCACGGCAGGTATCTTGCTAGGATTTCATTTCTTGACGTGGATGGAGTCTCTTTTCTTAATACCAGTAGCTCTCTCTACTACCGTGGTCGTTATGTACCCCCTAATAAACGCTTTCTTTGAAGGAGTCACTCACAAGACTCTAAGAAGAATTGAGGTTTTCGGACTTATTCTGGCTTTCACCGGGGTCCTCATAGCTACCCAACCTCAGCTGAGTAGCGAGACCGGATTGCCAGGGGTTTCCCTAGCGTTCATAGGCTCGTTATGTGCGGCCGGCTACTTCTACTTAGGGAGGTCTTCCAGGAAAGCCGGCATGCCCCTAACTAGCTACGCTATAGTCGCGTACGCGTCAGCCTCGCTAACACTATTAGTCTACGCTACAGCAACTAAATCATCTCTGCTGCCAACTTCAACTACCTCATGGGCTTACTTACTCTTACTGGCTATCATACCGATGATGGGAGGACACACAGTCATGAACTACTTACTAAGACGAATGAAGTCTTACGTAGTTACCTCAATAGCTTTGGGTGAGCCCCCGGGAGCTACGTTGCTAGCGGCACTAATACTGGGTCAGCAAGTGCGGGCAGAAACCCTTAGTGGCATGGTGTTAGCCTTAGTAGGCATCTTAGCAACTCTCTATGGGTCCGCTGGAAAGTTTAAGTAAGTCTTAATTCTTATATGTAGCAAAATATGCGGTAGAGAGTAGCAGAGGCTAGAATAGATGAGGAAGAACATCGCGAAAGTCTTGATGGGTATGGAGGCGTTCTTCGGCGGTTTCTACGTAGCCGTAACTAGAGGTCTTTTCGTACCTATGCTTACTTACTCAGACTACACTCTCAACACGCTATCTCAAGTTACTTTCTTCGCTGCATTAATGAACGTAGTATTATCGTATCTGATCTATAATTATCCGGAACTCCTAGCTAAGAACGTGAAAATGAAGTTACTACTGGTTCACGGACTTGAGAGACTGTTATTCGCTGTATTACCTTTCTTGATAGGCGTTCCAGACCTACTGATAGTAGTTTACGGGATAGCTCTGACCGTGACCATACCTGTAGGCATCTTACTTAATGTTGCGTTACTCAACGTATTCAAGCAAGAAGAGTTTGTAGAGATAAACGTTTTGAGAGCGGCTTTAGGTGCTGCGTCCTCACTCTTAGGCTCTATCTACTCGATGTTTATTACGGCGTTCGTAGAAGCACCTACCTCGTACTACACTGCTTACATATCTTCTTCTCTAGTAGGATTGTTTGCTACGGTAGCCCTCATCTACTATGAGGTGCCTGAGAACTTCAGCGAGTTTAGGGTAGCTAAGAAAGTAGAGGAAGTCGAGGTTAGGAAAACTAATACTTTCTTAATGTTAATCCTGATGATGAGTGGCGGTAACTTAATAGGTCTTGCGTGGCCACAACTACTTAAGTCAATAAATTCGCCACTCTACGTAACCATAGCTCTAAACCTAGCGGGAAATCTTGGGGGCATAGTAGGTCCTTACTTATGGAAGGACTACAGAGCTTACGTTCTAGCAATAGCCTTAAACGCTACTTTTACTTCACTTATTCCATTTCTTAGCAACTCCTTACTTCACGTCTTCGTTTCAGCCGTTCTCTCAGCGACCTTCATAGGAGCTAACTTAATAGCTTCCGCCATATACTCTAAGTACGTTGAGTCTTTAGGGATTATTAAAGCGTCTACTTTCTTAACCTCGTCTAGTGCCGTAGGGTTACTCATAGCGTCAGTTCTCGGCAGATACTTACCTAACTCACCACCACTAATATTCGGTGTTGCTACTCTCCTTAAGTTCCTCGCATTATTCACGTGTTTGTTAGCGATTCCGGAGACTGCCGTAGTGCCTCCGAAGACTGCTTACGGCTACAGCAAACTTGTCTACTCTGTGAGTATGATAGGCTACACGTTCACTGTAGAGACTTCTAAGAAAGTGATTAGGCTCTTTATTCAGTTAGTCGCTTTAGCGCTTCTTCTAACCTTAATACTGCTGTTGTATGAATTAATTATGATGCTCTCAGCTATGTAGGTGAGTCACGATGGAGATGACCGATATCTTGTACGAGGTTTTGAGGAGTACTGTGAGGTTAGTTCCTTACGTAATAGTAGCCGCAGGCATTGCTTTACTCTCTATCCTCTTAGCTAAGCTAGTGAATAAGGTGATTAGGTTGGTTGTGAGGGCAAGTAATCTTGAAGACCTCGTTAAGGAGGTGGTGCCGGGTGGCTTAAGATTCTCTGTAGCCACGATAACCATCATGGTAGCTGATATAGGTATCGCGTTACTAGCCATAACCATGATAATCAGAGTACTTGCTTTAGTAACTCCTGACACCTACGCGGAGTTACTGGCTTACATCACTCGAGTAGTTAGTGTCGTGATAATGTTGCTTGTCTTAATGATAGCTCTAGACATAGTTAGTAGGGTCGTAGTCTTTGAGAAGAAAGTTGAGAGTCTCTTATTCATACTGTTATTCTTCTTCGGCTTAACAATGATAGTTGACTTAACGAGCTTAAGCCCTGAGATGAAGACCTCACTAGGTTGGGGCGTAGCTATAGGTATAGGACTATCTCTAGGGATATTCACGTTATGGCTCCTATTCAGTGATATGCTAGAGAAGAAATGTTCTCAAGCGAGCTAATCATCTCCAGCCTCATGTTTTCAGATGTACTTAGACCCCGCTTCGTGTTAGTTCGTTAATCAGCATAGTTAGGGTCTCAGATTCTTTAAGCAGTCTTTGGTTAATCAAGCCTTCCCTTAAGGCTAAGACCACGACGCTTAATCTCAGTACTTTCACGAATCTGGGGTCCTCAAGTCTCACGATCCCTAGCTTGCTTAAGAGGGAGGTTAGGGCTAGTGCGTGCTTGCATATAGTATATCTGCTCGATATAGGTAGGGGCTTCATATCACTAAAGTTGGTTTCTAGCGTTCTGGCAATATTGATTAGCGAGTTATCGGCTTTAGCTGAAGTTATTAGTGCGTCATCACACGTGCATTTCATGCCGTAAGGTCCTACTTGAGTTACGTAGAAATCTCTGGAGTATATAGGTATCCTGACCAAGCCTGCTTGAGTCTTCACGGTAACGAATTTCTTAATCTCGTCAGTACTAGCGGCTATGAAGGCTAGAGCATGTTCGTTCTTGATTATCAGTGCTTTAATCTTTTCACTACCTAGGAGCTCTGAAGCACTCTTGATTCTCCTGCTCAGAGAGCTAATTAGTCCTTCTAACCCGACCTCCCTCGAAATACTAGTCAGCACCTCCCCTAGTTTCTCTAAACTAGTCCTCCACTCAGTAATCGAGATCTCAGTATCCTCGCTCAATTAACTACCCAAAATAAAATATCTTTAATGATGTTAATATTAACTTCGGTGTTGAGATGGGTAGCGGAGTACTCAGCAAGAGAAGGTCTCTAGGTAGTACAGGAGAAACCATATCAGCGATTGCTCTAGGGACTTGGGGAATAAGAAACGAAGACAACGCCTTCAAGACTCTAGTAAGGGGCGTGGAGCTAGGTCTAGACACCATAGATACCGCGGAAATGTATAATTCTGGCAGAGCTGAAGAATTAGTAGGTAGAGTTATTAAGCAGGTTGGGAGAGACGCTGTCTTCTTGATAACTAAGATGCTTCCAGACAGGCTTAGAAGTAGGTACGACGTAGTTAAGTACGGTAGAGCAGCGCTGAGGAGGCTAGGCGTTAATGAAGTCGACCTATACTTAATTCACTGGCCTAACCCAACACTGAGTATTCGAGAGCAAGTTAAGAACTTTGAGTCACTAATTGATGAGGGACTCACTAGGTATATAGGTGTGAGTAACTTTAACGAGACAGAACTAGTAGAAGCCATAAACTCAACTAAAAAGTCAGATATAGTACTTAATCAAGTACACTACAGTGTGTTAAGGAAAGAAATCGAGGAATCACTTCTCCCCACAGCACTCAAACACCAAGTAACTATTCAGGCATACACACCCCTAGAAAGAGGTGAGGTCTTAAAACACCCTAAACTAGCTGAAATATCGTCGAAGATAAACAGACCCGTAGTCCAGATAGCCTTAAACTACGTGATACGCGAACCCTACTTAGCTGCCGTCGTCAAGACAGAGAACATCAAGCACTTAGAAGAGATTGCTCAAACACTAGAATGGAGTCTAGCCCCAGAATTAATAGAAACCCTCAAGAAACTCTGAGTTCCCGGAATTCATGTTAGACCTTGCTGAGTTAATGTGTTTTTATATTGCGCGGCATAATCCTTAATTGGTGATTAAGTTGATAAAGCTGGTGATATTTGACGTATGGGACACATTACTGTCTTTAGAGGGGATGCATGAGTTACTCGCATCTAAGCTGTCAGAACACTTAAGTCTAGACTCAAGTAAGGTCTTGAGTTTACTGAAGAGTGTTCATTCAGAAGTTAAGAACTTAAGAGTAGGCAGGATTCCAGCTAGTAAGGTATTAGAGGAGTCCAGAAAGAGGCTTTGTGAGAAACTAGGGTTGAGCATAAGTCAATTCGCAACGACCCACGAAGAGTTAAGAAGAGAAGCTAAGGAAGGCAAGTTAGGGTATCTGGTCATTGATGGTGCTAGAGAAGCCTTATCATACGTTAAGAGTAGAGGGCTTAAGACCGCAGTACTAGGTAATGTAATCTTCTGGGACTCCTCAGTAACCGTGAGTATTTTAGAGACTTCAGGCTTGAGTTCCTTTATAGATAAGTTCTTTTTCTCAGACGTTCTCGGTTTTCAAAAACCTGAGTTCGAAGCGTTTATGTCTGTGTTGAGGTACTTCAGCCTAGAACCGGGTGAGGCAGTACACGTAGGCGATAATATCCGCGAGGATTTTGGTGGGGCACTTGTAGCAGGTCTTAAAGCCGTGTTAGTAAAGAACTTAAGTAGAGAAGTTATTAAGACTAACGAATTCGCGATCATACCCAACATAAGATACTTAAGGACTTTAATAGATGAGTGGAACTCACGACAACCCTAATCTTCAGACTCAACACTCATTAAGACTGGTCTCACAAGCTTTACTCCTCTAAGTTTAATAATCTTCTCTAAGAGATCCTTCACGCGTTCTGAACTACCCCTTAGAGCCAGTATTAACATGCAGTTTCTACGGTCTATGTGAATATGTAGTGTCGAGATTATTTCGTTTAAGTAGTCGTGCTGGATGTCAGTAAGCTTCGCGTCTATCCCTTTTACTTCGTGGTTGTAGATGACGCTGATCACCCCCAATATAGAGCCTCCAGCACGCCACTTATGCTCACTTATGAAGAGGCGTAAAGCTTCCCTAAATATCAGAGACTTATTCTTTATTCCTAGAGACTTCATGCATTCTTCTAACTCACGCATCAGCTCTTCCGGGACGTAGATACCGAATTTCCCGCACAAGATAACACCACCTATTGCGGGTATGGCTTAAACAGGCTTTACGTAGCCCCACTTATCTAGTGCTTTCTTAAGCTCTTTATGCGTCTCAGCGTACACGTCAAGAGGTATTCCCCTCAAGAATGCCTCGACAGCTTGCCTCACTGCTGCCGCGCCCTCCCTAGGGCCGCCAGGATGCCCGAGTACTCCGCCACCAACCTGAATCACTAAATCCGTGCCTAGAGCCTTAATGACTTCAGGTAGAGTGCCCGGATGTAGTCCCCCGGATGATACTGGGAGCACGGGCTTAATGTGGTGCCATTCCTGACTTAATTTTAGGTTGTCCGCGCTGGGGACGTACCGAGGATCCCTCAACACCCTACTTATTTCTATGACGTCTCTAGCCTTAGCTTCTAGCTTGCCTACCTCAGGAGTACCAACATGTAGCTGGTCTACGCCGACAGCACGCAATAGCTTAGCTAAGGCAAACATCGAGAAACCGTGTGTTGGGTTCCTAGTGAATGCTGCGTGGAAAGCTCTGTGCGCGTGTATCGCTAGACCATACTCCTCAGCTAAGTCTCTCACGTAAGTTAGTGATGACCAGCCAGCAATAACTACATCCACCATTATGAAGGGGTTGCCGTAGTCAGCTACTAGCTTAAGCCTCTTCTCCATTTCCCTCACGTCAGCTGTTATGTTGGCTAGCCAAGCCTTCTTCTCACCACTCTCTTTCTCAGCTCTATCAATAGCTTTCATAACTGCCTTAGCTCTCTCTTCAAACCTGCAGTAAGGTGGTGATGCGAGATTCTCATCGTCTTTTACGAAGTCCATGCCACCTACTAGAATCTCATAAGCTATTGCTTCTAACTCGTCGGGCGTAAAACCTACCTTAGGTTTAGGAACCGTCCCGAGTAACGGCCTGTCATACACCTTATATACCTCTCTAACGCCTTTAAGACCCTTCACAGGTCCTTTAAAGTACTTAAGAAATTCTTTAGGCATCATAATGTCTTCAATTCTGAGGCCTTTAACCCTCCTCATACCGAAGATATTCCCGGCAACTGAAGCTAGGAAAGCCGGCATGTTGCCTTCCTCAAATAACTCCGCAGGATACGCTACCCTAACAAGCCATGACCCGTCGCCGAGATCTCTCATCTCGTACGCCTTACCCATCAACCTCCAAATTCTCTCAGGTAATGAGGAGAGTGTAGTCCAAGTACCAACACTACTCTCTGATGCGATACCGCCAGCAACTTCCTCAACGCTGAAGCTTTCGGCAGGGACGACCTTGAAAGACACTACTACATCTTTATCAGGGTCTGGAGAATAGTCTTTCTTGACGAAAACACTATACCACTCAAACTCTTCAGGCAAACACAAAACACCTTCCATGATGTGACTAGCCCCCAAAATTAATAAGTCTTCATCATCTAGATGATGACGCAGCGTTTAATAACGCTCTAGGTAAATACCTACATGGGAAGCCAATTATGGTTGAAGAAATTAAACTCAATATGCCCCCAAGCTTTAGTGAGATATACGTAATCGATGAAGTCCCTATTTTCAAGACCTTCATAGCTGGTGAATGGCTCTTAAGCGATGAAGTATTCGATATTAAGACACTTATCGACGGATCATTAATAG
>ERZ1669248.211-NODE-211-length-33211-cov-22.623929_pt1 | contig 33211 bp, 33 predicted proteins | sample MGYA00579296_ERZ1669248 | MGnify/ENA primary metagenome ERZ1669248 (study PRJEB41166, sample SAMN08046057) | hot springs metagenome | biome: hot spring; feature: neutral hot spring; material: thermophilic sediment; isolation source: thermophilic sediment from...
CTTTATAACTTCCAGCTTTTCTAACAACTCATCAATAGCCTTTAGGTTCTCCTTCACCCTTGATGACCTCAAAGCCCCGTAGTAGAGCTCAAATACATTAATTGCTGTTGTTGCAATTCTAGCTAATGATCTCTCAAGGATTACGACAGCTGTAGTCGCTGGTTCCCTCCTTCTTAGGAAATCTATCAGGACATCAGTGTCTAGGCAGTACGAGGCTTCCATCTCGATCTCAGCTCCTCAATAGCCTTTCTAATTTCCATCTCCTCCTTGCTGTCCATCTCCCATGATCCAGCCAGTCTTTCAATCCCTCTATCTGCTATTAATCTCCTTATGACCTCATCAAGGCTTACTGGTCTCCCAAGCTTCTCCCTAAGAGCAGCTGCAAGCTCATTTAGCTTTCTGTACGTCTCCTCCCTCACTCTAACTGTCTTGTACATCATGTGATTTTGTGGTCTAAGATATATAATAATTTCGGTAGGTCATTGCATACAATATTAAAAAGTAATGGCGATAAGTTGTTACATATATTTCTAGTAAGTTCTGAAGCGTGAGCTAAGGCTGTAACCCCTCTAGAGTAGCAGAGAATGCAGCATACCGGTGTCATCAATTAAGGAATGACCACCGGTAAGCATAGGCTATGCATAATTTAGAAATTTATCTCGCTAAGACAGGCATCAGATATTTAAATTTCCCGTTAACAGTAGTGTATGAGCAACGAGCTTAGCTGGTTCTTCAACCCCAGATCTATTGCTGTTGTTGGAGCCTCATCAAAACCGGGCAAGATAGGACATGAATCCCTGAGGAGCCTTCTCACCTCCGGCTTCTCTGGAAAAATATATCCAGTTAACCCAAGGGCAGAGGAGATACTCGGGCTGAAGGCATATCCCTCCCTTCTGGACATCCCTGATGAGGTGGATATGGCTGTCATAACTCTTCCTGCTGATGCAGTTCCAGATGTGATGACCCAATGTGCAAGAAGAGGGGTAAAGGCTGTTGTGATAATATCGGGAGGATTTGGGGAAGCAGGGCCTGAGGGAGGGAGAATAGAGGAGGAGGTAGTTAAGATAGCCAGGGAGAACGGCATCAGAATAATAGGGCCGAATTGCATAGGAGTTTTCGATGGACACAGCAGGGTTGACACGTCATTCCAGCCAGTGGAGAGAATGGGCAGACCAGGCCCGGGAAGTGTCGCATTTTTAAGTCAGAGCGGGACATTTGGAGCTGCTTTTCTGGACTGGGCTGCTGAGGATAACTTAGGTGTGAGCAAAGTTGTGAGCTTGGGGAATAGATGCGATGTGGATGAAGCAGACCTCATTGAGTATCTAGCTGAGGATCCTGAGACAGAGGTGATAGGAGTCTACATGGAGAGCTTCACGAGAGGAAGGGCTCTTTTCAATTCCATAAGGAAGTGCAGGAAGCCGATAGTAATATACAAGACGAGTAAGACTGGTGAAAGCGCTAGAGCAGCTGTCTCCCACACGGGAAGAATTGCTGCAAGGCATGAAATAGCGATATCAGCCCTAAAACAAGCAGGTGCCCTTACTGTCGACTCCTTTAACGAGCTATATGCTGCTGTTAAGGCTCTTGCAAAACAGCCGGCTGCAGAAAAAGGTGTTGTCATGGTGACAAATGGAGCAGGTCCATGTGTTATGGCTGCAGATGAGCTTGTTCTCAGAGGAGTTCCATTAGCATCGCTAAGCAGTTCAACTAAGGGGGAGCTGGTCAGAATTCTTCCTCCTTATGTTCTTGTAAGCGATTTTGTGATAGACCTAACTGGAAGCGCGACGTCTAAGGACTACACGAATGCAATAGAGATTTTGTCCAAGGCCGATGAGGTGGGCATCATAGGGATCTTCGTGGTCTTTCAGGACTCCCCTCTTGAGGACAACTTCTCAGAAGTTCTGGCTGGATTTGACACAAAGAAGCCCATTGTTGTGTTTGCTGCTGGAGGAAGGTACACGAGGGAGAGGAGATCCATCCTGGAGAAGGCCGGAATACCGACATATGATGATGTGAGGGAGTTTGCCTCAGCCTGCCTGGCCCTCTGGTGGGCATCTCATTGCTGGAGGCCTGAGTAGAACTTTCTTTTTATATTGATGCTTGAGGGGAAAAAGCTATTGCAAGCTTTAAATCTGAAATAATATCTAAGCATTTAATATAGTTCTATAAAGATAAAGATTTGAGCAAGCTGGCTTTTCTCTTTCTTGTGGTTTCCATAAGGAAGCTCCTCATCTGCTTCTTGTTCATAGCAGTGATCATGACAATGCTTTTTGCGATAGGGGTAAAGATGGTTGAGCATATGGCACATGTCAGCGGTGAGAAGATAGCAATAGAGAAGGCAATGAGGACAGCAGCATCAAAGGACATCAGATTTCCTGCTCATACAAACTGGTTGGCCCAGAAAAGGAATTCCTCTCTCTTCAGGGATCATACACTCTACTCAGTGATTGAGTGCATTGGAAACTGCTGTATTATCTCAGAGAGCGTGGTGGCAGTCGGAGGAGATGGATCTGCATTCATCCTTCCGGATGAGTTCAACAAGGTTGTGAGAAGGGAGAAAATAGAGGTGAGATCGGAGGATGATGCGCTTAAAGTGGCATTTGAGTACGTGAACTCATCTGTGGCAATAGGAAGGGCATTACTGCTTAGTAATGTATCAGACATACCTGGATCATCCCCTGGGAACTGCGGGAAGGGATGGAGCCTTGAAGAGTGTAAATTGATCTATGATAGATCAAAAAATATAATAAATAAGTTAAAAGATATTATAACAGCTCCTAATATTACAATAAAGCATGATAGCTATGTAGTTACATTCTTTTCATGGAAGAATCTGGGCGGGATCGTGGAGATGTGGAAAATCGAGGTGAGAAAGGACGGGACAGCATCCCTGCTTTTCCATGAAGTAGTCGCTGAGGAGGTCGGCGCGTACTTTGTGTTGCGATGAAATTCCTTCATTAAATAGGAATGCCTTCGTTCTTCAGGCAGTCGCTCTTAACTGCTTTGCGCAGAAAGCTGAGAATTGCAAGATCTTTTTGGATCTGCAATGAAAAATGTGAGGATAGAGAAACTCTTCTTGTGCGGGAAAAATAAGTAGGGAAATAAACTCCTCCCTAATAGCTTCTTCAGGCTACTTCTTCAGCAGGCTCCCAGCAGCATTTATGGCGGACATGAGCTTCTCAAATATCTCAGCTGCTGAGATGTCCTCATGATCGCTCAGCATCTGGGGATCCCTTATGTATATGCTGATCGTTCCTCCATAAACTCCTATCCTCACTTGGGGATATGGTATATCCTTGGAGAAGCTGAAGGCATATCCCTCTGCCCTACGCCCGCCCACAAACCCCCTCTCATCAAACACTTCCACAATCCTCCTCAGTATAATTTCTGCCTCCTCAGGGCTGGAGTAGGACACTATGTTCACCTCAGAAAGCCTCCTCCTCATCTCATCAAGGCTCTGCAAGGATCTCACCAACCCCCTTCACAAACTCAACATAATCATCGCTCCTGAAGGCAACAAAAAATATCTTCTTAAGAGCAGTTCCTCCCAGGACATGCTTTTTCACCTCTCTCATCATGGTGACAACAGCGGATCTCACGTCAAGCCCTCCTACTCCAGTTCCCATGCCAGGAAATGCTATTGATGATATTTTCAAGGATTCTGCTGTCCTTAAGGCTGCTCTTGCGGCCCTTGCTACATTTTCCAAGCTTGATGATCCTCCTGGCTCCTCTACAGTGGGAGCATGTATTACATACTTGCAGCTCAGCCTCCCAGCTGATGTGAAGACAGCATCTCCTATTGGTATCGGGCCCTTCTTCACTGCCTCCTCCTCTATCTCCCTCCCTCCTTTTCTCTTTATGGCTCCAGCAACTCCTCCTCCCATGATCAGGTGGGTGTTCGCTGGATTCACTATTGCATCTGCATCGATCTCAGTTATGTCCCCTTGGACAACCTCTATTTTCACACCAGACAGCTCGAATGAAGTGGACCTCACCTTCAATAATCTGGGGGGATATTATTAAACATTTCCAAGGGCAGAGGAAGAATTAACTGAGGACCTGCTTCAGGCCCCGAGGAGCTTCGGCTTATCAGAAGCAATAAAAGCAGCTCCAAGTGCTCCTGAGTACTCCCCAAGCTCTGCCCTTCTTATCTCCGTCTTTTGGACACTGAATACATCAAGTGCAAGCAGATCTATCAGATCAGGGATGTCAAAAGCCAGGCCTCCGGCTAGAACAACAACATCCGGGTTTATTATCATGATCAGATTTGAAATTCCAATTGACAGATATTTTGCTGCTCTTCTCACAACCTCAATAGCCTCCTTCTCCCCCTCCCTGTACCTCCTTGTTATCTCCTCTATCCCTGCTTCTTCCCCCTTGATCCTGAGGTAGCCCCTCTCTATTGCATAGGATGAGAAGTATGCCTCCAGGCATCCCTTTCTCCCGCAATTGCACTCATCTCCCCCCGGGTTAACTATTATGTGGCCTGGTTCAAGGGCAACTCCATCCGCGCCGACAAAGGGCATCCCATTTACAACCAGCCCTCCCCCCAAGCCGGTTCCCAAGGTTATGGCTAGGACCACTCTCTTCCCCCTTCCGGCTCCAGCTCTGTACTCCCCATATGCAGCTGCTGTCGCGTCATTTATTACAACAGCATCAAATTCCTCCCTCAGGTTTGTGCCCTCCATCCACCTCAGGTTTGGGGAGTGTCTCAGCCTCCCGCTAAGGTCGACGAGACCTGCTACTGCTATTCCAACTCTGTCAGGCTTTTTCTCATCTATTAAACGTCTAATTATGGATATAACGCCTTCTGCTGATCTATCAGTCCTGACCTTCCCTCTTCTCCCCTCAACTTCAGCCCATTTCACAAAGGTGCCGCCTATATCCAGACCGAGGACTCCCACAGAAGCACTGCCATGCTAAAGTAAAAAAGATTATGCTGAATTATCTCCCGGTTTTCAGCCGACTTCAGACATCCCAGTTTTAACAGGTGTGTAGGAATTCTATCTCCAAACACAATTTTGCTGGATTGAACAGAAAGATTTCTCTTTACAGGTTTCTAAGCCAAGAAAAGTTTTACTACAACGAAATCTTTATATCTGTCTTGTTGGATCATACTGAGGATGACGGAGATCTTGGTCACACCGGTGTTAGAGGAGGCATTAAAGCAGTTCTCAGAGAAGATAGCTAAAAAGCTGACTGAGGGAAAGAGGCTCACGGACACCGAGGTAATAGTACTTCTTCTCGATCAGATGAACAAGAGGATAGATGCGATAAACGAGTCGTTAAATAGGAGGATAGATGACCTCAGGGACTCCCTGAACGAGAGGATAAACGAGACAAATAGGAGGATAGATGAGACTAACAAGAGGATAGATGAGCTGAGGGATGACGTGAAGCTGCTCTATCAGGAGGTATCCTCTATAAAATCTGATATAATAAACTTAATGAAAGAAAAAATTTTAAAATAACTGTTTAGTGAGCAACAGGTGAACTCGTTCTTGTAGATATGACGTTCACCATATTGAGATGATAAGAATCTTAATAAACTACACTGCTGGAATTATAAAGCTATTTATCCTTGCTCATTTCCCATTTGAGTAAACCTATATATTAGTAAAACCGTTATGCACAACGGCATTGTTGAAGCAGTCGTTATGAAAGTCATGCTAGGAGAATATCTCCAGATAAGAGCTCCTATTAGAGGTCCTGGCATTCCGCATAAACCCATCAAGGTCCTCTTGAGACCTAGCATCAGGGCCCTATGTCTCTGCTCTGTTTTCTCCACTATGAATCTGTCTGAAGCTACTCTCAACTGTTCAATAAAAGCAGAGATTGCCAGTGACACAGCCGCTACAGGCATGGGAAACGTAAATAAGATGAGAAGAGGTATTGAAAGTGAGTCATTAATTATGAGGGATACTAAGCTTCCGCATCTGTCAACTACTAGACCTGCCACAAGAGCTCCTGCGAGAGTTAAAAATCCGATCAGGGAATATAATTTAGATATCTCTGGAACTGTGAGGTTGTGCACATCTCGAAGGAAAACAGCGACAAACGGGGCTGCTATGGAGCTCAAAAAGCTATCAAGAGCTATGTACACCAGAAATAGCTTTAATCTCTGTTTAGCAAATCTTATCCCCTCGAAAATTCCGCTTAATGGATTAAGCCTTAGTTGAGAACGTCTTACAAAGGTCTCCTGGACACAAAGGTATGGGGCTATGGAGATCGAAAAAGCAATGGTTGATGCTATAAATAATTTATACTCTTCTAAAAAAGCTGATGCGATGCCAAACGTTAGGTAGCTTATTATGGATGCGAATTGATCCACAAAGAACAGAAGTGAAAAAGCCCTGCCGATGTACTCCTCTGAAACAGACTCGCTGGCAAGCGCATTGATAGCTGGGCTTGCAAAAATGAACATTGCGTTCAGAAGTGCTGCGGGCAGGACTGCAGAAGCGCTTCTTGAGGGCACAAGTGCAGATAGTGCTAGCAAGCAAAAGGCTCCAACAGTCATGGACAGCACAATAGTCCTCCTCCTTCCGAGGGAATCGCTGAAAGTACCACCAATAATTGGAACAAGGCTTAGAGAAATGCCGTTTAGCATTGAATAAAGTCCAACAAGTTCGGCTCCTCCTATGTCATACAGAGCGATGTTCAGGTAATATCCCACTAGGTATGCAACTGCAAATGATTCAATAAACAGGGCAACGAGCAGAAACTTAATGTTGCGATATTTCATTAAGATCATTCAGACACCTTGAGTCCATGGGAACCATTCTTCTGTTATTATATAAATGCTCTCTGGAACTTTTTCTCTGTTTGTATGAATTTTTCACTCTTTCTGTGTTCATTTTTCTTTTCTTGATATCTTGAGCTGCTTTATCCTCTAATCATTCCATGAATCCCTTTTAATTCAGTACAAGCTGGACTTCTGAAGAATACAAATGAGAAACCCACAAAGGAAAAGGAGATACTATAAGTCCTTCTCTTGGACTACAGGATAGATTCCATGAACGAGCCCTTAACAGAAAAAGCTGAGGTAGGACTAAGGGCCCTTCGAGGAGAAGTTTTATTCATATAATAAATTTATAAAAATTATTTTATTTTACTTGGGAACCTGCAGGGCACACGGGATTCCTACTGAGCACTTCCCGCAGGCATCTGCAAGCCCAAGAGAATCCTTCCACCTGCTGGCAATTGATATCAGCCTTTCATAACACCTCCTCTTTCCCTCAGACCAGTCATCAAGAGCTTGAACTGGACATCTGCGCATACATACGTTGCAGGACCTCCCCCTTCTGGCCAAGCAGTACTCATATGATGGCCTAGGAGAATCCTCCACCTCAGCTTCTGTGATCACAGATCCCAGCCTGACTGCGCAGCCTTTCTCAGTTATCAAAAGATTGTTCAAGCCGAATGTACCAAGACCGCAGACAAACCCAGCATGTCTGTGGCTCCAGCTGGCTCTAAGACTAGAGATATCGAAATCATGAGTTGGCCTCAGGGGAACAGATCTGTATCCTAGATCCCTCAGATAAGATGCCAATCTGGATGAGGAATTCCATATTATCTCATTAGCCGCTACATATTCCCTTAACCACTCGAAGGATGGTTCCTCTCCCGAGATGTTGCTTGATATAGCCTCATGGCTCAAGGGAAGAGCGAAAACAATCACACTCCGCGCACCAGCCAAAATCTCCTCAGGAAGTTTCAACCAAGGATGGGTTGATTTTAACTCCCGCCACTCGCTTCTATCAGTACTGCAAGCAGCCACAGGTGCAGGTAGCCTGAAGGCTATTCTGGATTTTATCACGTCATCTCTTAAAAATGAGTTGAGCAATGTGCTTATCTGCTCACAGGCAAGCATGAATTTTTGTTCAAAGCAGGATCCTTAAAGCTTCATTAAAAAGTTATAAATTGTAGTGCAGAAATGTTAAAGAGCAGTAGCTCTTCAGGTCGCGTATGATCATAGTCCCGATGAAGGTCATTAATTCGGAGCTACTATCAGCCATCTCCTCTGAGGTGAGGAGGATATTCGGCTGGAATGTGATTGTAGAGAGCTATATGGATGCTCCTTTGAAGTACTTCAATAGATCTAGAAGACAGTACATATCAGAGGGAATTCTGGGAATTGCAAGCAGGATATCATCGGAGAGGAGGGATGTGGTCCTCATAGTTGCTGATCTAGATGCATATGCAGATGACCTGAACTTTGTCTTTGGACAGGCTGAGCTTAATGGATCAGCTGCTGTTGTGTATCTGGAGAGGCTGAAGCCGGAGTTCTATGGGAAGAGAAGCGACTACTCCCTATTCACAAGGAGAGTCCTCAAGGAGGTGATGCATGAACTGGGACATGTGATGGGCTTGGCCCACTGTGGAGACTGGAGGTGCGTCATGTACTTCAGCAACACGATAGCTGATACGGATAGAAAGGGAGAATACGATTCATATTACTGCAGTAAATGTATGGGGATGCTGAGAAAATCCAGGAGGGTCATCCGATGAACTTCATTGCATTCTCGTACACAATTCCCTCTACTTCTGCTTCCAGCATGGACTTCTCCTTGGCTATTATCTTGATGACATCTTTAATCATCTCCGGTTTGAGCTCAATTCCCCTGTAGACATAAGGGGCATCGCTCTCTGTCAAGAGAATTTCAACAGGTGCCGCCCTGAGGATATCCATGTGCTTTCTCTGGATTGATACAGCTGGATTTATTGATATAAAGTAACCTCTCTCCTCTATCTCCTCAAGCAATTCCAAGGGGCCTGTGTACCAGTGGAAGTTGGCCCTTCTTATTTCATACCTGTCAAGTAGCTCGAGGACCTCCCTCCATGAATCGAGTGAGTGAAGATTGACCGATAGATCAAGATCCTTTGCTATCAAAAGCTGCCTTCTGAAAAACTCCATTTGCTTTTTGTAATTCGACCTCCTCTTGTCCAAGCCTATCTCGCCCAAGCACCTAACTCTATCTGCTATTTTTTCAATTTCGCTGAGGTCGGATTCTTTTGCTGTGTCAACTTCCCAGGGATGTATCCCTATACATGGGATAACATTCTCACCGGCCAAGGAAAGAGTTTTTCTGGAGCTCTCCAGATCGTCTGAAACTGCTATTATGATGAAATCATAGCTCTTTCCTATTTCATGTAGGTGGCAATGAGCATCAACAAGCATACAATCACCCCGATGAACATATCCCTGATGCGGGACATATTTTGCATCTTCTCCTCTTACAGTAATCCCTTCCAAGTCTGACAAGAGCTGATTCTAGGTCCACGAAGTTTTTTACATCTCCTCCTTCCATCTTCCACATAGATAAAAGCTCTCTTACTGCTTCTCTTTTGTCCCCTGCCTTTATTCCTATATTTTTAGCTGCCAAAAATGCAAGAGATGAGAGAGGGGGGTCTGCTTTTCTCCATATACCCCTAAGCTCCCTTAGAAATATCACAACAGTCTCCGGCCCTATTCCCTTTGCTAATCCCCTTATCTTGAACTCCAGGCCTATACTGTCCTCTGCCTCATCATGTAACCTGTTTAAAGAGCCATCATACCTCTCTATTAGGTTGTTGCTCATCTCAATCAGCTTATCAGCCGTCTTAAAGTCATATCTTGTATATCCTGAGATATCAAGAAGCTCCACTATCCTATCCCATCCCATCCTCACTACCTCCTGAGGTGATGATGCCTCTCTTTCTATTGCTTTAAATGCCTTGAAAGCAGTTCCCTCCCTTATTGGAGCTCCGAGAAGGGATGATGCTAGAAGCCACCTGAAAAGCTCTCTTTCCTCCTTTTCCGACAATTTAATTCCGAGATATAGCGAAAATCTTCCCCCTAAGGAGCTGACCAACTCAGCTAGAGGCATCCACTTTTTCCATCGGATGTTATATTTATCCTCAACGGAGCTCTATGCTGTTGAGGAAAACCTCAACAATATTGTTCTGAGAGAAAACCCCCCTTATAGCAACTGCAACATCATAATCCCCTATTTTGACAAGCCAGTATTCCGCCTCCTTCATATCGGTCAGGTATCTTCTGGCTAGATCTGATATCCTTACTCTGAAGCCCCTGGCTTTCATCCCCAGGATCTCCCTCTCCCCTATTGGTTCAATTCTGCCTATGCTCTCATCCACGCTTCCCTCAACTACCTTCTCATCCTGGCTCCTCAAGAAGAAGTACAGGGGAAACATCAACAAGTTGAATATGGATTCCAGCTCATCTTCTGGCATTTCCCTGTTGTTTATCCTCCCGCTAACAGGTCTATCCCCCGACAGAAGGAACTCAGCATCTCTGTCCATGTAACAAACTCTGATGAGAGCATTTTCACCCTCTCCCTCTAGAACATCCATTCTCCATCTATATTCCTCATCAGCAGTCCTTATGGATATCCCTATCCTCCTGGCAATCCCAATTATATCGCCTATTCCCCTCAGAACCGGCATATCCTTTGGCTCTGTTGTCGTATAAAAAGTTAGGTAAATCTGAAGCCATCCTCCCAGAGGATGAATGGATATCCAGGCTTTGAGAACGGCCATTTCCTTGCTGCTATGTTCTCTGGATCTGTCTTCAGCTCTGAAAGCTGAGTTAAATCATTTGATACATATCTCAAGGCTCCTGGCAGGAAGATAAATGCCTTTCCAAACCTGAACGATCTCTTTACAACTCCGCAACCAAGCTTCCTTATCTCCGCATCCAAAAACCTTGAGAACTCCTCAAGCTCATCCAGCTTCTCCTTTAGATCATACTTAGTTCCATCCGTCATTTTATCCAGCTCTGAAAGAGAATCTGTCCTCATCTCAGCTATCTTCTTGAAAACAGCTGGATCTCTTGGGAAGCTCATCTCTATTTCCCTCGTGACAAAGGAGAGCTGAGCTGGATTGTACATCCCAAGTGAATTCATCCTCTTTAAATCCTGCATTCCGTAGTTCCTGAAGCCCAGGAGGGCTACTGCACATGGAACAACAAAGTACTCATTGAACTCCCTTCCCTTTCCCTTAAATCCCAGGATGGATGCTGCTGACGAATCCTCTGGTATGTTCTCAGCTGTCTCTATTATTCTCAGATACCTGAAGAATGAGAGAATCCTGCCCGGAGCGTTTGGAGGGATGTAGCCAGAATTTTCACATGCTTTAAATATCTCCCTGTAGAATGATGTCCTGTAGGCATTCTCATCATCCATCAGGATGACCTTCACTCTTCCCATCTCTATGAAGTAGAGGAGATCATCAAAGCTGAATCCAAAGGAATTACTGAGTGCATAGCTGTAAACAAAGTCCTCAACAGCATTATAGGGGACTAAAGGAATTAGTATGAAGTCGAACAACCCGGATGCAAGCAGACTTCCTATGTTGAACCCAGGGCTTCTCGTTGATCTTCCATATGGAACTGGAGGATCGAAAAGCACATAGCTTCCCTCAAGCTTCAACTCTGGAAAAAGATCCCTTATCTCCACCTTTCTTCCTGAGATAAACGATCTCAGAGCCCCTTCTATTATCCTCTCCGATCTCTCGCTCACAGCATAAAGCGAAAAGGTTAGATAAAAACTTAATCCGGAATTATATGAGTTCCCTCCTTTCCCTCAAGCGCCTCTATCACAGTCCCAAGTTTCGCTATTATGGCCTCTTTTCCACCGTTCTCCACAAATCTAATTGATGCAAGCACCTTTGGACCCATGCTCCCAGCCTTGAAATGCCCTTCCTGATAATATTTCTTCATCTCACTTAATCTCACAAATCCCAACTTCTTTTGCTGAGGAGTTCCATAGTTCAAATATGCACCATCGACATCGGTCAGTATGATGAATCTATCCGCTCTTATCATAGTTGCAAGCCTCTCTCCAGCTAGATCTTTGTCTATCACGGCCTCAACTCCCCTAGCTACGGTGCCCTCCTCGACTATAGGTATTCCTCCTCCACCAGATGCCACAACGATGAAGCCGTTTTCCGCTAGCGTCTTTATAGCATATCTCTCTGCTATTATCTTCGGATCCGGGGAGGGGACAACTCTTCTATACCCTCTTCCGGAGTCCTCCTTTATTACCCAATCCGGTCTCTTTTTAGCCAGTTCCTCAGCCTCTTCCTTCGTGTAAAATGGACCTACGGGCTTTGTGGGATTTTTGAATGCAGGATCGTCCTTGTCCACTATCACCCTCGTGATCACAGTGACTACATACTTATCTATGCCCCTGGACTTCAGCTCGTTCCTCAGAGCCTGCTGTATCATATACCCTATGAAGCCTTGTGTCTCAGCACCACACACATCCATGGGAAAAGCTGGTATTCCGAACATCTTCTGTCCTGCTTCATGCCTCAGCAGAGTTGCTCCTACTTGAGGGCCATTTCCATGCGTTATCACTAGTTTGTATCCAGCCTCCACAAGGTTTGCCAGGTCCTTAGCTGTGTTCTTAACGTTGTTGTACTGCTCCTCAAAAGTACCCCTCTCACCCCTCTGGAGAATTGCATTTCCTCCAAGCGCAACAACTAGGAGCTCCATCTAAATTCCCCTGAGTGGATTGTTGTCCTTTTAAAAAGATTTCGGTTGAGCTGACATACATCTAATCACAGAACCTCTATCCTCTCCTCAGGTATACCCCTCTCCTTCAGTATTCTCTTTACCTCCTTTCTGTGGTCTCCCTGAAGCAGTATGACCCCATCCTTAAATGTGCCTCCGCAGGATAACCTCCTCTTCATCTCTTTAAGTAGATTCCTCATCTCCTCATCTGAGTAGCTCAATCCCTCCACTATCGTGACCTTCTTTGATTTCCTGAGGTCCATTTTGACCTTTACAATAAGTTCCTCCTTTTCAATCTCCTCGAAGGGGAGCAGCTCAACAGGCAGACCTGTAACAGGATCTATCAACCTGCCCTTGTCCTTCTCCATCTCAGGAAAATTCTGAAAATGATCTATAAAAAACTTTTCTATCAGCTAATCACTAATTCATTATATGAGAATTCCTGTTAGAGCTGTCAGCAGAGGAACTGAGATGTTGTCATCTACCCAGGGCTGGTACTCTGCCAGAGTAGCTACGACTGAGAGCAACACACCTTTGATCCCATAGAAGTAGTATCCTATTGCAGAGCAGAGTATGAACATAGCTATGCTCCCGGATATGTGCTTGCCCCTCTCCTTCAGTATCCTCGACCTGACCAAGCCTGTTGCCGAATCGCCTACAGCCATGAAGAGCATCGAAAGACCGGCCAATATCCTGTCCAAGCCCCAAAGGAGCAGGGATAATGCTGCGAAGCTTGCAGTGTAGTATACTTCTCCATAGTTCTTCTTCAGCTGGAACCAGCTCATCTCCCTGTTCTTGATGTGAGGTATAATGAGCATTATTGTGAAGAAAACAGAGAATAAGAAGAAGACGTAGGGCTCTGTGAAGATGTACATGTAGCTAATGACAGCTGGAACGGAGGAGAGATGTATTATCTTCCTGTTGACCCATGGGTTGCTGAACTTTCTTGTCAGCATCACAGTAAAGATTATTATTATGAAGAGGACCAGGGCTAACATGAGGTCGAACAATATGTTCACTGTAATGCACCTCAGCTTCCCATAGGAGGAAAGATAAAAACTTTTTTAAATTGTATTCAGCAGGAGTTCCACATGACGAAAATCACTCTGCTCCTCTTAATCCTTCTTGCTTTAGAGGCATCTGTTCTCATTTCTCAGGGAAACATAACAGCACAAATTTCCCCAAACAGCATTTCTACAAGGCCAGGAGAAAAAATAAGGCTCTGCCTAACTGTGAGGAATTCAGGAAATGTGGATATAAACATCACAAGCATTAGAGTTCATGTCTCCTCCAAAACCCTCTTCGGCATACCCATCTCCATCTACCTGGGAGAATATCCCATACCATTTGAGAAGCCCACGAGGGTCAAAGCAGGAGGGGAGATCACTATAGATAGGGTTGTGGAGGTGCCAAACATACCAATAGCAGGGGATTTCAACTTAGAGCTGATAGTACAGACAACTGGAGGTACAGCAGTTACTTACATGCTTGTAAGCTTGAGCTACAGCCTGCTATCCCTCTTAGCTCTCTTTGTGGTGATCCTCCTTATCTCAGGGATCCTCTACTTGATCTACAGGCGTATAAGGAGCGGAGTTAGCAGAAGATCTGAGAAGAAGATAGGCCAACTTCTTGATGAGAGGGATAAATACGTTAATCTGCTGAGGAAGCTCGAGGAGAAGAGAGCGAGAGGAGAGGCTGAAAAGGAGCACGAGAAGCTGAAGGATGAGTACTCATCCAAGCTGGCAGAGATACAATCAAAGCTTGATGAAGCAGCAAAACAACTTCAAGTGGATGTGGAGAAGCTTTCAGGAGAGATAAGCAAAATGGAGGAGGATATAAAGATGCTTAAAGCTAGAGCTGAGCTGGGCGAGTTGAGGAAGGAGGATGTCAGCAAGATAGTGAGAGATAAGGAACGTTTGCTGATGAAAAAGAAGGAGATTATCTCCAGAAAGAAGGTCCTTCTTGACAGGATAAAAGGGGTCTAATTTAGCTGTTTTAGCTGCTCTGACCTCTTTCTCGCCCTGAAAGGCTTCCTCAGGGCAGTTCACTGGTTTGTCAAGAATGCTCATTTAGTTCTGTTTCATAAAGCACTTTAGCAACTTCCAATGCTTTGTCCCCAACTTTAACTTCTTTTTCAATAAGATCTCTTGTGGAAACCACACCAAATTTGACAAGTTCGGCTATCTCATCCTCTGGAATTAAGCCCGATAGCACAGTAATAGGATACATCCTGCTTCTCTCTATCTTCACCTCCAGCCCCTCTCCCGGAGGATATTTCCACCCTAGTAAATTCAGCCCATAGCATCCGGAGAACTCTATTGCCTGATCTGAGAACTTAGTGTTTGTCACTAATATCACTCCTTTCAGCTCCCTCACTTGCCTTATGTCGATAAATCTCATATAGGTGTACATTGCCTCCTTCAGACCGGTGTATATTCCCCTCTCATTGTGGTACTTGCACTCTCCTATTATCTCATTGTCTATGAGCAGATCTATCTCGTGAGTTGTGCACCTCCCTCTGATGAACTGATGGGTTAGCACATCATGCCCATTCCTCCTCAGAAGCTCAGCCATGTATTCCTCAAAGGGGAAGCCAGTTGGACCAAGCCTCATTATAGCATCCTTTAGCGAGTATCTAGCAGCTACTTCAGGATTTTTTCTGAGCAAAATCTGCCTGACTGCCTCATATATTTCCCTAGTTGTCCTTAAGTCCATCTTCTCAACTTCTTCCGCTATGTCAGCAGCTGATCTCTCATCGAGACCAGATAAAACAAGGCTCCTGAGCAATTTCTCCCTGTTATACAACTCCTCTTTTCCAGAGGCCTTCTGAAGATACCTCATATTGGAACAGGATGAGTTTATTTAAAAATAGTTATCTTGTGAGGAGATGCAGAGAGCCATTGTGACAGGAGCCAGCGGCATGCTAGGCATTCACATTGTTAAAAAACTGTTAGAAAGTGGATGGAATGTAATCTCCATTGTCAGACCAGGAAGCCTCAGAAAAAGACCTTGGGCAGTTGATATCTTGAGAAAAACTGAGATAATGGAAGTTGATATCTCCCATCCAGTTCCTCTTCCTCGATCAGATGTATTAATTCACGCAGCAGGTGTGATGCATGGAAAAACTCTTGAGATAAACTACAGAGGAACAATAAACGTCATAAGATCGGCTAGGACGAGATGGTTTGTGCTCATCAGCAGCATATTAGCCCTAGGAGATTCCCTAAGGAAATCTGCTCAGGAGGATCAACCTTGCAGGCCCGTGACAGGATATGAGATCTCAAAGTGCAAGGCTGAGATTGCTGTCTCCAAGGCTTTCGGCGATAATGCGACTATAATCAGACCTGTCTGGATGTACGGGCCCTATACGATGAATCCAGATATTATATATCTTGCAAAGTTAGTCAAACTTGGAATTTCCCCTGTGGCAATATCAGAGAACCTGAGAATAGCCATGGTTCATGCCTGGGATGTGGCCTGTGCTGTCTCCAGCCTAATAGGGGAAAGCGGAATTTTCAATGTAAGAGGACCAAGGATGTACACTTTTGGAGAGCTTATTCAGGTTATAGAATCGTTTTATAATAAAAAAGGGATGAAAGTTGTTGTTCCGAGGAAAGCTGTTTCCATTGGAAGCCTTTTCTTCGACATAGCTAGATATCTTCTTCTATCACCGTATGACATCCCGATAGATAGGCTTAGGGGGAAGTATGGCCCAAAGATAGATCTGAGAGAGGGAATTTATGAGACCCTTGAATGGCTAGAATCCGCGCAAAAAGTTAAAGTCAAGAGAAAATGAGGGGAATAAACAGTTTAATATGGGAATGGAATGTTTCAGGATGTCAGCATTTGACAGTCTACCTGAAAGGATAAGAAAACTTGTTGAGGAAAGAGGCTTCATATCGCCAACAGATCCACAGGCTATGGCAATAGAACCAATTTTATCGGGGAAAAATGTGTTGATAATAGCCCCAACCGGAACTGGAAAAACAGAGGCAGCAATCCTTCCAATTCTGAGCAAGATGCCTGATGGCAGGCTCCTCTACATAACCCCCTTAAGGGCTCTGAACAGGGATCTTATGGAGAGAATCTCCTGGTGGGCAAATAGACTTGACCTGAGGATATCTGTAAGACATGGAGATACGCCTAAAAGCCAGAGAGAGGCTCAAAGAATAGCCCCTCCAGATATATTGGTGACCACGCCGGAGACCCTTCAGATAATGCTGATGGGGAGAAAGCTGAGGGAGATCCTGAGCTCTGTGAGATATGTAGTTGTAGACGAAGTACATGAGCTTGCCGGAAGCAAGAGAGGGGCCCAGCTCTCTCTTGCACTCGAGAGGCTTAGGGATCTTACTGGAGGATTTCAGATAATCGGTCTTTCAGCAACTGTGGGGAATCCTGAGGAGGTGGCAAATTTCCTGGTGGGATCAGCTGGAGATTGTGTGATAGTGGATGTAAGCTCTAGAAAAAGCATGAGCATAGAGGTTGTCTATCCTGAGCCGTCGGATTCAGATAGAAGGATAGCTGAAAGAATATACTTGGATCCTGATGTTGTTGCAAGGATGAACTACATGCTGAAGCTCATGAATAAAGCTAAATCCATGCTTATATTTGTGAACACAAGGCCGATGAGCGAGATATTAGGAAGCAGGTTCAAACTTCTGGACAACAGAATACCAATCGAGGTGCATCATGGCTCTCTATCATTTGAGGAGAGGAGAAGAACGGAAGAATGGCTTAAATCCGGGAGAATAAAGGCTGTTATATGCACGAGCTCGCTTGAGCTTGGAATAGATGTAGGAACTGTGGAGTTAGTAATTCAGTATAATTCACCCAGACAAGTCTCAAAGCTCATTCAGAGGGTTGGAAGGAGTGGCCACAAGTTTTATGAAGTGTCAAAAGGATTTGTCCTAGTTTTAAACTCCGATGATGCACTTGAGACCATCTCCATAGCAAGAAGAGCATTAATTGGGGAAGTAGAAGCTGTAAGAATACCTAAAAATTCAATGGATGCCCTGATGCATGAAATAGCAGGCCTTCTTCTCCTGAAACCCAGGTGGACGGTTGATGAGATAGCTGCCCATGTGAGAAGATCATACAATTATAGAGATATGAGTTATGAGGATCTGATCAAGCTTCTGGAGTTCATCAGGGATCATCCAGCAAAAATAGCAGGATTTAACGGGGTTGAGCTCTATAGAATGAACAAAAAGTGGCTCTACCGATATTTCTTCGATGAGATATCAATGATACCGGATACAAAGCAATATCTGGTTGTGGATGAAGAGGAGAAAATACCAGTTGGGTTGCTCGATGAGCCCTTTGTCGCAGAGAAGGGGAAGCCTGGTGAGAGATTCATCCTGTCAGGAAGGGCATGGGAAGTGATAAGCGTTGGAGAGGGAGTTCTGTATGCAAAAGAAGTGGAGGAGAGTGTGGGGGCTGTTCCAAGCTGGATAGGAGAGGAGATCCCTGTTCCCAGAGAGATAGCAGAGGAAGTTGGGAGGATAAGGAGATTTGTTGAGGAGAACAGAGATAAAGGAATAGAAAGGATATCGGAAGAGCTTTCTCTTGCTTATCCTGCTGACAAGAAGTTCATAGAGAGAGCTATAAAGCCTATTTACATCCACTCGCAGTTTTATCCCGTCCCAACAGATAGAAGAATTGTGTTAGAGAAGTGGAGAGACCTGATAATAGTACATGTGACAGAGGGAACCCTCATAAACAGAGCTATAGCGAGATATCTCGCTGCAAAGCTTCCTCCTCCTGTTGCAGTATCAGAGGATCCATACAGAGTTTACATAAGGGCTGAGCATATTAGAACAGATGATGTCCTTCAGGAGCTCTCGCCGGAGAACTTTGAGGAGGAAGTAAGGAAGACAGTGGAGTCTAGTGGACTTTTCAGATTCAGGTTCCTGCACACAGCAAGAAAGATGGGAGTTATAGAGAAGGGGGCTGATGTAACATCAAGCATGCTGGAGAAGCTCATAGTGAGCATGAGGAGCTCTGTTCCTTATGCAGAGGCATTTAAGTATACTATAGAAATGGATATGGATACAAGAGGAGCTGAGGAGATTCTGAGAATGGTTAAAGATAAAATTATAGAGGTGGTGAATTTAGGCGAGCTTGAGAAACCTACTCCAATAGCAGAGGAGGGAATAAGGTGGCAATTTGGCAGAATTGAGCTGATTAAATCAGATAAAAAGGAGAAAGTTGAGAGGGAGAGGTTGATCATTAGGCTTCTCTCTAAAAAAGTCACCTTGATCTGCACCTCATGTCTATCCTATGCAAATGAGTTCATCTTAGGGGAGATTGACCATCCTGTCTGCAAAAACTGTGGCTCTGGGGAATTAGCACCAGTGAGAATGGGAGCTGATGAGGCGGAAATCTTGCTGATGAAGGCTAGAGATGGAAAAGCTGATAGAGCACTAAGAAAAGCAAAAAAATGGGCTAAGATCGTGGAAAAAGGAGGAAAAAAGGCCTTAATTGCTTATTCTGCAGGCTTATCCTTGAAGGAAGCCGAGGAGGCAATAAAAGCAGAGGATATATATGAGTTCATATTGAAGGCTATCAGAAAGAGAATTCTCAGGAAGTACTCTGTTTACTAGATCCTATTATCGCTTTTAGAAGGCCCTTTACATCCACCTCTACGAGAGTCCTCCAGCCCAGCTCGAGCTCCTCCTCCCCTGAGATATACCCCTGCTTTATGAACCTTGTTATCAGGGCTCTAGCTCTTCTCTCCGGTATTTTCTTGGCCAATACATCCAATATCTCCTCATATTTTGCTTTTCCTCCTCTTCCTGCTATAAGTGAAATCGCAACAGCAAGAGCTGCGAGCTCATCTATCCTCCAGCCGCTCCCTCTTATCTCAGGCCAGTCTGGCGGTGACTTGAATGTGACGTAGAAGAAGGAGTCATCATAATCATCCTTTGATGATGGTTCTTCTCCACTCTCAGTCTTTATTGCTACCTTAAAGCCTATATCAGATAGCTCTTTGTCAAGCAACTCTATAACCCTAATATAATCATCTCCTAGAGCTCTTCTTAACTCCCATCCTTTGACGCCAGGCTTTGAGTGACTTCTGAGCATCAATATGTGAGCTGCTCTCTTTATTTTATCCTGAATATCCATCAGATCACCTCTATCACCATGGATACTTTTTCTCCTGCAGATGGATGCGGAAGTATCGTTATTTTCTCTGTCATAGGATCTTTTCTGAGTGATATATCCCCTCTTGTCGCAAGTATGCTTATCAGATATGCTCTTCTCAGAGGATCTTCCTTTATGAACTCATGATAATCAACTTCTCCTTTTATCTCACCTTTTATCCTCTCCAGCTCTTTCTCCAACTCCTCAGAGAGCTCCATGCTTATCTCTACTTCTCTCTCAGGTGGGATTGGTATATCCTTCCCCAATAGCTCCTTTGATCCCCAGTAATCCAATGCTGTCAGTAGAAAGTTAATGTTAATTCCTCTTGCCTCTACAATCGGCTTCCAGTTTCTCCTGAGGGAATCTGCTAGCTCCTTTAAGCTCATTTTCTCCAGTTTTAAGAGGACAAGAAGAGCATCTACATATAGAAGAGATGTCTTGTGTTCCACTATGTCCTCCTGCTTGAGTACAACGTCTGAAAGTGAGAGAAGAGCTTCTAAATCCAAATTTATCTCCTCTTCGGTCTTTATCAGAGGAAAAATCTTCCTTACCCTCTCCAGAAGATCAACTACATTCACCTTGAATGGATCCTCCTGTTCCCTGCATATCTGCAGTATTTTTATGAGCTCATCTCTGTACATATCATACCTCCTTGTGAATGCTCACTCCGGATACCTTCTGTACAACTATAACATGGGCTCTGAGATTCGGTATCATCCCGGGCGTTATCACTATGCTCTGACCTTCATCTCCAATTATCTCCACAAACTCCCTCAATATTCTCTCCCTTATGTGGGGATCCATGTGGACATCAAACTCGTCCACAACCCTTATCGGGGATTTTATGCTGCCCTGAAGGGATAGAAGAAAACTTACGATAGAAGCAGATCTCTCCCCTCCGCTTTGAGAGAGGGAGTCAATTGGAAGAGGGGATCCGCCAAAGGAAGCCAGTATCTCTATACCCGCTTTATCTATGTCATCCAGATCCCTTAGCCTCACCTCCCCATATCCTCCAAGCCTCTCCATCACCTTCCTATATTTCTCATTCACTAAATCGACAAGCTCTCTTACCTTAGTTTTCCACATCTCCATCCTCTTGTCAAACTCCTTCAGCACCTCCTCCTTATTTCTCTGAACTATCAGAAGCTTCTCCTTTAGATCGTTGTATTCAGCAAGGTATTTGGCGTACATCTCACCTGTCTCCTCTGATACATCGGAGAGAGCTGCTATTCTGGCTTTCACATACTGCAGCTCCTCCTCCAACTCCTTTGGATCTTCATCTCCTGTATCCTCCCCTATAGTCGATTTTCTTGTTTCTTCTAACAGTTTTCTCGCCTCCTCCATTTTGCTCTTCACTTTTTTCAGCTCAGATATCATGTATTCCAGCTTAACTCTTCCCACTGCCTCTGCCACTGAGTGCTCCACAAGCTCTACTTCGAGCCTTCTTATCTTCTCAACATCTATCTTTGGTTTGGACCACTCCTTGTCCAGCATATTTTTCGTCTCATCTCTCCTTTTCTTCTCCTCCTCAACCTCAATTTCAGCCTTTTTTATCTCATTCTCCTTCTCCTTATATATTTCCTCTATTTCCCTGAATGAGGTGAGAGCTTTTTTGAACTTAGCCCATGAGATCCTCCTGATGAGCTCATCTCTATGGAGCAGAAGTTGTTTTCTCTCATTCCACTTTTCATACTCCCTTCTCCAAAATGATAATGTCTCCTCAGCTCTTCTCATCAAGTTTGATACCTCTTTTTCCTCCTTCTCAATTCCTCTGAGCTTCTCCACTGCTTCCATAACCCTTCTTCTGTAGTCATGCAGACCTGCCGCCTCCTCAACTTGTTGCAATATCTGACTTGGCTTTAAAGAGAGAAACTCCTCTATCATCCCCTGGTGCATGAACACAGCCATGTTATCCGGATTTATCCCGAGCTTTGAGAGCATGTATACTACTTCTGCTTTCTCCGTGGTCCTCCCATCAACCTCAAACCAATAGGAGCCATCCGCCCTTATGTACCTGGATATCCTCCACTCATCCATTCTGCTGAATGGGATTGGCCTTCTTCCGTCGACAGGTGCGTTGTCGAATATTACACTCACCCTCGCTATTTCCTTTCCCCTTCTTATAAGATCCCTGAGCCTCCTGGCCCTCTCTGTATATGTCTGTCCTAGGGCCACAGATATACCCACTACTATCGATGATTTTCCGGCCCCATTAGGCCCTACTATCAGGTTTAGTCCCTTTTTCAGCCTTATTCTAGAGTATTCGTGCGACATGAAGTTCTCTAGAATCACCTCCTTTATGTAGCTCATTGTATCCCAGAATTAACAGCAAAACCTTAAAGATTTACCCGTCATTTAATCATATGGTCCTTGCATGCAAGCTGTTCAGACTTGACGAGCCAATGAGAACAGATGTCCTGATCGAAAAGCTAAAGGGATGGAAGGAGAGCACTGAAAAGGAGGTGGGGGATAAGATATTCACACTGAGGCAGGAGATATCGAACCTGGAGAGGTGGATGGAGGGGGTTTGGGGAAGCCTTAGCTATGATTTCTTAGTTCCAATAATTAAAAAGAATGAACTACATTATGAGATATCCACTAGGACGACAGGTTTTTTCATAAGGAGGGATGTGCTCATAGTTTTAGATAAGAAGAGGAGGGCGAATAGAATAGCAGATCTGATGAGCAGAATACTGTTTTTATCCCCAGGAAAGATATTAAAGGCTTCTTTGCCGGATGAGTTCCTCAGAAAACTGCATGAGGAGGATCCAGAGGCAACTAGCGTTGTGTTTTTCGACCAAGTTGACCTGCCCAGTGTGAACAAATTATCTCTGTATGGGAGCGCACTTTCAAGCTCACCTGTATATCAAGAGGGTCTTAAGCACGGAAGGTTATACTATGTAGTATTCAGGGAGAGAAAGCACGGATTTGTCCTTGGTATAACCAGGGATTGTGTAATAACTGCCTTCTCTAAAATAAGCGACAGGGATCTAGTGGAATACGTGCTTGACGAGATCTCTCCATTCATAGCCAGGAGCTGAGGATTTATAAAAAAATTATGAGAATTTTATGAACTTCTCCTTAGGAGCACCGCATATGGGACATTTCTCTGGAGCTTCCCCAACGGAGATGAAGCCACATATAGGGCATACGTATACCTTCTCTCCCTCGAAATCTCTTTCAGATTTAACTGCTTCTATAGCTTTTTCGTAAAGGTCTGCGTGTATCTTTTCAGCCTCAAGAGCATACCTGGTGCTTCTCTCCGCTTCAGCTTCCCTTTGCATTCTTGCCACCTCATTGTACACAGGATACATCTCCTCCACCTCGAACTTCTCTCCTTCCATGGCTTTCCTTAAGTTCTCTTCAGTCTTTCCTACCAATCCCAGCGCTTTTAGATGATTTCTAGCGTGGACAAACTCGGCATATGCTATTGCTCTGAAGAGATTTGCTATATTTTTCAGGCCATTTTTCTCCGCTTCTTCCGCAAAAATCAGATATCTCATATGCGCTTGGCTTTCCCCTGAGAATGCCTGCTCCAAGAAGTTCCTTGTCATAGCTCTCATAGTAACCCCTTTAAACAAGAGGGTATTTAAATTTAAATTTACAGTTCGATCTATTAACCAACTCCAAGGAGAGTAGACACTTAGAGTTAGTCAACGATCACCATGCCTCCATAGCTAAAATGTGCTCCAAGCTGTCCCTCTTTCTAGCAAGTTTCACCTCTCCAGCAGATATAACAACAACAGCAGGAATAGGCCTTATATTGTAATTGCTGGCCATGGAGATACCATATGCTCCAGCATCAAGGAGCGCAAGCAGATCTCCTCTCTCCACCATGGGAAGCTTTATTCTATCTGCAAATACATCCGAGCTTTCGCACACCGGACCTCCTATGCTGTAAACCTCAGTTCCTTCCCTGGGTCTTACAGGGATTATCTCATGCTTTGCTCCATACATAGCAGGCCTGATGAAGTCATTCATGCCTGCATCAACCAAGAGCCATCTTCTCCTGCCAAGTTTCTTGACGTAGTTTACCCTCATCAGAAGAACTGTGGAATCAGCAACTATGTATCTTCCGGGCTCTATCACAAGTTCTGGCATACTCATCCCATTTTCCTCATAGGCATTTCTTATCACATCGGTGACTGCTGATGCAAACTCTCTGTAGCTTATTGCCTTCTCCCCTGCATATGACACGCCAAGCCCGCCTCCCAAATCGAGCACGGGCACTTCAAGACCCTTTTTGTGTATCTCCAATGCGATTGATACAAGTTTAGCAGCTTCTGCTCTGAAGACACTCAGATCGTTTATCTGAGATCCTATGTGGGAGTGAAGAGCTATCGGCTTTATGCTATCCATTTTTGCTGCAAGAGCAAATAGTTTTACAGCCTCTCTTTCGCTTACACCAAACTTATGGCTTCTTCCACCAGTCATTATCTTCGGATGGGCTCCAGCTCTCAGCCCCAGGTTCACCCTTATTCCTACTCTTGCCTTTTTCTTCTGCCTAGATGCTATTTTTTCTATTGTATCGAGCTCATCCCTTGATTCGACATTTATTAAGCCTATTTCGGATGAAATAGCTTCTTCTATGTCATCATCCGACTTGCTTGGCCCATCCAACACTATCTTTGGGCTCTCAACGCCGGATATTTTTGCTACTTTTATTCCATATGAGGATACCACAGTCGCACCGGAGCCCCTCATCGCCAGAGTTTTTGTCACAGCTAGGAGGGAGTTAGCCTTATACGCATATGCTATATTTATCTTCACACTTCTGAAAGAAGAAGCTACTTCATCGTACCTCTCAACAACTCTATCTAGATCGATTACATAAAGAGGGGTTCCATAAGCAGAAGCTATATCTGAGAGTTTTATTCCCCTTATGGTCAGTTCTCCATCAACGTAGAATATGTGAGGTCTCCTCTTCTCCACAAATCGAGGGGAAGCAAACCCTTAAAAAATTTTATATCGAGATAGGGCGGTCTTTTTATATAGAAAAAAGGCCGATCCCTGTGCTCAAGGCCAAGTTCTTGAGTCTTTGTCCTGGGTGCGATGAGGACCTCTACACCTACGCTGAGTCCTGCAAGTGCACTTTGTCCTCTGACCTCATGATGGATTTGAGAAAATCGGAGGAATTCATGGAGTTCTTCAAGAAATGCACTGGATTTGAGGCATCTGAAATACAGAGAGTCTGGGCTAGAAGGCTGATCAGGGGGGAGAGCTTTGCAGCAATAGCTCCAACGGGGACTGGGAAAACAGTTCTGGGAATAGTCTCCTCTCTTTTCTTTGCTAGAAACAACAGATCCTACTTAATCTTTCCAACTCTTCTCCTAGTAAATCAAGCGGAAAATCTGTCAAGGATGTTTTCAGAAAGAGCAGGCTTAAGCTTAGAGATCCTGAGCTATACCTCTGGGAGGAAAGACCTGCTCGATTCAATAACAAAGGGGGAATTCGATGTTCTCATCACAACAAATCAATTCCTAACGAGAAACTTTGATCTCATAAGGGACAAGAGGTTTGGATTCATATTCGTCGATGATGTGGACTCCATGATGAAGGCATCGAAGAACCTGGAGAAGGTCCTCATACTTCTGGGATTTAGTGAAGATGAGATAAAAGAGAGAAGACCTAAGGAAGGAGAGAAGGGAGTTATATTCATGGCAAGTGCGACTGGAAGAGCTGGGAAAAAGACTTCATTGCTTAGATATCTTCTAAACTTTGATGTAGGAGCTATAAGAGAGGGAAAGTTGAGAAATGTTGTTGATATCTCAGTGGACAGAAAGGATGCAAATCTTCTGGTGGATATAGTGAAAAAGATGGGGGAAAAGGGTGGCTTGGTATTTCTCAGGAGAATGGAGGAGGCAGATGAGATAGCTGAACTTCTCGAAAACAATGGGGTATCAGCTGAGATTGCAAGAGGATCTGATCCGGAGATGTTGGAGAGGTTCAGGAGAGGGAAGACCAACGTTTTGATAGGAGCAGCAAAGCCTTATGGCGTGTTGGTGAGAGGAATAGACATACCAGAGGTGAGATATACAATATTTTACGGGGCACCGATGTATGAAATAAGCATTAGCAACTTAGACGAGGTCTCCCCGAAAGTCCTCTCCATAGCGCTAGCATCTCTTTCTGGAGTTGTTGGAAGAGAAGCACTAGTTCTCTCCAGACAGCTTAGGTTAAATCCAGATGAGGAGAAAATTAAGAGAGCCAAGAAGATTGTATCGGATTTTCTCAGCACAAATCCAGAGATGGAGAACGTCCTGTTCAGAAATGGAGAGGCATTTCTCTGCATACCCGATATGCTCACATATATACAGGGATCGGGAAGAAGCTCAAGGCTCAGACCAGGAGGATTGACAAAAGGTGCTTCCTTCCTGATGGAGGATGAGCTTTTGGACTTTTTTGTCAGGAGAGCTTCTGCTTACGATATAGACTTCGTTGATATAAGCTCAGTTGATCTGGATTCTCTGAGAAGGGAGATAGATGAGGACAGAGCTTGTAAAAAAGAGGAAAGAAAGGAGATACTCAGACATGTGCTCTTCATAGTGGAGAGCCCAAACAAGGCGAGGACCATATCGAAGTTCTTTGGAAAACCATCAAAAAGGTATCATGATGGAGCTGTCGTATACGAGACCTCGACGGGAACTGAGGTTCTAACTATAGTTGCCACTCTGGGGCATTTAGTTGACCTGACCACAAAGGAGGGATTTCATGGAGTTATACAAGAGGGAGATGAGTTCATCCCTGTTTACACCACGATAAAAAGATGTAGAAAATGTGGTCATCAATTTACAGATCTGCAGACATGTCCCTTGTGCGGATCTAATGATATAATGGACTCAAGAAACACCATAAACCTCATACTGAGACTTGCGGCTGAGTCGGAGAGGGTCCTCATAGGGACGGATCCAGATACGGAGGGTGAAAAGATCGCCTGGGATCTCTATCAAATGATAAGCAGGATAAATGGAAATATAAAGAGAGCTGAGTTTCATGAGGTTACAAAAAAGGCGATACTTAGGGCTATAGCTGAAAGCAAAGATATAGATGAGAACAGAGTTAAGGCTCAAGTTATAAGAAGAGTTGAGGATAGATGGATAGGATTTGAGCTGAGCCAAGAGGTGCAGGAGAAGTTCAAGAGGAGGAATCTTTCAGCAGGAAGAGCACAGACACCAGTTCTTGGATGGATTATAGATAGGACGAAGGAGCACAAGAAGAGGACAACATTCACTGTGATTTCTGGAGATGATATCATGATATCTGTGGAGGGAAAGGTCATCAGCGAGGGGAAGTTCAGGGCCACTGTTTCCACAGAATCAGAGAGTGTGGAAGTTATTGCCCCGCCACCACCCTTCAGCACAGGAGAAATGCTTAAAGAAGCCAATAGAATGCTGAAAATGCCTTCAGATTTAGTGATGCAAATAGCTCAAGATCTATTTGAGACAGGCCTTATAACTTATCACAGAACTGATAGCATAAGAGTTTCTGATGCAGGTTTGAGGATCGCTGAGCAGTTCTTGCGCGATGATTTCAGACCGAGGGTATGGAGCAGCGAGGGAGCACATGAGTGCATAAGACCAACTAGACCTCTAACCTCCTCTGATATAATCCAGTTGTTAAGAGAGGGAGTAATCCAGGCGAGGCTGAGCAGAGATCACCTCAGAATGTACGACCTCATATTCAACAGATTCATGGCATCTCAAGCAAGAGAAGCCAAAATTATAAAGAGAAAATACATTATTTATGTGGAAGGACAACGTTTTGAGGAGGAGAGATACATATCTGTTGTGGACCCCGGCTGGACAAGTTATTACAAAGTAATAAAAATAAGGAATCCCCTGCCTGAGGAGATTGACGTTGAGGTCAGATATGTAAAAAAACCGAAGGTCCCCCTCCTCTCCCAGGGAGATATAGTCTCCATGATGAAGGAAAAGAGAATAGGGAGACCTTCTACATATTCCACTATTATAGGAAAGATTCTCATGAGGGGTTATGCTGTTGAGAGGAACGGAAAGCTGTACTCAACAAATCTCGGGAGGAAAGTTCACTCATACCTAGTGAAAAACTACAAAGAGCTGGTGGATGAGCATAGAACTGCGCTGTTGGAGAAGAAGATGGATGATGTTGAGAGCGGCAACATGGACTATCAACAGTTATTAAAGGAGTTATTTTATGAGATAAAAACCAGAGGATTGAGACCTAAGGGATAGCCCTTTTGCCTCAACTTAATAGTGCTGTGGTGTCAGGGTAGATCGTGATGGAATCTTTTTAAGCTACAAAAGGAAAACTAAACATGATGACAGCCCAGCCGGAATGGGAGGAGGAATGGGCTATAAGCAAGGTTAAGGAGGAGATGATAAAAAACACGAGGAAACACTACACTGACTTAACAATGGAGATATTTCTCGGAATATCAACTGCTGTTGTCCTTGGATATTTCCTTTATGAGGTATTTCTCATAGCTGGAAACCCAGTTTTGCTTCTTAATGTGGACTGGCCCTCTAAGGTGAAGTTCATGCTCCTCACATGGATAGTATCGGTATTAATATCAGTGGTTGTAGCCATTCCCATTGGAAGGAGATGGGCTGAATCCGTGCTGAAAAAGACAATGGAGGACTACAGCAAGAGAGCATTAAAAAGGAGACTTTTAACACAGAGATATAAAGTGGAGAGAGGGACTAAAATAGAGATAAAAGGTGGTTTCCTCTACGTTTACGACTTAAAACCAAAGATGGAAATGGTAGGTGCACCTCTCAGCAAGCAGCTATCCGATATAGAGAGCTCAGCCAAGGAGATAATAGATAGTTTCTCTCTTCTAAAATATGAGATAATAAATATAAATATCAAGGTAGAGGATGAATCCCAGCTGAAAGAAGTGGAGAGCTGGGTTAAAAAGGCCTTTGGAAGGGATGTGGAGTTTAATGTCGTGGTATCTGAGGAGAAAGATGGCCTCATCTCCCTTGATCTGATTGCTGCAATATGAGCATTATGGCCTCAGCAACTCTCTCCGGATCGCCCCCTTCCACTACCTGCACGCCCATTTCCTCTAAAATGTATTTTTGGCTCTCAGAAAGAGGATTTCTGGAGAGAACAACAACTTTTAACTCTGTATCCATCTTCTTCAGCACAATCCTGAGCGAGTCCTCCGGCGATATTTTCTCATCCACCATCAGTACTCCGATCCTGCCGCCCACCACAGCATCGAACTCATGATAAACACCTGATAACCCTCTCACTCTGACGGCCTTTTTTACCTCAATTCCCCTGTTGAGTAATGGACTAAAGACTTCAGATAGATCCATCAAGGGACGATAAAGCGATATTTAAAAAACTTATCTATAGTAATAATTTTTTATCTAATGGTGATAACTAACCTAATTTCTTCTTATGCCTTCTCCTGTTGCTCAGCTTTATCCTTTTGACGCTCCTTCTACCCAATATAATCTTCAGTAGAAATGTTCCAATTCCAGCAGCAGCTATCATAATGGCTATTGAGTAGCCTGCTTGAATTTTTCCTCCGCTCTCTATATTCACCTGCTTCATCTCATCAGAGGACCAGCTTCCTAGGTCGTCCCTGACCTTGAACCTTATTATGTAGCTCCCACTCTCTCTGTAGATGTGATTGACTTTCACAGGAGCTCCATTTCCCCTCAGGCTTCCATTATCCACTGTCCCATCTCCCCAATCAACGGAGAAAGCTACAACTTGTCCATCGGGATCAGATCCCATTCCTCTGAGCTCTACACTCATCCCATTTACATTAATTTCTATAATCGTTGCATTAGGTGGCTTGTTTCCAGCTACATTAATCCTTGTGGAATATGAGGACATGGCTCCTCTTGCATCTCTAACTCTCACCGACACAACATACTCTCCTGCTTGAATGTAGCTGTGTTTTACGGAGAAGCCCGATAGATATGTGCCATCCCCCATGCTCCACTCTGCTGCAACTATTGAATCATCAGGATCTGTTGCTGAGACAGAGAAGCTGATGTTCTGTCCAACAAGCGGATTTTTTGGGTTTATTATTATGCCCTCTATCTTTGGGGGCACGTTTGTCTCAGTTCCAGGTATGTACACCTTTACCGTGACGACAGCAGCTGCTGACCATAGGTCTTTCTCATTCTTAAACGTAAGCCTTGCCACATAAACTCCATCCTTCGAGTACTTGTGGGTGGAATTTGCTATAAAGCCTGTTCCCTGATCCCTGGATCCATCCCCAAAATCCCAAACCCAGGAAACTATTTTCTTTCCAAGAGGGTCTACCCCATGGCCAGAGAACACAATAGAAGAGCCCAAAACAGCGGGATTTGGACCTACATAGTCTATCACTGCATACGGGGGTAGCAAGTTCGGAAAAGCATTCACAGTGTAGACATAAGGGGAGGACCAAGACCCATAGCTGTCCTTTGCCTTGAAAATAACGGTGTAGTATCCGAGATTGCTGTATCTATGCGATAATCTGCTGGGAGGAGCTCCTGTCTTGTTCTCCACAGTGCCATCTCCGTAATCGAAGAACCAAGCTACTATCGCATCCCCCTCAGGATCGTATGCATGCAAAGCAAACGTGACGGTATATCCATCTTGGGATATTGTGATGTTTGTTATTGACACCACGGGTGGTTGATTGTAGAACGGGCACCGCCACTGTTCCGCATTGATAAATATTATATTTAGGGAGAGCAATGCCAATAATATGATGTACAGCCTCATCTCCAACCAAGCTCCTGTGAGCTTATAAACATGGGTTCATGTTCAGTCGTACCATCTTACGACTTTAACAGCTCCCTAAATTTCTCAACAGCTTCCCTCAATTTCCCCTCATCAAGCCTTCCTAGTGGAGTATCAACCTCAAATATCCTTCTTGGCAGCCTAATTTTATCAAATGAGAATCCTAAATCCTCTTTTATCTTATTTTTATTCTTTAGAATCTCTTTTCCAATCCCAACAAGCTCCTCCTCGCTGAACCTCAGCCCCAATGGCTCCAAGCACTCCCTCACGACATTTGGTCTGTATATCTTCCTCGAGAACAGGCATACCACAAGACTGCAAAGAACCTGTCTCCATGACTCCTCTTCAAACAGCTTTGTTGCTATATCAGCTGGTGATTGTATTCTCCCCTCTTTTAACATCTCTTGATCGAAAGAGTAGCCTGCAGAATCTAAATGACTATGTCTTGCACCTGTTATGTTTGTTATATATGCTGCTGGACCTGTGTGATATCCTGCCATTTCATTCCCTCCAAAGGAGAGTGCAAACTCAACTCCGCCATATTTAGCAGCAGCTGCCTCGACGCCAAGGCCCATGTACCTGTAAAATTCGTTTTCTCCTCTTACTATGAGGTTGACAGCTTCTATATACTTCTCATAATCCCCCCACTTGAGATCTATCAGAACATCCTCCTTCCTCAGTATTCCCCTTTCAAGAGCCTCAGTTGCCCAAGATAGGACAACTCCTGTGCTTATTGCATCCAGGCCTAGCTTATCTACCTCCTTTATGAGTTTGAGCAGTCCATCGACATCCCCTATTCCTAGCATGGATCCCAATGCGTATATGGGCTCATAGTCATAGCTGACAAACTCGGTTTTGTAGAAATACGGCTCCTCCTCATACGGCTCCCTGAGGGCAGCTATATGTATGCATGCAGTCGGACAGTGGGAACAAGCAATTCTCCTTCCTAGCCTTTTCGATGCTATTGACTCACCGCTTATCTCATCAGCTTTATCAAATCTGTTGTACCTCAAGTTCATCGTGGGGAGAGCTCCTATTTCATTTAAAGGCATTACATTCATTGGGGTCCCGAGATCATGATATTTCTTCATGAACTCCCCTTGAGACTCCCTGAAGATTTTCTCATATATTCTGCGATATCCTGCTTTGTCCTCAACTTTTATCGTCCTTCTGCCCGATATTACAATTGCCTTCAGCTTTTTTGATCCCATCACAGCCCCTATTCCAAGCCTGCCGAAATGTCTATATGTCTCAACTACAGCAGATGAGTATCTTATAAGCCTTTCTCCAGCTGGACCTATCCTTATTATCGACCTAAATCCCTCCTTCCCGGCTCTTTCTCTTATAACTCTTCCAGCTATATCCGTCTTCATCCCCCAAAGAGCCCTTGCATCCCTGAATCTTACACCATTCTCGTTAATATCAAGATATATTGGGTGTTCTGCTGCTCCTTTTATCACTATAGCTCCATAGCCAGCCATCCTAATTGCTGCAGCAGATCTGCCTCCAGCATGGCTTTCCCCATAGTTTCCAGTTAGAGGAGATCTGAATATGGCGACAGTCTTTGATGCAAATGGATAAAGAGCTGTCATTGCACCAACAGCAAGCACTATTACATTTCCCGGACCAAGAGGGTCAGAGTTTCTGTCGAGCTCTTCCTCAAAAAGTTTAACGCCTACACCAACCCCACCAAGATACCTCAGAAACAGCTCCCTCCTGTTCTCAATAAGGAAATCCATCCTGCTCAAGTCTATCTTCAGGACTCTGAAGAGAGAATCATCCATCAGGACACCTCCTCTATTATTAACACATTATGAGGGCAGTATCTAGCACAGATACCGCAATAGGTGCAAACTATCGGCTTTCTTTTCTCCTCATCCCAGAAAATTGCTCCTAATGGACATGCATCAATACATATCATACAACCTGTGCACCTTGAGCTTATCAACCTGACTCCTCCTCTCTCCCTAGCTATAAGAGCTTTCTCTGGACAGGAAGCAGCACATGGCGGATCTTCGCAAGCCCTACACACAATTACAGCAAATCCTCTCTCGAATCCTCCAAGACTTCTGACCATCAAGGCTGATCTCTCCAGCCCTCCATCCCCATATCTCATACTGCATGCGTACATGCATATTTGGCATCCCACGCACCTCTCTGTGTCGGGAACAGCTATCCTTCTTATCATAAAATACCACCTAAAGTAGTAAAATAAGATCCAGCCTTAATAAATTTTTCGTATATCATTTTCATTAAATTAGACATACCACCTGACCTAGCACCGACAGAGTTGGAACAGCAGGATTGAGCGTGAGCATTATTTTTACTCTTGTCATTACAGCTATATCCCTTAATAAAAATATTACAGCAGCAAATAAAGATAATAGAGATTACAGAGGACTTGGAGAAGATGCCAGGAGAATGATCGCAGATAGGATTCACCTCCACTTTGACTCTCTCGAGCAGACCTTTCCCCTTAAGGATCTATCCCCTCATGTTCATGTGCGTGAGCTGCTCCACGACTAAAGCCGGGAACTTCCAGCGTCCAGCTGGGATTTACGCCTCCAGCCTCATCTGCTGGTTCGGGGGCTCACAACTCCCCCATCCCATGCGTCTCATTAACGCATGGGCTATATTATGGATTTACCTGGGCAACATGCCCAAATCCCAAGGGGATTTTTATATTTAAACTTTTCATTTATCCCAGAGCTCTGGGTCTTCTGAGTGCCCATTTTATAAGCTCTTCCTTGGCACTATACTCTCAAGGTATGATAAGAAAAGTTTATCCAATCTTCTGATGATAGATCTTGATGGCAGTTGATAGGT